>Ga0209631_10000748_pt1 | contig 43488 bp, 48 predicted proteins | sample COG_08_FD_184752 | JGI IMG/M metagenome (GOLD analysis project Ga0209631, IMG submission 184752) | Pelagic Microbial community sample from North Sea - COGITO 998_met_08 (SPAdes) (version 2) | ecosystem: Environmental > Aquatic > Marine > Neritic zone/Coastal water | place: Helgoland, sampling... | reverse complement strand
AGGTGCTCAAGGCTCTACAGGTGCTCAAGGCTCTACAGGTGCTCAAGGCTCTACAGGTGCTCAAGGAGCAATTCCTGAGGGCGTATATTTGAATGGGGTAGTTGGACAAATCATTTTATGGTTTGCCCAAAATGGATCTACTGACGTGAATGACATCCCTCTCGGGTGGACACTTTGCAATGGGATCTCGGTCAACGGATATACAGTACCGGATTTGCGGGGGAAATTTGGTTTGTGCGGGTACGTACCGGGGGGAGGACAAACCAATGTACCAGTGTACGGCGCTGTGAATAGCAACGCACTTATTCAACCCAACCAACTTCCACTACATAAACATGGAATAATCACAGGCGATGCAAACGCGCCCGGGACCATCGATGCGCCGCAAGTAGGCGCATACACCACACCATCCTACCAAAACAGTCCCGGGGGCGGCGATATCACCACCGATCAAGTCAAGAGCGATGGGACCGTCGAAACATCAGACAGACAACCTTTTTACCCCCCATTTCTTGCACTTTACTACATAATGTATATAGGTATAGTTCCCGACTGAGCCACCATGAGTCCACTATGACTATGAGAGCTACCAATAAATTGAATACTAATTTAAAAAGAATTTAGTATTCAATAACTCAAATGGAACCTCCTACTTATTTAGCGAATAAATACCCTCACGAACGTGATTCTCACATTCATTTTGATGAGGGTCCGCATATTTACACCATAGATGGTGATAGCGACTATATGTCTGTAACAACATGGAATCATTCTCATTTTGCCCACTTTGATCCGGATGCTATTATTGAAAAAATGATGAAGTCGCCAAAATGGCCACAAAGCAAGTATTTTGGCCAAACGCCGGAAGAAATAAAGGCGGGATGGAACAAAAATGGTCAAGAAGCATCAAAAGCCGGTACAAAAATGCATTATGATATTGAGTGCTTTTATAATAATAAAGATGTAGAAGTGGAAGAAGATTGTTTGGAATGGCAGTATTTTGAGAAATTTGAATCAGAAATTGGATCTAAATTGGAACCATACAGAACAGAGTGGATGGTTTGGGATAAGGAACTTAAATTGGCCGGATCGATAGATATGGTTTTTCGAAACCCAGATGGCACACTTTTGATCTATGATTGGAAGCGATGTAAAAATATCAAGAAATATAACAGATTTCAATCTTCAACAACTGAGTGTATCTCACATCTGCAAGATACTAATTTCTGGCATTATTCTCTCCAATTAAACACTTATAAGTACATGCTTGAGAAAAATTATGGGGAAAAGGTTGTTGGAATGTATCTTGTCTGCCTACATCCAAATAATCAAAATAAATCATATCAGCGATTGAAAGTATCTCATATGAAACAAGAAATTGAGAATTTAATGGCTTTAAAAAAACAAATGCTCGAAGACCCTTCGTCGGCGTTATAATCTTATTCTAATTTATATAATGAATGCTTATTTATTTGTTTTCTTGAATTTCATGGTAGGATTTGTATCTGATATTATTTTAAACTTTTTATCTACAAAAGAAGGATCCAAATATTTTAAATCTAGAATCATCCAATCTTTACGACCTTATTTTGATAAAAGAAGTGTTTTAAGGGCAGCATTAGATGCGGGTATAACTATAGTGGTTGTATTGCTGTTTGTTATGCTTATGAGTAAGCTTATTTTCGGATTCGCAGTTCCAAACAATATTATACAATTGAATTTCTTTTCTGTTATTGCTTTCTTCGCTGGATTTGCTGCAGATAAATTTATTGATGATTACAAAATTTTTGGCAATGATTTAGACCCCTATTATCAAGAAGCGGGCGTAGGATTATGGGGAGCATTAGCTTTAACATTTGCGATTATAATAAGTTACATGAAACAAAAATTCTTAATTAAATATATTATATGAACAACAAACAATTGGAGGAGAGGATTTGTAAATTGGAACAACGATATAAAATAATAGAACAAAAATTAGATCAGATATTAGAAGTAATTAATACAAAAATATCAAATAGTTGCAATAAAATGAGTGGACATATCGATTTCGTTGAAAATGTGTATGATAATGTAAAAAATCCATTGGGGTTTATTTGTAATAGGGTATCCAAACTTATAGGATCAGATGAACAATATACACTAGAAAATCAAGAAGGAAGTATAGAAGAGCAAGAGGAAGAGTTTGGTTTGGAAGATTAAATAATATAGAATATAGCTTAAATAATTTACATTCTATATATTAAGAATGGATGAATGTTTAGATATGCAGTCAGTTGACCTCAATTATGGTCAAATGTTTTTTATGATGTTAGGATTTTTGCCGGTTATGATGTGTTTGCCTTGTTGGTTTGTGGCAAAATTTGTACATGAACCAATGGCAAACGAGTATAAAACTCGTTATAAAGAGTGGGTTGAAGAAATGAAGAAGCCCCCTCCTTATGAACACAGATATCCGGTAGAAGAGTGCGAAGATGGAGAATTGAGAACAGAAACAAAAATAAATAATTTAGTGTTGGATAAAACGCCGGATGGGTATGTAGCAATGCGTTATAATGTTGATGAAGAAGGATTTGAATATTGGAGTGATAAAAACGTAACATATAAATATCTTGAAACGGTGGCTCGAAAATATGTGAATGCTTTTGATTGTCCCGGTATTTATATTAATCGAGGCAAACTATTGAAAGAAAAGCTTAATAAATTGCAAGAGGAGATTAAGAAAAATATTGAAGATGAGGAAAATAAAAAAGACGGCGAAGATGAGGAAGAGGAAAAAGAGGAAGAGGGTAATGTATTTGCTGATTTGAAAAAATACAATAGTTCTAGTAAAAGAACTAGTGAACTTAAGAAACGAATTACGAAAAGTGATATTGTATGTGATGAGGCAAATAAATATATTAAACGGGGTAAATTTTCAGATAATAAATCGTGGATGAAACCCAAGGAGATAGAAAAAGAAGGGTCTAGTACATGGAGTTGGTTGGACTGGAAGAATTCTCAAAATAAATCGGATTAATATCGACGTGTAAATTTATTTCGATATTTATTGGTTTTCCCTTTTCTGCGTTTTCTTCTGCGTTTTTTAGTTTTTCGTTTTCTCCTTTTACGTGTTTTACGACGTTTTCCTCCACTTTTGGGCTCGGCCTCTGTGGTCTTCCCTTTCTCCTTGTCTTTTGGCGGAAGATTTTTTTTAATTAATTTATCTAATGCGGCCATATCTACTCCAGGCACTGGTTTGCTCATTACTCCTTGAATTTCTTTTATATAGGCCTCTATTTTAGTCTTTGCCTCCTCTTTATTATCAATATTTTCCAACTCAATTAAGTGTTCCATAATTTTTCCAAATTTTTCCATATTTTTTTTATCTCCAGAAGAGTTGCAACAAAAAGCACCTGATACGCTTTCTATCAAGGGTACCATACTTTTTGTAAATGCTTCTAACGCCTTTTGGCTTCCATTTTGCAATAAAGCAATGATTTGCTCGGGGCCAACTGCTACAAGTAGATCGGTGCCCATATTTGCAGCTATTGCCACAGCTTCTCCTATAATCGCCAATCCTGGTATAGGAATAATACTGAGAAGGAGTCCTATCATAGTAGCAGATAATTGAATTGCTAAAATAATACCCAATCCATTCTTTTTTAATTTTGCCCTTACAATTCCAATAAGAGCTGTTGGTACTTGATTTGGGTATTTTTTTAATAATCTCTGTAAATCAGCACGAGCCTTCATAGCGCCTGCGCTATCCTTACCAATAGCTTCTACAAGAGTTTTTAAAATGCTGTTCATGGCATTATTTTTATGCCCTTCATCATTCTTTTTAAGTTTTTGAAAATGTGCGAGGGTTTGTTTTTTTGATAATGTTCTTTTTTTCTTTTCTACTTTGTTTTTATGTTCTCCAGCGCCTTTAATCAGTTCATCATCAATATCTTTATAAAGTTTTAGTTTGGCTTTTACATCTTCCGTTTTATTTTTCTTTCTTTGAAATTTTTGATATAGCTCTTCTGCTATGTCTTGTGCGATCATTATTTTTTCATGAACTAAATCTTTTGCACCTCCTCCCTGTTCTTTCTTTTCTTTAAGTTCTTGTAACATATTTGCTTTTAATTTAATAGTTTTTTTGATTTTGGCTTTATCCTTCGTAATTTTCTTTCTTCTTTTTCGGTGCTCTTCTTCATTTAACTTTGGTACTTTTTTTCCAAACTTTTGCAATACTCTTGCAGCTTTTTCCTTTTTTTTTGACTCCTCATTTGCAGTTACAATATCTTCTAAAGCCTTTTTTAGTTTACTAGCAACGCTAGGATTAGCTACGAACCTAGTTGTCGCATCATTATAATCAATATAATTTTGAATTTTTTTAAAAAAAGATGGTTTGGGACCTTCTAGAGAATTTTTTTTTTGAGACATTTTTATTGTTGCCATTTACTTATATATTGGTGTTATTTTTTTTCAGCCATTTTTGAAAGCCGATGCTTTTAGATAAATTAAAGGAAGAACCTAAATATCCCTTTGCTATTTCATATGCTTTTTTTTCTTTTTCAGTAAGTTGTGTTAAATATTGTGTTTGATACTCTTCTATTGTCGGCATGGTTTAATACTATTAAATAAATGATAAGTATTAAATCAATTTTTAGAAATGAAACAAATCAAATTTTGAATCTTAACATCGGAATCTTGCATTATCTTAGTAACACTTGTATCAATACTATATCCATTAGATAGTAGATAATTAAATAGCAAATTTATTTGATTTACGCACAAAAACTCACACGGTTGCTTAGGATTCAAAACAATATAGTAGCATTGATCTTCTGGACAACAAGGACTACGTTCTTGAAAGGGTGATAGTTTTTCTCTATTAGTTAATTTAGTTATATGCTTTAATATTTTATCTTTTGGAGGAGGAGATATTACAATAACTTTTTTATAACACTCGTTATAGCGATCTAAATATACTTCGGCTTTTAATTGATACATCATATGATAATATAACCTAAAATAAAATTGAACCAAATTATATCTAAGAAATAATAAGCATTTAACAACCCAATATGACTACATTAACTACATCAGACACAACCCTCCCAATTTATCGTTTCAAATTCTCAGATGAATTCATGGTACCCCTTACAGAATTCTCTAGTAAGCATAGATTTGATGATGCAGCGTTGTTTAAAGTGTATTGGGAAAGATGGGAAGTACAGCCACAAAACGCTGATCTGATTGAACAAGAAGAAAGACGTCTAAAAACACTAGGATATGAAGGAAACATTCATGAAAAAATGTATAAAACAGTAAGATATTATCTTAAAAATAAATCTCTTGAGAAAAAAGAGCCAAAAAAGCGCAGAAAGTATGTAACTCTTGATAAAGAGTTTCTAGAAAAGATGGATGATCATATTCTACAAGTTGCGATGGTTAATAATATGAAGCCTGCATATGCCTTTAATAATTTCATATCTCTTTCAGACAACATGAGACAGGTAGATGACCAGATCAAAACGATGATGGAGAATGAGATGACGGAAGTTGAAGCTAATAATAAGATTAAGAAAACCTATAAAAATCGCTACTATCTCCAGCAGAAAAATTAACTTTGAGGTTGTAAATATAATTTAACTTATTGTTATATATATAAGTAATGAATGACATTTTTAAAGGTGGAAAGAAATTAGCAGAAGGTGGATATGGATGTGTTTTTCATCCCGAAATTAACTGCAAGGGTTTAGAAACTGATAATATGCAATATGTGTCGAAAATACAACAAAAAGATTTCAGTGCAGAAAATGAAATCAAAGTTGGAGAGATTATCAAAGAAGGGGTGAAAAATATGCCAGAAAATCCTCTTATTAATAATTTTGCGCCCGTTTTAAGCAGTTGTCCAATAAATATGAGTCAATTAAAGGTACCTGACATAGGGGAATGTACTGTTTTACATAAAATAGATCAATCAAATATGATTCTTTTAAAAATCCGATTTATAGATTCTACAGATTTTGATAATTATGTTATTGAAAATAAAAATACTAGTGCTGTATTATTAACCTTGATTTCAGCATTTAATCATTTATTAAAATCTTTAAAAATTTTGGAGAAGGTTAAAGTAGTGCAATTCGATTTAAAAGGTCAAAATATTGTTTTTGATACTAAAAAATTACAGCCTATAATTATTGATTTTGGTTTGAGTTTACCCATGGAAAGTATAAATAACGAAACATTACTGAACTATTTCTATATATATGCACCCGAATACTATGTATGGCCTCTAGAAGTGCACTATTTAAATTTACTTTTACACATTAATCCAGAACCTTCTAGAGATGAAATCAAAGACTTAGTAAATACTTATGTAAAATCAAATGCAGCGCTAGATGGATTCTCAGGTGAATTTAAAAAGAATTTTTCTAGTGCGTGTGAGGATCAGTTAATGTATTATAATGAATTGCCGTCTACAGATCGAAAAAATTATATTTTAAGATTCTGGAATACATGGGATAATTATAGTTTGTCTATTATTTACATTAAATTTATCTATTTCATCATTCGTTCTAATGATAAAAGTATATTCAAAAATGGGTTTGTTAGTTATTTCACTGAATTATTATTAATGAACATCCATCCTGATCCTACCAGAAGACTGTCATTAGAAAAAACATTAAAAGAATTTAATAAATATTTATATAGTAATCCAATTAATAAACCAGATAATTTTCAAGATTTATCGGAAAGTTTTGCTAAAAATAAAAAAAGTGTAAATAAAGAATTAAAACTTAATAGTCGAAGAATAAAAACATTAACAGAGAAAAGTATTCGTGTGGAGAGGCGATCAGAAAATAGATAATTATATAATTTCAATAATTTGATTATATAATTAGCGTCTACGTTTGCGTTTGCGTGATTTACGTCTTGTTTTACGTTTTTTGCGTCTACTTTTTTTACGCTTAGATTTGCGCTTTCTTTTACCTCCTGTATATGATGCACCGCCAGCATTTGGCGCAGTTCCACACATAACAGCATCTGCCTGTGCGGTATTTCCACTTCCATTGGATAAAGGAACTGGGCAAGCGGCTCCGGAAAGAGATGTTTGAGCATTTCCTCCTTCGGTTGAGGCAGGGGCGGCTGCTCCTGTATCATGAGCTGCATCATTATGCTCACCACCGCGTTGTTTTTTACGACCTCTTCGTCCACGTTTATGTTTTTTATGATGACGTTTAGTAGTGTGATATTTTTTATGTTTTTTATGTTTCTTATGTTTTGCTACTTTAGTTGCAGGGCTTTTCTTATACGTTTTTTTTGCCATCTTTAAAATCTCTTTTAAAGATTTGCCTTTGTTTCCAGCACTTACTTCTTTTACATGAGCCATCCATCTATTTACCATTATGTAATAAACATAGAAATAAAATTGATACTAAAGATCAACTATATATCTAAATTATAATACAATGGCTAAACCCGTTTTAACGCGGTATTTATATATATATGATGAGGTATGCTTGTCTCTTCAACAATCTTTACTCTCTAAAACCTCTTTTGATGAAGTTATATTTTGGACTAGTGAGTTATTTTACAGTGGATATGCTGATAAATTATGGATATTAGTTTATCAAATCTATTATAACTTTTATGCAATCACATATCCTAAATATGAAAGAAAGTTAAATAAATTATCCCAAAATTCAACCTTGGAATCAATTTTAAACGCTCTTTGTATTCTATATTATAGCAAAACGAATACAGATGTATTCAAACTATATCATATACGTCCTAAATCACCTACCAAGTCTTATAGTAAAAATCCTATTTGGTTAGTTGAAATGGAGATTGATAATAAATATACCAATTTCTTGATAGCTTTGCATAAAAATCATCATATAAATATGATGTACTATATGAATGATTACCAAGATTATAAAGATGTTTATAATACGGTCAAAAGATATTTTCGAGAAGTTCATGGAATGCCTCTGAATGATAAATCGTGGGAATATATTAAATATCCAGATATCAGACATTTAACAATTGCATTGATACTATATTTGAAACGTGATATTTCGAATATAACTAGAAAAAGTATATTTAGAAAATATGCTCATGATCAATACATTGTGCAGATTAAAGAAGATAACGATCCGGTGAAACAAAAATATAAAACTTTACCGAATCGATTAAGATACTCGATTTCAGATAAAATTGGATGTTTTAAACTAAACAGAATAAATTTAGAATGTACAGTATCTGAAATGTTATGGTATCATTGGGAGTATTTCGCTTATAACTGTCCTTTGTGGAAAAAACGTTTTGATAAATATAAGATTGAAATCAATGATGAATTAAAGAAAATAGAGTTTGAAAATGTAGATGAAGAAGAAGAGTTTTATGAACAATGGTATTATGAACCGGATGAACAAAGTAAGGAAGTTCAAGATCGAATTATATCTAAAATACCTAGTATAGGTATTTTAGATTGGTTAAAGTTGGTAAAAAATTGATTTATAAAATTAACTTATATTAACAGTATAAATCAAATAATGGTGAAAAATAAGAAAGGTGGTCGCAATCATCGTAAACAAGCAAGTAAAAATTCAAAGCCTATTATTCAGGCTAAGATTAGACTAGCCAGAGATGAGGATGAAACTTATGCTTTGGTTGTCAAATTAAATGGAAATAGCATGTGTGATGTTCTTTGTAATGATAAAGAAATTAGGCTTTTGCAAATTCGAAAAAAATTTAGAGGAAGGAATAGACGAGACAATAACATTGGTGCTGGAACTATGTTATTGGTTGGACTTAGAAGTTGGGAAGTGAGAAAACCTGGTAAAAAACAAAAAGTTGACTTACTTTATGTATATTCTAGAGAACAAGTTGATATACTAAAAACAAATCCGTGGGCTCGAAATGTAAAACATATATTCCCAGCAGATCAACAGCCTGAAGAAAAAGAAGAATTGGGTGGATTTGATATTACCAGTTCGGAAACGTGGGAGGATAAATTGGTCGAAGAAAAGACCAAAACCGAAAATGTTAAAGTTACTGTCGGAACCGGTGATAATCAAGAAGAGTTTGATTTTGATGATATTTAATCATTCTTTGATTTATCAGCATTCTCTGTGGACATTCGTAAACTTTCCATTATAGCAGCCTGTAGTTCTTCCTCTTCTTCTTGTTGAATTTGTCTTTCCATAAAATTTAAAATTACATTTCTTGCCAGCCGAGGACGAGATCTTCTTCTAGTTGAGCCTACCAATCTATTTGAGCTACTGTCTCTAATTTGGTTGAATAAATTTTTTTTTATTTCTTTTGATTGTAATGGTTTCCTACATACTGGACAAGATGCATTTTCTTTTTTCAACCATTTTATAATAGCTTCAGGTTCAAATATATGTCCACAGGGTAATTGAGAAACTTTATCTCCATCGCTAAAATTATTTAATGTCATGGGGCAACAATCATTCGGGAACTCTCCAACTTTGAATACAACTGTCTTAATATCCTTTTCTCCTTCATCTGATAGTACTTTTTTATACATATCTTGGCTAGGATCCATCAATGAACTTTGTAGGATGGAATTAATATTATGTCGCCGTCTATTGTGAGGGACAGGTGTTCTAAAAAGCTGTGATATAAAATCGGTATAATCATTATTGGAAATGTCTCTTTGAGTAGATGGTATTATATGGTTAAATAGCGGATTTATATTACCCATTTCCGGACGTCTTGACAGTCGTGAACTTCGTCTTCTATTATGAGGAAAAACCATTGAATTTGAAATATCTCGTTCCAAATCATTTATTATATTTGTAATAGAATCTCTCATATTATTATTAGCACCCATTGGGTTTATGAGATTGGTATTTAAATATCTCAATAAAAAATCTGAATCGGCATCAAATGCCTCATTTGTTATATTATTATCACTTATATCAGTCATTGTTGATAATTATATTATAATACTATTTTTATTTTGTTTTCAATAGAATTATAAAAAAAAATTTATTAGTGACTATTTTAGTGCTTTTTTATCTAATTAGCATAATATTCGTAGAGATCGCTATCAAGAATTGAATATCTATCATTATCAAGTAGATCCATTAACATTTTAGCTGGTGTAAATTCCTTAAGACCTTCCATACCCTTGTCTGAAAGTACATTTAGTAGAGCAGATGAATATCCCGACATCATAGTAACATTTTTCTGAGTACTGAGAACAGGAAATCCATTTGTTTTTCTAAGATTCCAAAATAGAATATGGGGCACAGGATACGCTGCACCAAACTTTGATTTCAAACCTGCATTCTTAAATTTTTTCGATATATTATCATAAAGAGTATTCAGATCTCCTGTACCACAATGATCAATCTGCATATCCGAAAAGATAGCTAGAATCATATCTTCCACAGACTCTGGCGGAATCTCATTTTTAAGAATAACATTCAAGATCAAATCAAACATTGCGCCAATATTTGTACTTCCTGCCCAATTTGGATCACTTCTAACATGCTTTGCTTTCTCAACAAAAGTTGCTTTATCGTGCATAGTAATCCATTGTGGACGAGTACTGAAAGTAAGTACCCTATGCTTAAAAGCATCTTGAGTAACTTCAGAGCATCGAATGCCTAGACCAACCGCATTATAAATAGGAAGTCCCTCATCGCAATCCATTGACCCAGAGGTATCCACGCATGCAATAATATTTCCCAGACCTTTATTGTTATCTTTGTTAGAGTCCCACTGTAGATTAATTCTATCTACTTCAGCCTTTTCACTTAGTTTTACAAGACATGCATCTTTAGTAAGTTCACCCACATTGCACCGACGACCGTGAACCTTATGGTTTTTCGGATCAGATTTAGCTGCATCTAGATGAGATACATAATTGCTAGCACAACCAACTCGGTCATCAGCACTGCTTCGCTGTTCACCTTTTTTAGTCTTATTTGCAAATGCTCGACTTTGTTTCCTCATAGTACAAGACGTTACAGAATTAAAGTTGATATCAGACCAATTTCCAGATGCTTGTTTGCACTGGGTTGTGTCAAGGTACTTATTTAGAGTCACAATAATTTTAGTGAAATAAATTTTACCTTTGATGACTGCCCTCGCATAGGCTTCCTTGTTTTTAGCTGTAATAAGGAAATCGAGGAATTTCTTTTTGGCAAGAATAGCGTGAACCCAACCTTCCCTTGACTTTTCTCTAGGAGCCCACCTTCCAGCGAGTGACAACTGAGGCTTAGGTCTACTTTCATCCTTTTTCCATTCCTCGTATTGCGCAAAGTCATTTTCAAGAGCATTTAGCAATAGGTTTGTAGCAAAATCAATTAGAGGATGATCTTCCAAACCAGTTTTTTCTTTGATATACTTGCAAAGATATTTAACATCCTTATACGACCCATAAGGGTGTTCATTATCTCCTAGAACAAGGAATCTAAAGAAGGAAGATGCTGCTAGATCTGTATATCCTGCTTCATAAAAGCTATAAATTTGCATAAAGGCTAGTTGCTGTTCACCTTTTCCACTGACAATATCTCTTGTTTGACCAATCAGCTTATACATGGTTATAAATTGATTTTTGTACTCCTCTTCTCTACCTTTGATCGTGTGAAGAATCGCACGATGCTGGCACTCCAAATCACTATGATCATTACTTCTGACTAGTTGAAAGAAGAACTGGACAATTTTTTCATCAAGATCGTGTGACCAACCATGTTCGACGTGACCATTCTCTCCAACTTGCTTGGGGGTGTGTTTATCTAATGCGTGAATAAGGGATGCCATCTGTATTCTAGTATTCGCCTGATTTCTTTAAGTATCTTTTGTTCTTCGTTTTCCGATGGTTCAATTTTTTCCTACTAATATAGATCTTTTTGGTTCTATTATTGAATGATTTCCAGCTTTGATGATATACAATATAAAGACTATTGATATTATGAAATAAATTTATAGAATCGTCAAATTTTAAAGTATCTATTTTCTTTTCAACGGTTAAAAAATTTATTTTTGTTTCATCTCTCATATATTTTGATATATCTTCAGGTTCCATAGTAATATTCCATTTTAAAATAGAAATGGGTCTATATTTTTTCTGATTATGAAACATATTTTCTTTAATAATAGCCATTAATGTATCTTTATATATTAGTGTTTTATCCAAGGGACACATACTTTTTTTGATATGAAATAAATTATTCTTATTATCAACGTAAAGTAAAAAAACTCTCACGCTTTCAATGGGGTCTTTATAAAAATCTTTATATATTTCTTCATCTTGTTCAAATTCTTTAATCCAGTTTGTATCTATTTCTTCCATTACTATAAGTTTAAATTTTTAACAAGAATTTTAAACTTATTTATTATGCCAATGTGGGAAAATCCTCTTCCATTTTATCTAAATTAAACTCAGGTGGTGGTGTAAGGGGTCTTGGTTTAGTAAATTTCATGAAATTAGAGCCTCCGGAACCTTTGAATCCAGTTGTACCTGGTTTTCTTGATGACCCTTGTTCATGTTGTAAACTATAATTAAAAGTTTCACCTCGTCGAAAATTTCTACTCGTCTGGTGCCGCGAGTCTCTTGAAAAACCGCCACTACTCTTCCTAAATGTATCATCGTCATTATTATGAGATATAAATCGATTGGACTGTTCAGGGTCGCTAAAATCTAAATTTGCCCATCTACTACTTTTTTCCTTCTCCCGATCCTTTTTAAAAGATTTTACAGGTGTCTTTCTCATGAAAGGGTTGCTATTTTGACTCATGTTTTTATTGGTGTATTGATTTACCATTGAATCCTTATTCAATTTTATGTTATCTTGATCTGTATTACAGTTCATTTTGTTATATATAATTATAAATATTTAAGTGCCTTACATAAAATAAGTGACTTAAAGATATATGATGAAAAATATATGTCTCCTAACAGCGATTACTTTTCTATTAAAAATATTTGCCTAAGCACTTTACAGTCATATTATATAGGCTTACAGGAGATCGCACAAAATTGATTCTTTGTGAAATATAGTTTTGTATGTAATAATGTGTACAAATCCAAGCATATGTATTCCACGCATTGAATCAGATATTAATAGACAAAATATTAATAATATTTTCAAAAATTTCGGAACAGTTGAGCGTATTGATATTGTAAATTCTGGTAGAAAATCTAGAAAAGCATTTATTCATTTTAAAAGATGGAATCATACTGATTTGCTTTCACGATTAGAGAATGGTGATACAGTAAATCTGATATATAATTTTCCTTGGTATTGGAAGTGTCGTAAAAGTAACTTACCAAAACCAATCTATACCCGATGATTAATAGTTGATACTATATCACCTACTAATCATGTAAAACATTAATATTTTTGCTTTGATTTCGTTTTTTTTTCAAAAAATTGAAGTAAAAATTTGGCACAAAGATAAAGATATTCTCCCAAGCTATTATAGTACTCAAACAGTTCAAACTACACTCACTTACAAACAATCATGTCAGCTCATTCGCGTAAAATCTCTTCTTCTTCTGCAGCCAAGGCTGTTCGCAGGGCCGCCTGCAACTCAGATCCCGCTGATGGCATCAGTCTGTGCATCCCGCGCGTCTTCAACAACATTGGATGGCGTCGCATCAAGCAGTGTTTCATCGACCTCCGCTGGGGGTTTGTGGAGCGCGTTGATGTGATCTCACTGGGCAAAAACAAGCGTGCTTTTGTCCACTTCGCCCCAGGCAAGTGGAACACTCGTGATCCGGAAGCAATGCAGGCGCTACAGGCACTTCAGAACGGCGATGAAGTCAAGGTGCTCTACGACGATCCTTGGTACTGGAAGATCAGCATCAGCAATTCGGCCAAGCCTGATGAAGCACCCAAGCCGCGTGCTCGCCCTTCTACCACGATCGGTCGCAAGGAAACTCTTGATCTTTCGACTTCAACCGAGTCCAAAGGCCCTTCTGTTCATACCAACCCAGGTAATGATCCAATTGTAGCTCGCATCGCTTCAACTTCTCCTCAGAAGACCGGTACTGGCCAGCAGGCGGTCTCCTACGAGAATGTGGACCAGCTTGACGACTAAGCTCAGATCTAGTAACATATAAAATATAAAACCCTGTGAGAAGAATACACAGTCGAAAAAAAACTTTTTTTATTTGAACAACTGCAAATTCCTTAAAAATTGAAGTGTTTTTGGGGATTAATATGAATGCACAACTATATCACAAAATACTTATAATACTTATAATCACTATGCCAGCAAGACTTTACACTTACATTTTACAAGGCGACAATGGCGGAGCGCCATGTGCAGAAGAAGGATTATTCAGTTTGGCCAATTGCAAACCCTCTATTCGACGTTGTGCTCGAAAGGGTGATATCATCGTCGGTATATCGGGGACTAAAATGAAACTGGGTAAGAAGAAGCGCATCATATTTATCGCAGTGGTTACAGACATCGTCTCAATGCGTGAATATGCCATTAACTACTCGCTTCGAATAGACTCCATATACTCTCCCGAGCTTGAACTCCTTCCTAATCCATTTCACAACTGTGGACACAGAGAAACCGATCTGAGTGGGAAAAATGTGCTTTTAAGCGATGACTTTGTTTATTTTGGAAAGAAGCATATCGCTGTCCCGGATAATTTGAACAGTATCATCCCGGGACGTGGTCATCAATATAAACCAAATGAACCGCATAAGAAAACATTGAATCGCCTTTTCAATGAAGCAAAAATAAAAAACGGATGTGGGAAAATTGGAGAATATAACAACAAAAAAAAACGCGGATGTTAAATATAAAACCCTGTGAGAAGAATACACAGTCGAAAAAAAACTTTTTTATTCAATATTCGTATTACCTTAAAAAATTGAAGTTGTTTTTAAGGCAAATAAGAAAGATATTAAAACTATATTACATAATGTCTTCTACTTGGCAACTTTCCTGGAATCATAAAAATTACAATGGTGACGGTAGGATGGAGGCAGCTGCCGCTAATGCTTCACATCGTCATATGTTGCAATCTTGGGGGCGTTCTTCGCCTTCCAATATCGACAAAATTGCGGTTGGTGATACCGTGTATATCTCCTGCAATAAGAAGTGTATAGGGAAGGCAGTGGTAACACGTGCATTCTTCAGCACTACAGAGCTTCACACAGATGAATTCGTCTTAAATCCGCAAGATCATGTTGAAAGAAATACGCCTCGACTCTATTGCGGACTGCTTATTACTGATCAATACTTTGGAGATCACCGCCAGGACCTTCGTGGAAATCAAAATACCTTCTGCAATCCCACCAATGCATTTTGGAAACAATAGTTATAAAACCCTGTGAGAAGAATACACAGTCGAAAAAAAACTTTTTTTTCGCCATAACCGGTGTGAGTAGTCTTAATTGTGGGGACGAAAGTCAGGTTCAACTCCTTTCTATGGCATCTTGGGTTTTAGAAAATTGAAACTATTTTATTGTGATTAATAGCTTTTAATCACCATGACCAAAAATAGCACTGACTATTACCGTGAAAACAAAAAACAAAGACGTGTAGTCCATAGTTGTCCTCATTGTAATTTTGAGACAACCTATGGCAAGTGTGTTTTGATCAACCATATCAATGCTCATCATACAGAAGAATGCAATCGTCCTTTTCAGTGTTCGTGCTGTAACAGGGGGTTCGCCCAAAAAGCCCACCTAGTGGCGCATCTCAAAAAGGTTCACAATGTAATTGATCCTAATCTAGAGAAGAAGAATGGAGCCATTCTCTATTTTATAACTCCAACCGAGTTGATACCCAAGTCTTATAAGACGAAAGCAAGGCGCGACTTTTATAATAACCATCCTAAGTTGAATAGTAGAGACATAAAAAACGGTATACATACTTATATGACAAAAAATGATAATAATGTGTGTCTTTGTAATCACGACATCCATTATGATCAAAAAAAGGGCTTTATTAATCTTAAAAAGATTCAATTAAAAGAGCCAATTCAAGTGCAAAAAAAATATAAGACACCAAAGCTTATTAGAAATTCTTCAAAATAAGAATATAGATTGCTTGTTTAGAAAACAATTATTTTTTATTTTTTATTTGTATAATGCAGTCGCCATATTTAAAATCTCAAATCATTACTTACATGGGAAATAAAAGAAAATTATTGCCACAAATAAATGATATCATTGACATGGTAAAGCAAGATTTGAATAGTGTAACCTTTGAAACCGCCGATGCTTTTTCCGGTTCGGGTATTGTTTCGAGGCTTCTTAAAACGCGATCTACCAAATTATATGTGAATGATATTGCTGGTTATTCTGAAACATTGAACTCTTGTTATTTGGATACTCCAGACGAAGAAAAAAAAGCTAATATTCAAAAATATATTGATGAGGCAAATTCGTTTGCCCATGGTACCGATGATTTAAGCGTACCTAGATGGATACAGAGACATTGGGCTCCGGCAAAGCAAATCAAAAAAGAAAACAGAGTCTACTATACACATCAGAATGGCAAGCTTATCGATAGATACCGATTTTTTATATCATCCATTCCAAAAGAGTACAGGCCTTATTTATTGTCCATGTTATTGGTAAAAAGTTCTATTCATAATAATACCAATGGTCAATTCTCAGCATTTTATAAGGATGAAAATGGTATAGGTAAATATGGTGGTAAAAAAGAGATAGATGTTAAAAGAATAACATCGCCTATTCGACTCGAAATGCCAGTTTTCTCTCCAAATAAATGCAAAGTGGTTGTTTCAAAAGAGGATTCAAATAATTGGGTAAAAAAAATTCCTTCTGTTGATCTTATGTATTTAGACCCTCCTTATAACAAGCATCCATATTCTATTTATTATTTTATGCTTGACATTATTAATGACTGGAATACAAGTGCAAATATACCTAATTCCAATAGAGGTCAGCCAAAAAATTGGGTAAAATCACCTTACAATAGTTTTAATAAGGCTGAGGATGCTTTTAAAAATCTAGTAAAAAATATCAAATCCAAATTTATCTTATTATCCTACAATAACAAAGGCATCATACCTATTAAGACTCTTGAAAAAATTCTTAAAACGAGGGGTAAATTATATAAATTCCCCCTTACTCATAAAACTTATAATAAATTAAAAGGCATTGCTTCTTACAAACGAGAGGCGGAATGGAGTGAAGTAAAGGAATTTATGTGGCTTGTTGATACTCGAAAAAATTGATATAAATCTTATACTTATTTAAACATTTAAACACGCGCAATGGAATTTACTCTCAATGCATACAGCATGGTTTTTAGCGAACATAATATGTCTAACAAATTAGAATATGGAAATAAGATTTTACTTCCATCTTCTATGCTTCCTGACATTGATATTGAAAATGGTACGGTTTATTTTAGCGTGATGAATCCTAGAAATTGCAAGGAAATATTTGTGGGTGTTCATGAATATAACGATTCGCCGGGCATTTGTTTCCTTCCATATGCTATGATTGAACGTCTTCATTTGAATGATGGGGAGCCTGCAATAATAAAGCAAATTAAAGATGTAGAGCTGGGGACTTATATTAAAATCAAACCGTACGAGAAAGCTTTTATTGAATTGGAGGATCCTAAAGCAATTTTGGAGAGATTTATAAGTAAAAACTACCCTATTTTATCTAAGAATGAAGTTATCATTATCAAATACTTGGATATTGAATATCATATTGAAGTGGTTGAATGTAACCCCACTAATACAATTCAAACTACAAATTGCGATATTAAGGTTGATTTTGAAAAACCTCTTGATATGATTGAAGAGGAATCTAAGGTAGAGGAAAGAATTCCGTCGCCACCTACTGTACAAAATACAGTAGTCCATCGAGAATCAAATGAATTTAGAACAATGGATAATCTTCAACGATTTCCTGGTATAGGGCGAAGATTGGGGTCATCGTAAGATATAAAAATTTGTCATATCATAATATATAAATGCGAGTTGTATATCATAATAATCAAACAAAATTAGAAAAAAAAGGTAAGGATACATGGAATTTGACAGTAAATTGGGAAGGTCCTACTAAGAAGTTTTGGATTAATTTCCCCTATCCTTTATTGAAAATTATAAAACAAACAAAAGTAAAAGAAGATTACAAACAATTCACTATTAAAGCCGAAAGTGTCAAATCATTATCATCTTTTTTAAAGGAAAAGAAGAATCATTTATCTTATGATAGCAGTATTGAAATGCTTTTTGATCTCGGAAACCAATTACAATCTTTAGAAAGATTCTATATGGGAATACCATTTATGGATATTAATGACATCATTGTTGTTGATGAAAAGCATTATTTTTATTTAAATGATGATAAACTATTGGATATCAAAAATAATAAACTCAATATTGACGAACCTTATAAAAAATCATTGTTTTTCTCTCCAGAATTAGATAATATTAAACAATTACCAACATCAATTAGTTATAAGGCTGGGTTTTATAGTCTAGCATCCATGATTGTATTCTGTATGTTAGATGATAAAATAACAGAAGATAATAAGAATGCGATTATGGCTCCTATTTATACTAGTAAACTGTATTGGGCATTGATGAGGATGCTTGAGAAGGATCCTAGTGATAGATTTTATTTAATTATTTAATTTCTTTAGATAATCTATATGAGTCTAGCCGTATTAGCAAGAAAAACCAAAACAAAACAAAGATTAAAATCAACTACTTGTGGTAATGGTAGAAGTCGTAATGGTCAGCAGGGTCGAAGCGTAGGATTTGTTTTAAATATGACTGGTCGCGGAGGAGGAATTGGTCTATCAGGTATGTCATACAAACAACGAGGTTCAAATTGCAAGCAGGGCGTCGGGTGTTCTTGTAAAGGCTGTGAAACAGGGCAAGCTGGAACGTGTTGTACTGCGGATAAAATTGTTACAAAGAAGCGTAGAGAAGATTGTGGGGAATGTTGGTATGGAGGTATGAGTCAGCCGGCTCCACAAATGTCTTATCGCAATTATATTAATAGGAAAGCATCAGGCGCGTATCGACCAGGTGGAAAACCCTGCTGTGATCCAAAATGTTATGATACGAAATATGGTGAAACTCAGCCTTATGTGAATCCTGATAAAAATCCAAACACTTGGAAACAGCACCCCAATATTGCAGCAAGTACAATTACAGAGCACCGACGTCAATCTACTATAAGATGCGCAAATGGTTTGATCAAAAGAAATCCCGTTTATCTGGGAGAAACTCTTATTTCAAATAGAATAAATGCCAAACCAGTTTGTTCATGGTATAATCCTGTAACTTGTCAATATGAGACGGTAAAAGGTCCTAACCCACTTACACAAAGTTGTCAAAGAACTACAACATTACCCATTAAAAGTAGATTAGGATATACTAGAATCAATAAGAATTGGTGCAATACTACAAAAAGTTTAACCGTTAATAATAGTGCAAGTGATCAAATAGCAAAGAGAAAACAAAACGCATTCTTGTGTGAATGTAAGCCTGATGTGGTAGATTGTAAACATGGTCCTGATGCTACAGGATGTAAAAATTGCAAAAACTCGGTTGAATGCGATAATCAAAAAAGAAGGAAAAATCGCTACTGTTATCCACGACCTATGGCGACTGGAAAATGTAGAGGGTCATTAACCTTATTTACTAAACAAAAAGTTGCTTGTCTGCGAAAAGCTCAGTGTAATAAATAAAATTGATTATAATACTATCTTAAAAACATCGTATTATAATTTCATAAAATGACCTGGAAACTTGTACTGTTGCGTAATCATGAATTCCTAAAACCACTATATGCCAAAAAAATAGAAAAAAGAAATAAAGAATTTCTTGAATCTAGAATTGATGAGATTGATTCAGGATTTGATTTATTTATACCCCCAAGTAGTGCTGAAGATGGAAATTGGTATGTTGGTGGCAATACCACATTATTTATCCCTCTAGGTATTAAATTGGCAAGCTATCCAAATGCTAGTTCCGAAATTTCTAGACCGTATACTATTCATCCTCGTAGTTCAATATGGAAAAATAAGCCTATTCGTCTAGCCAACTGTACTGGTATTATTGATGCAGGTTATCGAGGAGAATTAGGAATTGCTCTAGATAATATTCGAAACAAGCCTTTTAAAATTGAAAAAGGGTGGCGATTGGTACAAGCTTGTAGTAATGATCTCATGCCTTTTAAAGTGGAATTTGTAAATAAGCTAAATGAAACAAGACGTGGAGAAGGCGGATTTGGTTCAACTGGACAGTGACCCATCATTATCATTTAACATTTTATTAGATGTTTCAGTGTAGTGTTTTAAGGCTTCTTTATTCTTTAAATTTTTCTTACAACTAGGACAAATATAGGTATAAATTTCGTATTTCATTTCTTTTTTTTCATCAAATTTGGTTTTAAAAAGTAATAAATGACTTGTTATAATCCCGCATATCATACATCCTTGTAACCATCCTTTTTGTGGGAGATGTGTTTCTTCATAAAGATATACTTTTCTTATTGTTGGCATACTTTATAATTTGATTCTTTTTTCGAGAATTATAATACGTTCTAAGGCGATATAAAAGATAATCATCGGGCCTTTTTCTTAGTGCTCTTTTTTGGGTATTTATTAATTCTAAGTCATTAACGATTAGTGCTATACGGTGTTGCGTCATATAAATTATATAAATTGTTATTTCTATATAATTTATTAATAATTTGATCCAAACCATGGTCTACCCGTCACACTCCAGCGAGCGCCAATCATTGCGCCTAAACTACCAGTTATCCATACATCTCTCCAATCCACTATAAAATCGGGTCTGGTGGTCGCAGATAAACACCAACCTATTAAAACTGCGGCAGACGTAGTTACGCCAGTGATTCCAGCTACTACTAATGGATTTGGAACTCTATTTGACATATATAATAAGTAATCTGTTTTATTTAAATAAGTTTTTGAATGAAGCCAGTAACAAAAAATAAGTTACTGGTTTCATGGGTTCTACGCGCTCTTCCTCTGAGCTACCTTCGCTTACGCAAAGGGCAGGTTTCGATCCTGCGACCTCGTGCTAATAATGCAATGAAATATTTGCTGTGTGAAACCATTTTTGCACCTTCCGGTAATCGAAACCGGGGCACTTCCTTGGAAGGGAAATATGTTACCACTACACCAAAGGTGCTATATGGTGACCAGTTGAGGCATTTAATCCTCTTGACAGATCATTTTCCGGACACTGTGAGTTGAACACAGGACCAATCGATCTACAGTCGATCGCTCTACCATCTGAGCTATGTCCGGTAGAGTTACAGGTTGGAATATATACATGGTCTTTTTAGAAAGAAATTATTTGCTGTTACCAACCATTTTTCTGAATATATAAACTTTATTTATACATCCTTTGCTCTAGATTTCCTTTTGAATCTAGGCTTATACGCTACTCCCAATACGCTACTCCCAATACGCTACTCCCTATACGCTACTCCCAATACGCCACTCCCAATACGCTACTCCCAATACGCTACTCCCAATACGCTACTCCCAATACGCTACTCCCTATACGCTACTCCCTATACGCTACTCCCTATACACACTCCCAATACGCTACTCCCAATACGCTACTCCCTATACACACTCCATTCATCATTATTTTATTTCCATAACTATTTATGCCTCACAAATAAAATAATATGCTGTCAAAAGGTCTCGTCTGTCCCGATAGTCAAGAGTCTATCCTCTTTGTCATCTCGCTTTTCAAGATTGTCAGTTTTCGTACCCCTCCGTTCCTTGTAAAGACTCTCTCTCTCTTTACCACTTGTACAAAACTATTTACATGTTTGGGTTGATTGCTGTATTTTGACTAGTTGCTGGAACCGTTAATTCTATTTAGTTTATTTTGGTTGCTGTGTGGTTCACACTATATAAAAGCACCAATCCTTTAAATGGGTTGTATATATAATTTAATTTTTATAACTTATTAAAGAATCGGGAGGAAATATTATTATAATGACTGAAGAAGCAGATTTATGTATTATATGTTATTCAGAATTAGATTGTTCTGGAAGTATAACTTATTCATTACCAGAATGTGGTCATACTTTTCATCAGAATTGTATCATGCATTGGTTCAGACAAGCAAATTCAAAATGTCCACTTTGTAATAATACAGGATCTTTTAATGGACACCCAAATGATCAAAGAGCGCGTTGGAATTATCCATTTGAACGCTATAAAGTTTTGCGTCGGCTATCAAAAAAGAAAGATGCTCCCAAAGACCTTGTAAAAGGTATAAAACTTATCAAAAAAAATGAACAAAAATTAGCTGATTTACGAAATCAATTAAAAGATTTTAAAAAGACTGAAATAGTTATTGACGGTGTAACTGTTACAAAAAATAATATTATTAAAGAACATATTGCTCTTAAAAATAAGAAAAATAGGGTGTCTTGGAAAATAAGACAACAAAAAAGAAGTTTGGCAGATAAATTAAATATTAGCCCAATAATTTTAGTAGAGAAGGTAAGTGTTTAAACGCTGAGAACGCCGTTGGAAAGATTCATTGCTATTTGTTGTCGCAACTGTCGTTCATCATCAGAATCAACGGAAGCTGCAAGAATCAAACTTATTTCTTCTTGCGAAATAAGTGCATTATTAATTACAGGGACAATACCAGTACCTCGACCCATTACTGTATGAAGTGCATCATCTGGAGATGTTTGTTCCAAAATTTCAATAAGATCTTGACTAAGATTCTCATCAAATTCATTAAATTCATCTTCCAAATCTTCAGTGTCATAATCTGAACCATCAGACGAGTCAGCATATGAATTTTGATTTTTTCTTTCTGTAAATACAGCTCGACAGAGAGGGCACTTTTCGATGGGGTGACCTGCTTGAAAAGCCAAGCCATAACATTTCCAACAAACGCTGTGTGAACAAGTTGCGGATCGAGTTAGCTCGTGAGCTTTTTTATCTTCTTGACAAATAGGACATGCTATCACTTGTTTTTTCATACACGCTGGGCAATTTTCGCAAGATTCCAAATTACTAGCGCATTTACTACACATCCCTGGACAATCAGAATGCAAACACTGCGTTTTATCATTACATCTACCTAAGCAAGCAGTACACGTTGCTCTCCCCAACCATGTGTCTTTATTTTCTTTTAGGAACGCTTTTTTTTGATCAAATGAAAGTTTCTCATATAGAGAATCAAATAAAAGACTTGTTTCATTCATTTTCTGAATTTTTAGCAAGTCTCTTTTATTTTTTTGCGTTCGTTTTCGTATGCGATCCAACCCCTCGCGAATTTTACACCTGTAATTCATCCAAGAACCACTGCTAAGTTCTGCAAGTGGTTCCCATTTATAATTTCCATAAAGACAAATGCAAATACAAAGAGCTCCATTTTTATCCTCTCGTAAAATACCGTCATTATCCGGAATTGTGAAATCATATGCTTCAAAGGCGGACATTATTAGTTATATTAAAGTGGTTATCTTCTTGTTACTTTAATTAGTATTTTAAAAGATTCAATTTTTTAAATTTTTTTTTTCTGTTAGTACTCTATAATGGCTTCTAATTCAGGAATAGCAGTTTCCGCTATGCAAAATTTACGTAATAAAATGGGAGATATCGAAGTTAATGCCGAAAATATAATGACGATTTTAAAGTTTACCATGGAGGTTGTGGAAGCAACAGAACTTAAGGGAGAAGCTCAGAAAACATTGTGTATAAAATTACTTCGTGACGTAATTGTATCCGCACCAATTACAGATGAAAAGGAAAAATTTCTTTTGGATATGGTAGATAACGGTACAGTGGGTAATACCATTGATTTGATTGTTGGGGCTACAAGAGGAGAAATTGATATCAATGTCGCAGCTCAAGTAGGAACTAGTTGTTGTATCGCATTTATGAAAAGAAGATAAATTAAACAATTTAAGCACTTTTGAATATATAATTAAAATGAAAATATATATTCTTACTCATTTTTCTGAAATAGATCCCAATGCCTTTTCATCACAACTGGATATTCGGGGACTTGAAAATGCAGATAAAATTGTAGGTCACTTAAAAGATAGAAAAATTGATAAAATATATTGCTCGCCGTATCTTAAAACAATACAAACAATTTATCCATTTTGTAATAAATACAATAAACAAATGAATATTGAACCTGCATTTCATGATGCAATGTTTAAATCTATAGACGCGAACGTTGATATTCATATTTGTAGAAATTATGCTAATCATTTTGGATACTCATACATTTCCGATTGCATTAATTATCATTATAAACCCAAACTTTTTTCAAGCAATATCTCATTACGAGAAAATGATATGATTGTTAAAAACAGAATTTTTTCATTTCTTCACAATATTTGTCATAGATACAAAAAAAAAGATAAAAATATACTTATTGTTACTCACAAAATTATTACTAATTTTATAATTAAATTCTTTGATTTATCTGCAAATTGTTCATCTCTTGTTAATGAACAAATTACCGAAATTAATATTCTAGATACATGGGATGGAATTAGATTAGTTAAATCCTGATGCAAACTGTAATGTATATGTTTTAGCTTTCAAAAAATATTCTGCTCTGTCTCTTTTATATAATTCAGCAATTGATGGGACAAGCGGATCGTCTGGATTGGGATCATCTAAAAGTGAGCAAATAGAAATTAGTACCTTAGAAATTGTCAAAGCTGGACTCCATTGATCTTTTAAGATATCAAGGCAAATGCCTCCGCTTGAATTAATATTTGGGTGATAAATCTTGGTTGAAAAAGTAACGCGGGGTGGCTTATAAGGATAATCTGATGGAAAGTTTATATCTAAGAAAAAAACACCGCCTTCAAAAGGACTTTCTCCTGGTCCCATTAGCGTTGCTTGCCAATGAAAAATATCGTCGCCAACGGGCCCTGCGCTGCAATTTGCAGGAGGATCTTTCTTCAAATTTTCCAATTCTTTTGTAATTCTTTGAGCTGCCATTATCTATAAGAAATTATGTTAAGTTATTCTTAATTTATTTATTAATTAATTTAAATATTTAAATTACTTATTGTTGGTTTAACTGATTGTAAAAAATTGAACTCTTTTTACCTATCAATAAACTACTATACCTAACTCATATTTACCTATTTCAAAAATAGTAATTAAATGGCGCGTATTCTTCAATCAAATATTGTTCACAGATTTGGATCTAGTACTTTTCCTTTCAGATTACCGCTGTCTACATATCGGACAAATGAAACCATTGGGCAAACGGTAGAACAGGCAATTGCTGATAATAATAGACTAGATTCCGGTATTAATCCTGAGAGAATTGATCCGGTCTTGCTAGCGCCTATGAAAGCAATTACTGCGCCGCTGGCTCAGCATTTTACATTTGACAAAGCTATTGGGGTAAAAAATACAAAGGTGGATTTCCATGCTGAACATGGACCGATGGGTCCAGGTACAACTTCAGTAAAATCTAGTTATCGTGATGACAAAGTCTGTCCACAGACTATAGGGCAAACCACTAAAGAGCGTTATGCAGAATACTTCCACATTAACAAAGGAGATGATATTGCTCTTGCAATCAAAACACACTTTATAGAAAATCCTGAACTGGTCTGTAGTGAAATGCTGAAGAATTTGAACTGTTGTGACTATATTATTCACGTATCGGGATCAATTATTAAAAAACCACCTGCTTTAGGTACTCTTATTGGTAGTGAAACTAGTGCTTATCTGGATAAATGTAAAATGAACAAACTTGAGATCAATCCATCTCAGTCATTAGGCAAACTTCGCATTGACTGGTTTCATAGGTCGTTCTTTGAAGGCTTTACATGGAATAAAAGCCTATTTACATTTACAAAATCCATTGAGACGTGGAATGAATCATGTACTGTCAAATATAACGGTAATTCAATAGCAGAATTTCAAATTCATAAAGGTAGAAATGCGGCAAAATTCAGATTTCGAATAAAGGCATTAGTGGGAATTGTTCAGTCTGAGAGAATGGCATCCGCAATAATGACTACATAACTACCGTATCTTTATGAACAATATGACATTAGTACAGAAAAATCAAAAAATTGAACATTTTTTCTGTCATGATGTGATAGACATACCCCAATCTATAACTAGACTTTACATACTAATTTGACACTTACTATGGCAAACAACAACTTTACATATGAAGTACCTGAGGGTGCTACTGAACAGGCATTACGCCGTTACACCAGTTGGCTCGATTCAGCCAAACTTGACGTGAAAGACCATCAGCTGGATGGTATGCAATTCTGCATGGATCGTGAACTTGCTACTACCACTCCTTGTGGGGCCAAAGGTGGTATTATCGCTGATGAAATGGGTCTTGGTAAGACTATACTTATGCTTGGATGCATTGTCAGCAACTTTCGAGGCGCGACCGGAAGAAAAAACACCCTAGTTGTGCTACCTCCAGCACTTCTTGATCAGTGGATCTCGATTTTCAAGCAGTTTATGGGACATTCCCCTCTTGTCTTCCACGGCAAGAAAGTCAAGGATTTCAATGCCGAACAACTTGTAAATGCTAGTGTGATAGTTACCACTTATGGTATGATTTCCACTGGTAGGAAACAGGCGTGTCCTTTGTGGTCCATTCCATTCCATCGTCTTATTATGGACGAAGCGCATCATGTGCGTAATACTGGAACACGGGCATTCTGTGGTGCTATGAAAATCAAAGCTGATATTAAATGGCTTGTCACAGGCACGCCTATACAGAACAGTAACACAGATCTTCTTGCTTTGTGCACTGTGCTTGGGTTGAAAAATGCGTTTATGGCCAATCGAGCTAACATCAAAGAGATCATCAAAACGCATCTTCTGCGTAGGACCAAAAAAAGCGTGGGCATAAAACTACCTGAGCTTGAAGAGGAGTTAATTACTGTTCCTTGGGCATCTCCCGAAGAAGAGAAACTGGCCAAAGAAATCCACTCTAAAGCCAGTTTCAGTGGCATCTCTGCTGAAAACGTTGATGCGATTATTCACATACTTACCAACCACCCGCTTCCGATGCTGACGCGTGCTAGGCAAACTTGTGTATTTCCACACTTGCTTCACAAAGCTGTGCATAAAATGCAACTTCAAGGGAAACTTCCCATCGATATTAATCTTGGTAGAATTAAAACATGCAGTAAAGCCACTGCCATTGCCAAACATATTGGCCAACGAAAATTCAACGGACGCAGAAAAATCATCTTTTGCCATTATCGTGGCGAGATCGACTTGCTCTGTGGTTTACTGAAAAAGCAGGGTATTAGCGTTGGAACTATTGATGGACGTGTTTCAAAGCGCCAAAGAAAAAATTTTCTTGAGTATTCTGTAACAAAGCGCCAGTTTACTAGCGTCTGTAAAAAGTGGCGAGAGAATGAGTTTGTATTTGAACGACTCAAGGGATTTCTTGGTCCTGATGTATTGGTAGTACAAATCCAAACAGCGTGCGAAGGTCTCAATCTTCAGCATTTCCAAGAGGTTTATTTCACAAGTCCTCACTGGAATCCGGCCGTAGAAGATCAATCTATCGCCAGAGCCCATCGCATTGGTCAAGATGAAAAGGTCAATGTGTTCAGATTCGTTATGCAGGATTTTAAAACCTGCTCTTGTGGCGAATCAAATTGCAAAAAAGAAGCACAAATTACTATTGACAGCTATTGTAGAATGGTTCAAGAGAAAAAGCGAGAACTTTGCGATATCATCAAAACCTGAACCCCCTTCATCATAAAAATAAAAAATAAAAAAAGGCATATGTACAATTAAAGCCCTTTTTTATTTTTTAAATATCAATATTGAAACTACCATCGTCTAGTTAGACGGCTACCTACATACATTGTCCCTACTCGCCGAAAATCTCGCCCGGATGGCTGACAGGGTTCGCATCCGGTGGCGCACCACATAATTAAAGCTATAAATAGGAAGAATAAGCAAAAGGTGCCTAGGACATTATTGCAAGCTTCATTGCTTTGACAAGTGCCGACAAGTGCTCCAACCAAGAGATCGGTTACAATTTCGCCAACGATATTGTCATCGTTATCGTCCTCAGCTCGTGCAACCTTGATACCAAATGTAAGGATTGCGAAAAGAACTGGAAGTATAAATTTAAGATTTCTGTTTTTAAACATGTTGATAAGAATTTATGCGATTTGAATAGTGGTATCTTAGTGTACCAAATCCTCTTCAATTTTTTGAATTAAAATGCATAAAATATTCTACTATGACCTTTGTAATTACGGTTGCTGTTAAAATCTTTTTTTTATATGGTTGTAAATCTGGAAAATACTGTACTGTAAACAATGCGAGTGCAATTTCTAAGAAAAAGTTAGGAAAGTAAAACAAGAACTTCCTATTGTTGGTTCCGAGAAAAAAGAGTGTTCCTATAAATCGGTATAGAAAAAGTCCAATTAATAGCTTTTTTTCTATATCCGACAAACCCGTGTTCTTCGTCTTATCATCATCCACTTTCTCTTCATTCAAATGATTAAGTGTGAAAAATAAGAGCATGGAATATGAAATCATATCGTTTATTTTGTCATATCTTTGATACATTATTCCTTTGCAAATATTCCAGTCTTGTAAAAAAAAACGTGGAAGCCAGCAATCGATACTATCAGTAAATATTATTGAGACTATCTTTAAAAAAACGGGAATATTCAGTGTAAATAAAATAATAAACGTAACAAATATTCTTAAAATACTACTTATTAATAAGTATGAGGATTGTTTGGTCATTTATAATATTTAAATATTAAATTTTAAAGAGGCAACAAACCCAATTTACATAGCAAATACATTAGTGTTTTAAAAAAATTGAAATCATTTTTGGACATAGGTAAAAAGTATACAACCTTCCATACTAGATCCTTCAACAACTAAAAAAAACTATATAATGGCCCACTCTTGCATTTTCGATTGGTCCACCTGTTCTAAGAGTCAATTCAAGTTCCGGTGTTATTCTTGTGGTGAGCAGGTCCAGCGCGGGGATAATATCACTATGACGCACTCCTATCGTGACGGAATGACACTTCGTTCCGGGATGCGTACGGGGACCACCCGCTGGGTTCACATTGGATGCACGCCTTGTCGTTGGCTCTCCTGGACAAACAGGACCTTCGATCCTTTCCTCAACGGAGTATGGACAGATTGGGATGCAAAAGTTCAAAGTGAGTTTGAGGCACAAATATCAAGTTATGACGGGCATTGTTATCGCAGCGAATTCCTAGAAGATAAGGGTTATCCCGCTAAGAAATACATGTCTACTCGCATCAAACAAGGCGTGGTAAAATTTCAGGCTCTCTGGCGTGGATATCTTTACAAGAGGGCCCTTCCAATTGCGATTCAACAAGCACGCAGAGAAGCTGCACTCCGTGCATGGTTTGAACCTGGCGCGTTCAATCCAGGATGTGGACAAATGTACCGTTCGGTTGCTGAACGCGATAAGCGTGTTCCCAATCAACCGGATAACCGGTTTGATATAGGCGATATTGTAGAGTGTCCTTTTGATGTGAGTACGCGCAGGGAATCATTTCATCGGGGTATTATTGTGTTCGGACAGTACTTTGTAGCTGGCGAGGATGGGGGCGTTCGTCAAAACGGATGGCGTTATCTTGTCAAATTCAAAGATGGAGAAACGCTGTGCTATAATGAAGAGACTTTGATCCGTCGTACCCTTCAAGTCAAAGAAATCAAAGAAACGATGTCTAGTTCCGGAGTGGATTGGAAAATGGAAGTACTACCACATTGCACATATACCAACCGATTCCGACACGGCAACCATTTTACCCACAAACTCCTTGTCAAACAAGACAAGATTGAAGAGGTTGGCTCGGACTTTTACCTATATCAGTTGGTAGCCAGTGGTCAGCTCAAATCATATACTGATGACTACTAAAGTAGTTATAAAAAATTGAATTAAATTAAGTATTTTATAATAAAACTATTCTACCCATACCAATACAATGACCTACGAATACGGATTCCACGCTGTTAATACTTTGATCCTCGTTTGCTGTTGGATTACTATCTCATTTATGGTTGCACACTGGGCATTTAACCAATGCATGCAACAGTGTTCCGCCATTCTTGATAAATTTGAAGATCTCACTTCCCAATCAAATTCGGCTTCATGCACAAAACTAGACCCGTACTTGGGGTCGCATAAAATTCATAAAGAGTAGTTATGCATCGGCAATTACCAATTGCTTTTGATTAATTAACATATACTTTTCAAATTCTCTCCAAAATTCTTTGGACCTCCACTTTTTTTCTTGCATTTTTTCAATTGTTTGTATTGAAAATGGTCTTAGTTCCTTATCTGTCATTATTTTTCTTAGTAAAAACACTGTGATATGTTTATCTAATTCCATTTCTGCGATTTGTTTATATTTTGTTTTGAATTCTGAATATAATCTCATGTAAATAGCTGTACATTTAATATCTATCCACGTGGTCATATGTTTATTATAAAATGTTTTGAATTCCTCATTCTCCATTAAATTGGAGAGATCTTTCAAAAACTCATTGTTTTCAACAATCTTCTTTCCGTTATTAATTAAAATATCTTCTTGTTTTGAATTCTCATATTTTACAAGTGTATTCATATAAACTTATTATAAGATATATCTTCAAATAATTTTCATATCTTTTACACTAAAAAATTGAAATGAATTTTTGCTATAAGATCAATAGTATCCCCAGCAATAACTACTATATATACACATACAACAAATGTCTACTACTCTTATACGATCCTATAAATGTTCATGGTGTAATTGCAAACTACACCGTGGTGAAAAGTCCTGGATTTTGAAATCTGGAAAATTTGATGAGCATATCCGTAAGTTACTTTCCGTAATTTGCGGAAAAAATTACTTGAACGGTATTGGCCCCAAACTATTGATCATGTCTTATTTAACTAGGGTGTGGGATGCCGATGATTTTGAAGCTTACTGTACAGACTGCGGTATCTTCGATTTAAAATTTACCAGATCGGGTAGGACCATTGTCGCACCTATGCGTCTCTCTGATGAAAAATTCGTCAAAGGAAGCGGTATCTTTGGTTGTGACCATTATGACGGCGGTTATGATAACGGTTGTCATCGCGATCGCGAACTGGAAGATCTTCACGACATCAAAGGATTTGTCGTAGAGGACGACGTTTGTGAAGAGAGTTCAACGGAATCCGAAGATGAATCCGAAGTATCTGATTGGAGCGAAGAGGATGAAGAATCTGATTGGAGTGGATGTGAATCCGATTAACTGTATTAAAGCTTAATGTACTAAAAAAATTGATTGTAATATATTTTTTATACCTTATAATTATTAAACATGTATCCTATAACTAGCCACAAGGTTCCAGATTCAACTGTAACCTCGGATAATGATGAGTTAACTTGTATATGTTGTACAGAACCTTTGACAATAAAAAATATAGTGAATACAAAATGTAAACATCAGGTTTGTTCAGATTGCTATTACAAATGGGCAGGCGATCATAATTCTTGCGTCTTTTGTAGGCATAAATTGTATGAGGGAGCAAGACACGAAGAGTATGTTAAATTAGGTAGAGATATCCAAAGAAGACAACTGGTTGCCAATGAACTTGGTGAAGAACAAACTTATCTTGAAAACCAAAATGCAAGACTAGCATTGAGATGTAGTGCCAAACTTATTGAGTTTGATGCTGCGAAAACCATGATACGAGAGAAAGCCATCGAGTATATGAATGCCGAGAGAAAGTTACGTGATGCAGAAGCATTTATTCAACAGATTCGTTTGTGGAAGAAAAATCCTACACAAGCTATTGAGATGTGGGAGAAAGAGATGGAGGTGTTAGAGAATGAGGCAAGAAAAGTTGTTATGAAAAAAATGCGCGAGTGCTTAAATGAAATGAGCGAGAAAAGAGTCGTTGTTCGTGCTAGCAATGTAGAAATTGAGGATATTGATGATGACTTTTCAAGTACGTTTGCCCAGTTATTTGATACTGGCGAACATCCTCTTATTGTTGGATTGGATTCTATGAGTTCTACCATAAATAGTGCTATTCCATTTTGGGATAACAATTATAACCAGGTTGATGAGGATTTTAACGATATACCAGCCTTGGTTCCTTATTTTCCTAGTAACAATCTTACGGATTATAATGTTATAAATTATTATGATCCGAATATAAATCAATCGCCGACATATATTAACGATCATAGATTGACAACCATTCAAATTACTCAAATGCTTGAAGATGTCATTGCATATGATATTCATAATCGATCTCCTAGGCAGAGAAGAGAAGAGTATAATCCGGCAGAACTTCACGGAGGTTATGCTCACGGACACGGCTAATTTACTTTAATAACTGGCAAAATACACTGATTATACCAATTGACTAAACTTTTTTTCTTGATTTTAAATTTTCCATAATAAAAGCTTTGTCTTAATCCAATTCTCTCCGCTTCAGAGAATATTTCATAATACATTTGAAATAAAAATACAATGGTGTTTTTTCTGTTATGTTGACATGCGTAATAAAACAGTTGTAAAAATATATCTGCTACACTTAACTGGTAGTCTCCATTATGAGTTTCTGCGTAAAGTTGCTTTAATTGTGCATGGTCTTGCACATATACTGCTTCTTTTCCACGATTAATAAGTTGTCGTTGCATTTTACTATATTTAAATAAAGTAAAATGTTTAAATTATTTATCCTTCCATGAACTGGGAATCATATCAAATTCATAAATACCAATAAGTGGATTTTTAATTCCAGGACCTTTTGCGGATGTACTTAAATATTTGGCAGCATATCCTAAAAAGTCTGTAAACTGGTCATATTTCCATGTACCAAACATATCTTCACCAGCAGTCTTATCAACTTTATAACCAACTCTATTAACACTAAACATCAAAACATAACCGTTGAATTGTGTGTCAAGGGTACCGGGTGTTCCTTTTTTTGTAAAATTTTTATCATCCAACTTATTTTTCATTCCAAATGGATCAATATCATTATGCGGAATTACCCTGCTCGCTGCGGTTTTCGGATGCTGATTTGCAAGTGTAAAATATTTTGAATTTGTAGTACTAATATCAGTCGTACCTTTATAATTTGGTGTCTTATTATTGGTTGGACAATTTCGAGCCCCAAATGTGGGTGGGTTGGGGTCTTTCCCTGGAACATTTTGTGTAATTTTAACACCCCATCCAATTTGACCAACAGAGATTGAACCAAAATAATAATCGCAGCAATGTGCATCATTTGGATATGATGAACTGCATTTAGCGGCTGTTGGATCTAAATCATAAATTTCTTGATAAATTCTATCAGGGCCCACATTATCCAAAGTTATATTGTTATTACCATACCCCATATCCCCTGTTGAACTATAATTAGGTGGAATATTCGCTAGTTCAGGGTTCACTAAACCATTGGCAACTTGTAGTTCCCACATATTTGTTGCAATAATTTCAGTAGAAGGATATAAACTGCTATTTCCTTCATTATCATATGAAGCTGATGATACAAGCCATAACAAAGATTCATTATTATTTCGAATTGTAGCAAGTTCTGGATCTGTCAAAATTAAATCATTAATGGCGCCTATATATCTAAATGTTTGGTTTACCGCCCCGTTTAGTGTTTGATCATCTTTTGATACGATCCCAGAATTATTACTAGAAAAATTATTAGAACTAACTGAAGTATTAACATTCAATCTTCCATTACCATCTGTTGTATTTAAAAAGGTATTCCATGGAGAGGACATATCAAATGTAAACCCTAATTGTACCTTATTTTTAAAGGTTCCATTAAAGTTATTTTGTATAAAGGGTTTGACAAAATGCTTATAAATCATTGGGTAATCATATGTACCTGAACTTGAACCGTTCATTAAACCGCCTGAAGTTGGGTTAATTAATAAAGAGTAGGGGGTAGCTTTCACTACGCTCTCGATCGCTTTCCCCGGGCCTGGATTTCCATTTATATTAAACATAACTCTGTCTACATAAATAGGCTTTTTAGCATCTTTGGGTGTCGTATTTTGAAGTTTCTGAATAAAATTTAAATAAGATGTTGCATATTTTTTAAAGTCACTAGTCCATCTTGTCCAATCGTCTGAGCTCGTCCCTGGACCAATAACTTGTTGATTAGCAAAAGAAAGATTGTTTTTAAATTCTTCACTTGCAATTCCATAATGTTGCATTGTTACAGAAAAAGGAGGTACTTCACCAGGTATTGGTTCAGGCTTGATATGTGGAATTATTGGTGGATGAAAGTGAGGATGATGGTTTGCATCCCCGGGTGTATTTAAAGCTGCGCAGGAATCACCGCAACTAAATCTCGGTGCATTAATTCTACCTACTCCACCTGCTAAACTTTGATTTTTTGGTGCAGGTGCTAAAACGACTTGATTAATTCTAACATCACGCGCATAGTAGCAATTACATTCAAGAGCTTTTAAACTTGCTGTTTTAGGATCTACCCCATTTATACACCTGTATCCGTTTGGATATCCATCCACGCCAAATCCAGTCTGTACACGGCGATTAACATATCGTTGTATGTATCCTCTCCTACCCAACATGCTAGCAGATCCTTGCATTTTAAGTCCGGTTTGATTTGTTTTCGTTCTCATTCTTGCGTTACTTACCTTTCTTGGAACATATCCACTCATTTATACTAAATAGTCAGATTATATATCTACTGTAGTGCGCACTAATTTCAATTTCGAGTTAGTGCGTATTTTTTAGTTCTTTTTTATATGTAACTTAATTTAGAATTGGTGGTGCCTCAGGGTCATGAGTTATCACCGCATAAATTTTAGTGGGTGGAATTATTGTATGAGTTGCACCTTGTACATCTACCATATTGAAACCATAATCGTAACTTGTTTCCAATACAATAGATTCATTTTTTATAAATATATCAGGAAATAATCTATTATTCGCAGAGGCATATTGATCTAATATATTTGGAGGACTACCTAAACTAACAGCGCGTACTTCATTAATTCTCGCTGTCCATGAGTCTAATATTTCTCCGCTATATAATCCTTCTATTTGAGATATTTGCGGTTGCAATAACACACGAACATCTGCTTTTGTTAAAGTTGCTTCTAGAATATCGGCATCGGTAGGTCCAGGAGTAGGTAAGGTATTATTGGGACCTTCCCACCCAACAAGCTGAGCTAAATTTGGATCATCTGTCACACTAAGAGTTGGTTCCACTGCGCCTATTATATTGACACTGCTTGTCATTAGACCATTTGAGTCTATTTTCAATATTAGTTCTGATGTAAAGGTTCCTACAGCAATATTTGAAATATTATTTGCACTTATAGTACCAGAATTCATTTTAACCCCTTCTTCAGATGTTGCTGGTAAGTTGTAAGATATATTATAATTAGGATCGGATTTATTTATTATGCTTGATTTCAACTGTAAACTGTTGCCAATTTTTTCTATACTTTTATTTAAATTAGCTGTAATATCTATAAAATATGTCGGAGTTATCATTTCATAATCTGTTTTTGTAATAGTAATTGTTAATGACGCTGTACTTATATTATCATGGATATCTGTCGCAGTTACTAAAATATTATCAGAGGTTGATCCACTGTTATAATTTTGTTCATCATATACTTTTCCAAATGCATATTGTGAGCTATTATTTTGTGGAGCTGGCAATATAGAATGTGCAGGAACTCCTTCTATAAATTTCTCTCTTGCTACTAATATGTCCCAACCTGGCTCTGTTGCCGAACCATCACTTTTAAAATAAAATCTAACATATCTTGTATTAATTTTATACCATTGATTAATCCACCCGCTATTATTTTTTCCTTTACTATCCGTACCAGACGATGAAGGCAATATCCATCCCCCGTTATTTTCACTAAAACTAGTACCCCATAATGAAGAAGGACTAGAATTAGATGAAGCATATAAGTGTTGAGATAAGGAAGAAGTGGTTGTTGATAAATTGCCTGATGACGTAGATAAACCTGATATTGAATTGGAACATGTTATACCTAATCTGTCATACATAGAATATGATGTATGCTCAAACTCAAAAGATCTAATATTTATGTGTATATAGTTATGAAGCCCTGCGTCATAAGTTATATGTCTAGAATGACTTGTTGAATAATCACTACTTAAACCTCCATCATCTGCGAATTGTTTATATCCATCCCCCAATACTATTGGACTAGGGTCATTTCCGATGTCAAAATCGCTAGTTAATTCATTAGTACCATCTTGAGAAGAATTTTGTAAAACATACCCTTCTACTATTTCTGAAAAATTTTGTAATAATTCTGATTGCGACGATGTTATTGTATGAGGGGTAATGCCACTAACAGTGACTGATTTAATGCTGGTATTATCTGTAACATTAAGTATAAACTCTACAGTTTGATTTGATGTTTCTTTTGTCAAATTAACTTGATTGGTATTAACAATAAAAGATGTAATATTAGGAGCTTCTGTATCTGTTTTAATAACTGTTAAATTTAAACTTCTTGTTGCACTATTACCTTCCGCATCAGAAACCGTAACTACTTTTGTTATTGAATGACTACCAAAATTATAATTATTATAATCAAATATTTCTGATAAAATACTTGTACTGCCATTTGTTGAAACCAATGACGCACCGGGTATTTCAATATTATTAATAGAAACATTATCTGTACAAGATACTGTATAATTAACATTTGATGGAGAATCTTTTATAAGATTTATGGTAGTTTTATCTGCTGAAAAAGAAGAAATGTTAGGTGGTTCTGTATCTGTTTTAATAATTTTAATATCAATAGTCTCGGTACTGATATTATTACCTCTGTCAATAGCAGTCAATGTAAGTCTGTCTGTAAAGGTACCATAAGAATAGTTCGAATAAGAATATGTCTTTGTGAAAATATAAATATTTCCATTATTATTTGCTAATAAGGCGAGTGGTGTCAGTGTTACTGAGTCAATTGTGCCATTATCTGTTACATCTGCCGTAAAGGTTACTGATTGAGACTGAGATCCATGCGATAGATTAACGGTATTTATATTTGATTTCAAACTATTAATAGATGGACGAATAAAATCATCGTCTATTAATAGCATTGGTGCAATATCTAAAATCCAACCAGACCTCGCAATAGAGCTATCTGAAAAAAAATAAAATCTTATATATCTTGTTTTAATTTCCAACCATTGATTTGTTATGTTTCCTATCATTTCATGACTTGTTGGAAATGTCCACCCTTCAAAATCTGATATTTTTTTGTTAGACCCGGCTGTTTCCGGTTCTCCGGTGGTTTGCCATAAAAATTGTGATAATTCTGGTGATATTTCAGGATTTAAAAAATTTTTGTTTAGGTTTTCTATTTCATCGTCTGCTGTTATAACAAGTCTATCCCATAAATATGTTCCGCTTCTAGAGTGTTCAAAATTGAAACTGGAAATATTTATTGCAATTCGATTATTTTTTCCTGAATTAAATGTTATCGAATATGTATTAATATAATTTGAATAATCTCTTTCTTCACCGCCATCATCCGTAAATCTTATATATCCTTTAAGGCTTTCTAAGTCAATTACTTGACCATTAAAATTTCGATCGAGAGCTATATCCATCATTTTTTCTTCATTTTGAATATAATAACTCATTTATATATTTACATTAGGTAATAGTTTATTTTTAAATTATTAAATTAAACTATTTATGTACTTATTTAATTTTGTTTAACTATTCCATATACATTTGTCGCTTGAACTATAGTTTTGTCAACATCATCCACATCCTTGATTTTTATTGAGTACGACAATGGTGTCGCAGCAACAATCATTTCACCTTCTTCAAAGACATCGCTTCCGCTTCTACTTTTGAACGTAGCATGTTTTGCAAGCACATTTTCATTCGAATTTGCCACTGCACTGATGCTCATCGACCAAGAACTAATTTGATTAGCATTATCACCTGTGTATAATGCTTTAATGGCAGCCCGCTCTGTAGCAAAATGCGTATCCAGATCCGAAGATGACAACGTCGCAGAAAGAGTATCAGCCGCGGTTGCAGAAGGATCCGCTGGCGTTGATGTGTCCCAATATGCTACCTGCGCTTTATTTGGATCATCAGCAATTGTCTTGCTTAGGGTCGAACCTGTAATACTAACCGTAACGGCATCAAACACCCCTTGATTGGTGATACTTATAGCCATGTTCACATCAAATGTTCCGTTAGCGTTCGAGGTGTTGACGGTGTCCTTTGCTGTAACGGTGCCCGCTTTTATCGACTCACTACCAGTTGGTAGTAAAAGTACGGGAGACGAAGCGTTTGCACTGGTGATCGTGAATCCAGTCAGCGAGTAACCGTCATCCTTGCTGTTTGTAGCACTGCTTCCTGTGTACGTGATCTTATCGTTAATATCATATTCAGCCATTATATAGAAATCAGCGTTCGCTAATCCTTGATCCGCGCCGGCCACACGATCAGTTTCTTTTTTCGCGAAGTTAATGGTTTCATCCTTGAGCGTTTCCGGCATGTCCGAAATAGTGGGCATAGTGGCAGTCAAACTACCTGGTAACTGAAATAATCCTGTTTTACTCATTATAATATATATAATTATTTAAATTGATACATAAAAAATAATTCTGAACGCGTTTAACAATCATTTTCCTTAATTATTAGTTTTACTCTTTTTTTTCTTGATTGACATGTATCATGGTTATTATCCTTTAATTTAATTTCTATTTTCCCATCTAGTAAAAGCATTTCCCCCCCTGAAGGATGTGCTAAATAAGAAACATGTCTTTGCATTTTTCTTCTCGTTTTTCTTCTTTTTCTCGTTTTTCTCGTTTTTCTTGATTTGCATGCATCATTATGGTTATTATCCTTTAATTTAATTTCTATTTTCCCATCTAGTAAAAGCATTTTACCCCCTGAAGGATGTGCTAAATAAGAAACATGTCTTTGCATTTTTCTTCTCGTTTTTCTTCTTTTTCTAGTTTTTCTTGATTTGCACGCATCATCATGGTTATTATCCTTTAATTTAATTTCTATTTTCCCATCTAGTAAAAGCATTTTACCCCCTAAAGGATGTGCTAAATAAGAAACATGTCTTTGCATTTTTCTTCTCGTTTTTCTTCTTTTTCGTTTACAATTATCATATTCTTTATCTGATGTATTGCTATCGTCGGAAGTATAATCAGAAACATAATCGCTAGAATTGCAATTCGTGTTACTATCATCGGAAGTATAATCGCTAGAATTGCAATTTGTGTTACTATCATCGGAAGTATAATCGCTAGAATTGGTGTTGCTATCAGACGTATTTGGATATGATGAACAACTTGGGTCTTCTTTGTCTATCGTATCATTAATTTCTTCTAATAAATCTTCGAATGTCTTATATTTTTCATCAAGTAATTTTATTAGCGTTCCGTAAGCTTTATCGCCTTGTCCATCAACATAAGATATAGTGGATAAATATTTCTGTTGATCTACTTGTGATGTATTATATAAGTAAATATACCATGCTTTATATATATTAAGTATCGCCTGCGCATATATCATTGGTTTGGGTTTTTTTAATTTTATTCCTAGTTGTCCAGATAAAAAATTTTCACTAAACCCACGTGATGCAGCTAAAAGTTTTTTTGTTAGTTTATAAATTTGAGTTTTTGCACTTTCAGTAAACGTTGTAAGTGTTGTTATTGTATTTTTGAATTTAATACTATCAAAAAACAATGTCCTATTTCTAGTTAATATTGTCAACGCATCTTTATAAAAATTCAATCGGAAATCATATTGAGAATTTTCTTTCATTTTATCTTCTATTATCGAGTTATATTTGGAGAACTGATTTGCATTTGGTAAATAATATATTCCCTTATCTAAATAAACTTTTAAAAACTTTTCATAAATATATTCAGCATCATCTTTTTCCAAACCATATTTATCGACTGGGTTCGAAATTATTTCAGATTTTATAATCGTTGCTATTTTATTTATATTTTCATCTACTATAATAGATAATTCTGTTTCTATTTTTGGCGATATTACACCCCTTTCTTCTAGTAAATTTTTTTGTGTATTTGTTAGGATTGGTATTTCTACTGTAGATTTATCTGAAACAATATCGGATAATAATGAATTTGAAGTATATATAATTGTCGCAGATACGATAGAATTTGTATAATTTCCCAGCGAATTAGAATGACCACTTATTGTATTGAATAGATTAGATACTCTATTTGTCGATCTTCTTCTTATTCTTTTAGGCATCAATATATTATTATGTTAAAATAAATAATAAAAATATATTGCATAATATTTAAATATGATTAATTTTTCAATTTGTGTTTCGCCTGATAATAAAATCAATAATGTTATATCCTTATTATTAATGATTGATGAATTTCATGATAAGTATACGTGTACTATTTCAGGATGTCAAAAATTAAAAGAAAGTATCGAATTATTTCCGTATTCGTTTAAAGGACAAATAGAGGTAGTTGTTGAAAATGTAAATGATAAATATTCTATTATTGAATTGTTAAAAAGAAAATTAAATATAATCAAATATACAATCAATAAATATAATAATACTACGCATATATCAAGTGATATTTTTTTTACAAATACATTTTATTTGCCGGATAATATTAATGATATTGGTTTTATCAAGAGAAAAGTATATTGCCTAGAAGATGAATCACAACGGCAATTCAGTTTTGATATATTATTTTTAGCGGATACAAAATACATTGATTTTATATTTTCTATTTTCAATGAAAACATTCCGAATTTTATGAGTCATTGCGATAACTCCGACAATGAAGAAAAAGAAGAACATGAAAAGAAATGTAGAGCTATTTGGAATAAAATACCATTGAATTTAATTGATAAATTTGAAGTTACCGATTTTTTACCATTTTATTTTTGCATAACAACTAATGATTTTTTTGCATTAGATGATTCTATAAAATTAGACAATATTAATTGCAATGGTTTTAAATATAAAGAAATAAATGATGAAGAGTGCGATGAATCTCAACAATATTCTATAATATCTATTGTAATTAAAAGAAATGTATTGGCACCGCCGATAAAAGCATTAAATAAAGAGTTATTCAATAAATTACTTTTATATACTATGAAGTATATGACTTTTATTAATTTAAAATATAGTAATAAAAATATTGAATTTATTATTCCAAAAAAAGATGGTATAGGTATATGGGATAGAACAAATGATAAGCCTGGATTATATGAATTAATAGATTTGATAGTTGAATCTTATCCATCTTTTTTTTCGAAAACAGAAGTAAATATAGATTATTTTTCTATAAATAATTTTTTAATTTCTGATAAACCAAGTATGAAATGGTTGAATAACACTATAAGAAAATATAGTAGATTTTTGACATGCAATTATGATAATACATTAATTGATTATATTGATGAATTACCTATTGGAAATCAGTTTTTATCTTATTATAGCGATCATCCAAAGGCAATTGAAAATATGGTTGCTTCGGGAGATTATGAGGAAAAAATATTTGATATTATAAAAATAAACGATGATGTATTGGAAATATACGAAATATATAATTTCGATACTTTTAGATCAAAAAAATTGATAAAAAAAATAGACGCGGTGGATTTAGATTTTCAATCCAAATATGAAATTATATCGAAATCTAGATATATTATTTATAATAACTATGATATTCATTTATTGTCAAATTGTCTAGCGTTGGGCGTAGTACCATTATTAAAAGATTCAATTATACTTTTGGATTTGAAACACGAAACACATTATATATATGAGAATGAATTATATAATATTGAATATCAATACTTGGATAATTCAAATAACCTATGTTCTAACTGTAAAGAATATTTTCAAAATAATATAAAATCATCTTCATTTATAAGAAAAATATTAAATAGCATTTTTATAGGGGGATGTTAGTATTTGAACCTCCAAACTGACTATTATTTCTCCATTATTTAAGTCTACTACTTTTCCGTTTTCATCAAGTAATTTAATATGTAATTTTTTTATATTAACTGGTCCGAAATATTTACGCGTTTTAAATATTTTATCTGAAGAATCTTCAAATATAATATCTAACTGATCCGCTGTATTAGGAACCTTTGCTATAATATCGCGAACTGAAAAATGCGTTTTGGAGTTTATATTATAATTTAAAACCTCACTAACATTTCTATTATAATCATTCAATTCCAATAAATAAAAATTGGTTCCATTGAAATTTGAAAATGCTTCTGGATTATAGCCGATTTCATATGTTGGCGTTGCTGGCGGTTGGTGATAATATGGTAATTTGGGTTTAAAACAACTTGGGGGATTTTGTTGTTTGCTTTCGGGAAAAAATGTATATCTAAATTTTCGATATCCTAATAACCAGCCAAAATTTTCATATATTTGTCTATTGGGTTCATTTTTGATGGAAAAATCCAAATCAAATCCCCATTCTGTACCTGATGGGAGAGGCGGAAGAGGCGATGTCAACTTAAAATAAAATTTACCCTTTATTGAGTTATATTCGATCGTAACTATATTCAATGGAGATGTATTAAAAATTTGTGTATTCAAATAATTTTGCATTTCAATGGTTGAATAATTTCCTTCAGTTATAATAATTTCATGAGTTGTAATATTAGTTTTTGCCAATGTTGTGGTATCATAATTGTATGTTATAATTGTAAATATATTAGTTTTAAGATAGTCAGAAAAAGTGTAATATGAATTTATCATTTCTAAACTAGATAACTTGATAGAAACTACATTTTTGCAATCTTCATTCAAGTCAATGGAAAAATCTGTAGTTTTATCATGGCAATTATATCTAAATTTACTGTTTATTGTTAATATTTTTTTTATGGTTTCTCTTTGCAGTGGATTTACTAAACCTTTTGTAAAATGTGATACATTAGTATTTAGTGATAAGCTTTCTGGTATAGATTTTGGTACAGCTCCGGGGTAAATTCGCGAAGGAACCATTTCTTTGACTGAATTATTTTTATTTAAATCAATTAAATTGGGGTCAATAGTATCGGGATCAATTAATTCGAATTCTTTCAAAATGCGATGAGGTATTTTCATTTCATTTTCATCTGTAATTTTTTTAAAACATTGTATGAAAAATTTATATAAATTATTATTTTCCTCATCATTCAAATTAGATAAAATGAATTTGATTTTACCATATAGCATTTCAAAATTATAACCTTTATCTATTTTAATTATATCTAATATTTCATCGGTTGAATAGTTTTCTATATTTGTATCCATATTCTCTTTATAATGATCAATATATAAATTAAATTTGTTTTACTCAAAAATATTCAGACTAATTCTAAAAGATTAATGTGAATCTAATAATTTACCTGTAGCTTATAGTACTATTAATTTTCAGCTTATGATACTTATATTTAAGTTTTTTAAGTGTACGTTTCAATTTACAAAT
>Ga0209631_10000747_pt1 | contig 43502 bp, 30 predicted proteins | sample COG_08_FD_184752 | JGI IMG/M metagenome (GOLD analysis project Ga0209631, IMG submission 184752) | Pelagic Microbial community sample from North Sea - COGITO 998_met_08 (SPAdes) (version 2) | ecosystem: Environmental > Aquatic > Marine > Neritic zone/Coastal water | place: Helgoland, sampling... | reverse complement strand
GGCCTTCTTCACCGTCTTCTTCTTCGGCGCGGCCTTCTTCTTCGGCGCGGCCTTCTTCTTTGGCGCAGCCTTCTTCTTCGGCGCGGCCTTCTTCACCGTCTTCTTCGCCGCAGCAACCTTCGGTGCTGTCTTACGAGCCGGGCGTTTTTTCGCCCCTGAAGCTTTCTTGGTCACCGGTTTCTTCTTCGCTACCGGCTTCTTCTTCTTGGTTGCCACGAGGGATGCCTCCGAGACTAGGTATGCGCGAGCGGACTGCGGACTGGATGTCGGAACGAAACAGGAAAGCACGACGTCGCGCAATAGTAACCTGACACGCACGCACCATATACGGTACGACTTGGAGCATTGGGGTACGAGATGTCGTGCAGTAGCTTCCGTGCTACCTCCAAAAAGCCTCGTCGCGTAACGTGCTGACAACAACTGACTTCCTCTTTGAACTTCATCGCCGTGGCGCAAAGCGTATAACCTGCGTCACTTTTCGGAAGAATCGCAGTACGATCTGGTCGCTGACGCGTGACGGAAGGGTTCTTAACGTCCACGACGCCTACCGCGGAGCCTCACCTGCGCTGCTCGACGCCTTCGCAACGGTAGCCATCGAAGGTGAAGTAGGGTCATCCGCAGCGAAGAAAGCAGCGACAGTGATCAGTGCCTGGCCTGAGTTGGCGGACGAGATCCGTCGCCTGCGGAATGCCCACGATACTCGGAGGCGAGAAGCAGACGAACACGGAATGACGCACTGCTGCGCCACTCCAGAGCAACGTTCCTATCTGCACGCCGTATACGGCTACTTCAATCACACTCGTTTCGACGGCACCCTGCCGACTGATATTTCGATACGGCTGAGCCGCCGCATGCGCTCAGCGCTGGGCCACATGATGCCAGGCGAGCGAACGGACGGGTCTCGTTACGTAGTGGAAATCGCACTCAACTGCGACCTCATGCTCTCCGGCAATGGCGCAGAGCGTGCGGATACGCTGCTTCATGAGATGGCACACGTCGCTGACTGGATGCAATCAGGTGAGCTCGGGCACGGCGCGTCATGGAAAGCATGGGCACGACACGCCGGATGCCAGCCAACCCGTCTGCACGAACGTCCGGTTCGTTACCGCCGTAACCGAAGGCACCCAGTCTCGCGGGTTCCCCCACTACCAGATGCGATCCACGAGCTCTAGCCTCCAAGAGCCTTTCGGAGGCCTCCACGTATCCGAGACATTACGACCCGGCGACCAGCTCCCGGGCTGCCGCAACGACCGCTGCGGACGTGATACCGAACTTCTCATAAAGAATCTCTGCCGGAGCGGACGCTCCGAAGTGATCAACTCCGATCGAGTGACCCTCGGATCCGACCCAACGGTCCCAACCGAAGGTACTACCCGCCTCCACAGATACGCGCGCTTTCACGGAGGGAGGAAGCACCTCGTCCCGATAGGTGGCGTCCTGCTGACCGAAGAGATGCCAACTGGGCATGCTCACGACGCGAGTAGGAATCCCATCGGCCTCGAGTTTGGTGCGCGCGTCAAGCGCGAGCGACAGCTCCGACCCGCTCGACATCAGGATTACGCTCGGCGTCCCCTGCGAAGCCTCAACGATCACGTATGCACCGCGCCGAAGTCCGTCCGCGGCGGCGAGGCGTTCGGACACCGAATCATCATCAGCCGCAGCGCTGCCCGCCCGTGCGAGCACTGAGACCTTCTGTCGGCTCAGTGCGAGAAAGGACGGCCCGTCGGTGCGCTCTAACGCGGCACGCCATGCGACTTCCGTCTCCGGGCCATCCCCAGGCCGGAGATCCATGACATTCGGAATCGCGCGCAGCGAAGAAAGCTGTTCGATGGGCTGGTGCGTCGGGCCGTCTTCGCCGAGACCAATAGAGTCATGTGAGAAGACGTAGACTGGCGGCTGGCCCATGAGGCCTGCGAGCCGAATGGCGGGACGCATATAGTCCGAGAAGATCAGGAACGTGCCTGCGAACGGCCGCACGCCACCGTGCAGCGTCATTCCATTCATGATGGAGCCCATCGCATGTTCGCGGACACCGTAGTGCACGACTCTCCCAGACGGGGACTCGGGCAGAAGACTATCGGCCCCATTGATGTCCGTCTTGTTCGAGCCACCGAGATCGGCAGATCCACCCACCAAGTTCGGCATGCCGGCTGCGAGCCCCTGGATCACCTTGCCCGACCAGCCGCGGGTAGCGTCTGGCGAAGCTATGCTAGCCAGGTCTGGCACGTGAGCATCCCAACCGGCAGGAAGCTCGCCCGCCATCAGCACTTCATACTGTTCGGCAAGATCCGGGTATTCATCTTTGTATGCCGCAAAGCTCTTGTCCCACGTTTCCTGAAGCCTCATCCCCTTGTCGACGCATCGCGCCCAGTGCTCCCGAGCACCAGCATCGACATGGAACGGCTCCATCGAGGGATAGCCGAGATTCTCCTTCGTGGCTCGAATCTCGTCGTCTCCAAGCGGGGCGCCATGTGACGACGCACTGCCGGCCTTGCCCGGAGACCCAAAGGCGATGGTGGTCCGTAGCACGATCAGAGACGGACGGTCCGTCTCCTCCTTAGCCTCGGAAATCGCGAGATCGATCGACTCGAGATCGTTCCCGTCGTGTACGTGCACAACGTGCCAGCCATACCCCTCAAAACGTTTCGCCTGGTCAGTCGACGTAGACAGGTCGGTCGAGCCCTCGATGGTGATCCGGTTGTCATCGAAGATCCAGATAAGCTTCCCGAGCTTCTGATGTCCGGCGATCGCGGCGGCCTCGTGAGACACACCCTCCATCATGTCACCATCGGAGCACAGGACGTAGGTCCTATGGTTGATGATCTGGTGGCCGGGGCGATTGAAGTGTCCGGCGAGCCAACGCTCAGCAAGCGCGAAACCGACAGAGTTTGCCACACCCTGACCCAGTGGCCCAGTGGTCGTTTCGACTCCGGGCACGTGCCCGTACTCCGGATGCCCGGCCGTCGGGGAGCCCCACTGCCTGAAGTTTCGGATATCCTCCTCGGAGATGTCATATCCGCTCAGGTGGAGCAGCGAGTACATAAGCATCGATGCGTGCCCGACCGAGAGAATGAATCGATCACGGTCCAGCCATGTCGGGTCCGTCGGACTGTGGTTGAGGTGCCGGTGATAGAGCACATAGCCGACCGGAGCCAGTGCCATCGGCGTACCGGGGTGTCCCGAGTTGGCCTTTTGCACCGCATCCATGGAAAGGACTCGAACCGCGTCGATCGCCAGCTGCTCAGTCTTACTCATTGTCGCTCTCTATCTATTGTGATGATCACCGTCACAACCACCCACCTGTCTCGATTCCACCCCACACGCACTGATGACCGAACGTGCGAATTAGCCAACCACGAAGTTCACGAGCCGACCAGGAACGTGGATGACCCGACGCTCATCTTTGTCCTCGATGTGCCGAGCCACGTTGTCTTCGGCGCGAGCCGTGGCGATCACATCAGCCTCCAGAGCATCTTTGGGAACGCTGATCGTCGCCCGAAGCTTGCCGTTCACCTGCACCGCGACCTTGGCCATCGACTCGACGACCTTGGAGGCGTCGAATTCGGGCCAGTTGGCACCGTCGAATACGCTCCCCTCGTGTCCAAATCGCTCCCAGAGTTCCTCGGCCATGTGCGGCGCAAACGGCGCAATCATGACGACAAGAGGCTCGATCTCGGCCCGCACAGCGGAACGCCCCCCCGAACGAATCACGTTCAGGCACTCCATCATCGCGGCGATGGCCGTGTTGTATCCAAGCGCGGGGAGCTGGTCGGTGACCTGTCGGATCGTTTGATGGACCTTCCGCTCGACATCGGGATCGGGCTCACCCTGGCCTGCCGAAACCGAAGTGTCCCACAAGCGGTGCAGGAAGCCGAACGGCCCCTGGATCCCCTGTGGTCGGTAGTCCCCACCCTCTCCGAACGGCCCAAGGAACATCAGGTACGTACGGAACGTGTCCGCTCCAAACTCCTCAATGATCGGATCCGGCACGATCACGTTGCCCTTGCTCTTCGACATCTTGGCACCGTCCGCGATGATCAGCCCGTGAGCGCGGAAGACGTCGTAAGGCTCTTCGAAATCGATGTGGCCAAGATCCTTGAGCACCATGGTGATGAAGCGCGAGTACAACAGGTGCAGAACCGCATGCTCGTTTCCACCGATGTACGTGTTAACCGGTAGCCAGTTCTTCGTGATAGCGGAATCGAAGGGTTTGTCGTCGAAGTCCGACGACGGATACCGAATGAAGTACCAGCCGGAATCCAGGAAGGTGTCGGACACATCGGTCTCACGTCGTGCCTCGGCGCTGCACTCGGGGCACGTCGTGCGGTACCACTCCTCTGCGCGCGCGAGCGGGCTGACACCGGAATCATCGGGCTTGAAGTCTTCTACGCGAGGCAGCACGACCGGCAGGTCCGCCTCAGGAACCGCGACCGGACCACACGCCTCACAGTGCACGATTGGAATCGGGGGACCCCAATACCGCTGACGTGAAATACACCAGTCATGCAGCCGGAAGTTGATCTTCCCGTCACCCCATCCCTGCCCCGATACCCAGTCGGTCACGGCCTCGACCGACTCGGCAACGTCCATGCCCGTGAAGTCGCCCGAGTTCACCAAGCGACCAGGGCCCACATAGGCTTCCTCGAGCGGTGTATCCGCATTATCTCCGGCCGCGGCCACGACACGCAGGATCGGGAGATCAAACTGCTCAGCGAATTCAAAGTCGCGAGTGTCGTGCCCTGGCACGGCCATGATCGCGCCAGTCCCGTAATCCATCAGCACGTAGTCGGCTACCCATATCGGGATCAGCTCTCCCGTTGCGGGATTGCGACAGAAACCGCCAGTGGAGACACCCGTCTTCGTCTTATCCGTCTTCTGACGTGCGACCAGGTCCTTCTTGGACGCTGTGTCGACGTAGGCATACACGGGCGGGCGCCGTCGGGCGTCGGTTACAGATTCGACCAGGGGGTGCTCCGGGGACAGCACTACGTACGTCGCCCCGAACACGGTGTCCGGTCGAGTCGTGTAGACCTCAATCTTTGTGCCAGTCTCGGCACCGTCTTTGTTTACGACCGGAAAATGCAGTTGCGCGCCTGTGCTCCGCCCGATCCAGTTCTTCTGAGCTTTGAGCGTGGTATCGGACCAGTCGATGTGGTCCAGATTGTCCAGCAGGCGTTGCGCATAATCAGTGATCCGGAAGAACCACTGCGCGATCCGACGCTGCTCGACGGGCGTTGCGCATCGCTCGCATTCACCGCCGATCACCTGTTCGTTGGCGAGCACGGTCATACACGACGGGCACCAGTTGACGGGTGCTTCCTTTCGCTCGGCCAGCCCTGCCTTGAAGAACTGCAGGAAGATCCACTGGGTCCACTTGTAATACGATGGATCCGTTGTATCGACCGAGTGCTCCCAGTCGAACATCCCACCAATGCGGCGCAGCTGTCGTGTGAAATTCTTCACGTTGGATGGAATCAGATCCATCGGGTGCGTACCGATCTTCAGTGCGAAGTTCTCGGAGTGGATTCCGAACGCATCAAAGCCCATCGGCTCGAACACGGTCTTGCCCCGCAGTCGCTGATACCGCCCGTGGACATCGGCACCCGTAAACGCGTAGATGTTGCCAACGTGCAACCCCTCCGCAGAGGGGTACGGGAACATCATGAGGTTGTAGAACGGGTCTTCCGCGTTCTCCAACTCTTCGCGTGTGTACGTGTTCGTGCCGCGCGCCTCCCAGAGGCGCTGCCACTTCTGCTCCACCGCGGACGGGACGTACCCGTCCATCTCTTCGTTCGCCATGACTGCTGAGCGGAAATTCGCCGGCTGACCAATGTTGCCGAGGGCGCAGCGCTCGTGTAAAACCGCTGAAGAGCTGCGCAGGGAAGGGCAAAAGCTACATGGGCCAGGAAGCCCGCCCAAGGGGCGCGGGCAGGCTCAAACCTGCCTGCGTATCAGACGCGATCGAGGCTGATCACAACCGTGGCGGGCTCGATCCCGCTTCCGAAATCAAATCCGACACTTTCATTCGTGAGTGTCATCTGGTCGTTTTCGTGCACGACCACATACGTCTCCAGACCAAGAGTCAGCAGACCCTGACGAATGTCGACCTCCCCAGAGCGATTCGAGTTCCCACCGAGACCATCGTCCAGCGTCGAACCGACGACCGGGGGCTGCACGGAGTCATCCACGGAAAGAGTGAACAAGGCTCGGTCACGCACCACGATGTCGACTCGCAGCGATGGGTTTGCGGTGCTCACGTATTCGTAGCTGGAGGCAATCCACAGCCCACCGATGTCACCGATCTTGAACCCGAGCAGGGTGTCACCGGCGCACGCGGCCAGGAACGGGATCAAAAGGACGGCGTACCTGCGACGTACAGCGCGCACAGACTCTCCAGCTAGTCAGAAAACGGTGAAGTCAACGCCGTTACCCCGATGCACCCGCAAAGGGCCGTCGATCATGTATCTTCTGCGATCATGTCAAAACCCATGAAGAAGATCTCGGGCGCGAGCCTCCGTCACGCGTTCGAGGAGATCGTCTGGCCTCGCAAGAAATTGATTGGGCTCGGACTCGTCCTGATCCTGGCCAACCGGCTGTCCGCGCTGGTCCTGCCCGCCGCGTCGAAGTACCTGATTGACGGCGCTCTCGCGATTACGCCCAACGCGGGCACCGATCCCCTTGGACTGGAAGCGCTCCCGGACCCCAGCATCGTACTCGGCGCTGTAGCCTTCGCAATCCTGCTTCAGGCATCCACATCGTACGCGCTCACGATGCTGCTCAGTGTCGAGGCGCAGCACCTGATCGCGAGTCTTCGCGCTCAAGTGCAGAAGCACGTTCTCGAGCTTCCGGTCCACGTCTTCGACAACACCAAGTCCGGTGAGCTCGTATCACGGATCATGGACGATGTGGAAGGCGTTAGAAATCTCGTCGGCACAGGCCTGGTTCAGCTCGTAGGCGGCACGGTGACGGCGATCGTCGCGTTCTCCTTCCTCGTGCGCATCAACCCGATCATGACGGTGATCGCTCTGGTTCCCCTGGCTGCGTTCGGCTTCGTGTCGACCCGGGCCTTCCAGACGCTGCGCCCCGCGTTCCGCGAACGAGGTAAGATCCGCGCCGAAGTGACCGGTCGTCTGACCGAGGCCCTCGGGGGCATCCGAGTGATCAAAGGCTTCCACGCTATCGACAAGGAAGGAGAGATCTTCCTCGAAGGTGTCATGCGCATCTTCAACAACGTGAAGACGACGCTCACAACGTCGAGCATGGTCACCAGCCTGGGGACCTTCTTCATGGGGATGGCGAGTGTGCTCATCCTCGGGTACGGAAGCTGGCTGATCGGACAGGGAGTCCTCACCGCTGGAGACCTCGTCTCCTTCATCCTCTTCCTCGGATTCATGATCGCCCCGGTCATCCAGATGGCGAACATCGGCACCCAGATGACCGAAGCTTTTGCCGGTCTCGACCGGACATCCGAGCTTCTCAGCTGGCCTCGGGAGGACGATGATCCCGAGCGCACGGAGATTATGCCCGCCGTCAAAGGGCATATCGTCTTCGACGATGTCCACTTCCAATACGAGGAGGACAAGACGGTCCTGCAGGGCGTCTCGTTCGAAGCGAAACCTGGGATGGTTGTCGCACTCGTCGGGAGCTCTGGTTCAGGAAAATCGACTATGGCGGGACTCGCTGCCTCGTTCCTGACACCGGTATCCGGAGAGGTCACCGTCGACGGCGTGGACCTTCGGAGGGTGAAGCTTGCTAGCTATCGCAAGCAGTTGGGACTCGTCTTCCAGGACGACTTTCTCTTCGACGGGACCATCCGGGAAAACCTTCGTTTTGCCCGGCCGTCAGCCACGGATATCGAGATCGACGACGCGGCTGAGAAGGCGTACGTGACCGAATTCACTGATCGGTTCCCGGATAAGCTGGAGACGGTCATCGGAGAGCGTGGCGTGAAGCTGTCCGGTGGACAGCGTCAGCGCGTTACTATCGCTCGCGCACTGCTCGCCAATCCGAGAATCCTGCTTCTGGACGAGGCGACATCATCACTGGATACGGAGAGCGAGGCGCTCATTCAGGCTAGTCTCGACGATCTCCTGCGTGACCGAACCACGATCGTCATCGCGCACCGCCTCACCACAATTCAACGGGCGGATCTGATCCTCGTCCTGGAAGGCGGCGAGATCGTCGAACGGGGGCGCCACGACGTGCTGATGGGGATGAAGGGCAGATACCACCAGCTCTACACGGTCCAAGCGCGAATCTAGTCTGGGTTCATCGGCGGACCTAGCCGCAGGTCAACCGCCCAGAAGGTACCCGACCGAGAAGGTCACATATTCCCGTTCAAGCCCCTTCGTCTCGAAGGCACGCTGGTACCTCGCACTGAGCGTGATCGTCGCGCCGCTGTCGCGGGGGATGCGCAGCCCTGCCTCTCCCATCGCGATCCGATGCCAGTTGGTGTCCTCGGCCGCCAGGGCGCCTGATTCCGTTCGGCTCTCAATCCAGACGGTGCCTCCGCCGACGCCGAACCAGGGCTGGATACCGTCCCTTGAGCCCAGTGCGATCTTGCCCGTGACCATGAGCGGGACTGAGTTCACATGGCGAAGCGCCCTGCCACTGATGGCCCCACTTTGGAAGACACTGGTTTTAGTGTTCTCCTCAGACAGCACATGCCAACCGAATGAGGCCCCGATCGCGATGTAATCCGTAGCACCGCGCTCGATATCGATGGTCCCGCCGCGCCAGGAGAATCCATCGACGAACTCCCTCGTTTCGTCACTCATCGGAAGCACCATCGAGTACTGCGGGTGGAACGTCCACCTGCCAGCGCGCTGCGCGCTTACCGGGGACACGCTGAGACCCAAGATGAGAAGAACCACGATTACCCGCCCACACCTTGTCATCATCCCTGAGCCCACCCTAGAGGTACGGCGACTGATCGAAGGCCTGTCGGACCAGTGACTGAAAACGCGAGATCACGCTGGCCTCGGCACCCGTGAAGAGACCATCGATGGCAGCCGCCCAGACCGCGGGAATCGCCCGTGCCTCTGCGGTCGGCTGATCTGAATCGATCATAGTGATCTGAAGCGTGCCCGGTCCGCGGACTCCTGCGTACTTATGAGCCCATGGGTACCATGGCGCCCAGCCTGCATCCCAAGAGGGAGACCACTGGCTCCAGCCCTCAAACCAGCCCCAGTAACTCCACCAGAACCCGTCGGTCCAGTGAGGGACCTCCCGCACGTTGACCGTGAGTACGACCACCACATCCGGAGCAGCCAGCGACGAAGGCTCCAGCCGCACATAGCCCAAGGCAGCAAGCTCGGTCGCGACGGCATCCAGAACCTGTTGATCGAGGTCCGGAGCCGGAGGCAAATCGGTCCCGGCCGCGTCGACACGGATGATCGTGTCTGGCATCACATAGGTGGCAAAGGATCGGAATGAAGCACCGGGATCGTATGCGGTCATGACGAGATCGACCTCGCCTACACCCTCGATCTCACCCGGATAGCACGCCGCCCCCGCAACCAGCGCGATCGCGGTGCCCCAGAGCAGAGCGCGTCTACCGCACCACCACGGTCGCGCCATCAGTGGGTGCCCGAGCCTGCGTCGTCGGCTGCGAAGTGGAGCACTCCACCTCCGAAGTCGATCCAGAGGCCAGAATCGTCAATGGTGTAGGTACGGGTGCTTTTCAGGCCAGTCAGGAAGAACTGCTCGATCCGCATTACCTCGTCGGGACAAGCCATGCGCGTAGTGATCGCGCGGCCGACTACCAGTCGGCCGCCACGGCCTGCGTCGTACGTAGCGTTAAAGCCGCTGCAGCCCGTCGACCCCATCATGAGACGAGAGCCCGCAGGATTGGCTTCCTCCAAGAAGATCACCGTGGGCTCCGAACCAGCCGGCGCGTTGAAGTCCTCGCCATCCAGCATGTCGATGGCGACGAGCCGCCACGGATGATCGGAAAGAGCCATCCCTTGCGAGGCCAGGACCGCCGAAGCGGCTGCGTTTGCGGGCTCACTGGAGCCCGATGCCTCTTCTCGGCCTCCGCAGGCCGCGGTCACAAGCGCCGAGACGAGGACAACCCCGTAGCAGTATATCTGCGTCATCCCTGAAGCTCCCCCCGGTTCATAATTCGCCGTTGCGGCTTCACCTTCTGCCGGGAGCGAGTTCCCCTTCCCAACCGCAGCCACGCCTCACCTCGCCTCCGATGTCCAGCGTCGCGATCCACGTATACACCGAGCCGGTCATCGCGTCCGAACACCGCTCCCGAGTCAGGTCCAAACGAAGCTGTACCGTTTCCGGCCCCGTGGACAGGGATTCGAAGCGCCATCCGCTCTCCAACGGCGTGGGCCGAACCCCCAGGAAGATGGTCTGGGGAATATCGGGTGTCGCAAGCATGATCTGCTCCGTGAACACGCGCAGGTGCCAGAACGGCGCCTGACCGCTGGCCTTGAAAAGGACGTCAGTAAGCTCCTCACCACAACCGAACCCCTCTTCAGCAGACTCCGCCCGCAAGAGCGCCACAAGCCTCAGCTGGCCCGAGTAGTCCGCTCCGAATCCGGCGGCGGGAGACGCTTCACGGACACCCTCGACCTCCACGAAGACCGGTTGGTACGCTTCCTCAGCGACCTCGTCGTATGCTCGCTGAACGGACTCCACAGGAATCACCCACAACTCTGTTTGCTCAGTGCACGGTTTGAGCGTGCGAACCTCGGGACCCATCACGAGCATGCCGCTCAGCACCCTCTCCTGAGGCGGTGAGAGGCGGCCAGCATCGCCCTCGGAATCTGCGGAAAACTCGGGCTGATCCTCAACGGCGGTGGAGCAAGAGACCAGAACGAGGACTGCGGCTACGGCCAGTAGTGAACGTATGGCGTTCAAGACAGAAGCGGTGATCGTCTGACCTCCAACGGTTATCGGCAGTTGCCAGCGAACGCGACCAGCTGGCTTGGAATGATGGCGTCGACGTCATCGCCGGGACCGAGCGATACCCCCGGGGTGATGCACCGTGGCCCGAGAATCACATCGAATTCCATCTGAACGGCCCGGATCGCGTCTATTGGGTGATGGAAAACCTCGGACGCGTTCGAACGAACGGAGCCGAGTCGTTCTCGCTGCCCGTCCACCCACAGGTAGACACGCGCCTCCTCAAGCTGCTGATTGCGAACGGTAATCGTGAGGATCTCGTCGTTATCACCGGATAAATCCCGAGTTGAACCTGCGAAGCCTGAGGACGCGCACCCAGACGTAACGCCGCCAATCAGAAGTAAGGCCAGAATCGAGCGAGACAACAGTCTGTGGGTCATGGTCGGCTCCTTGAGATCATGAACAGCGCTCAGTTATTCGTCGTACCGTATGACGTCCAAGACGATGCCTATTACACCGCGTTCTCGCCCGTTGAGGCGCAGGAGTCAGTTCCCCGCCAGCGGATTGTAGGAGCGGGTCATCAGGTCCAGGGGGGTCCCGTACCAGCGACTGCGTTCGACCTGGGGCGGCCACGAGAGACGATCGAGCAAGCCGAACAACTCGGTAGACACCCGGAAGATGACGCCGGAAGGACGGCGGTCCTGGTCCGCGACCGGATTCAAAACAGCACCTCCCACAAGCGCAATCACCAGGCCATTCGCGATCAGTGGTGTCCGCACCATGACTTCCCCTCGCTGGCTCGAGGAAGTGCACTGAAACGACAAGGGCGGGAGACAGCCACAGCCGCCTCCCGCCGGAAAGATGCCGCGAAAAGCGGCTACCTCATGTCGTCACTACCCGATGATGAATCCACCCTTCAGAACAATGGGGCTGTTGTTCACATCCGGAATCTCTTCATCGATGAAATCCATCGCACCCTCGATGAAGATAGAGCTGAGCTGGACACCGATACCGGCAAAGAAGCCACTGTCGGACTCCGACAGTCCGCTAGCGCTGGACGCACGGCGCCGAATGCCGAGGAGCGCGTACGGCTGCAAGATCGGGAGCGGCAAACCGAGCTTACCGAAGACCGAGCCGGTCCAGTAGTTGAGTTCCGTCCCGTCGGCGAAGAAATACGTAACCGACCCATACACGCCAACCGGTATCAACGGCGGCTCGAAACCCACACGACCGCCCAAGCCGAACGTTCCGTCGAGCGGATTCTTGACGTCGGTCGCGATCTCATCGAGACCCGTGATCATGGCCGCATGGCCACCGAACCTCAGCTGCGCATCCGCAGGCACCGCCATGATGGCGAGCGCGGAGACCGCACTGAGGGCAGACCCAAAACGACGCATGAAACGTCTCCCTTCGATTAGAAGCAATTGTTCCCAGAAAGAAGAGCCCATCCGATATCGGACGCAACGAAAACATCTGCGGAGTGCCTGCGGCGCTGTGCGAGCAGATTCCGGCGTCGGCCAGATGACGTACTTTTCACATACCGTGTCAGCGGGGTCAGGCACCTTCCGGTGTCGATCACGTCTGACCGCGGCACGACGATCCCGGATGCGGCACTGATTGCCGGACTGCGACGGGACCAACGCGTACGCATCCGGCTCAAGCGGAGACCATAGCCAGCATGGCCAAGAAGCAATCCTTCGATATCACGACCTCAGTCGATTTTCAGGAAGTAGACAATGCCGTGAACCAGGCGATCAAGGAGACGCAGACGCGCTACGATTTCAAAGGCACGGACTGCGAGCTGACCTTCGATCGAGACGCCGGCTCGGTGAAGCTTGAAGCGGATGATCAGTTTCGTCTGGATCAGCTGGTGAAGGTCCTCCGGGAGAAACTCAGCCGCCGTCAGGTGCCCCTGAAGAACATCGACGAGGGCGACCCGGACATCGGTTCCCTCGGGCGCGCTCGTATGACCATGGGCTTCAAGGCGGGGATCGATCAGGAAACGGCCAAGAAGATCTCCAAGGACATCAAGGAAAACGGATTCAAGAAGGTCCAGGTCCAGATCCAGGGCGAGGAGCTCCGCGTCACCTCGGGGTCCCGTGACGAGCTGCAGGACGTGATCGCATTCCTGAAGCCACGTGACTACGGCGTCGAACTGATGTTCGGTAACTACCGGTAAGTGCAGCACATGGACGCCGACCGTGTCCTGCGAGGATCACTCCGTGCCGCCGTGGTCGCACTACGCCAGAGAGACATCGCGGCCGTCGACCTGGTTGGCGCAGGGATTGAGAGGCATGCCCAGCTGGACGTCCAATTGGGCGCCTACCGGAGCTTTGACGCAACCAGCGCAATAGAGCAGGCCAGGGTGGCCGACATGATACTGGATGAGGCGGCCAGCCATCCTAAGGTCGTCCTCCCGCCCCTCTGCGGCATCCCGGTGTCCGTGAAGGACATCTACGGCACAGCGGGATTCCCGACGTACGCCGGGTCCACTCGGCAACTTCCTGCGGATCCATGGTCTCACGATGCCTGGCTGGTCAAGCGGGTACGGGAGGCAGGCGCAGTGATCATGGGCAAGACACACACGGTCGAGTTCGCCTATGGCGGCGTGGGCATCAACCCACACTGGGGTACACCATGGAATCCGTGGGATTCGGACACTGCACGCATCCCGGGCGGGTCGTCGTGTGGCGCCGGGGTGAGCCTCTGGGAACGCTCGGCCATGGTCGCGCTTGGGACGGATACGGGCGGATCCATCCGGATACCGGCCGCGTTCACGGGAGTGGTCGGCCACAAGACCACGATAGGACGCTGGCCGACTGAGGGCGTTGTGCAGCTGAGCAGTACATTCGACACGGTCGGCGCACTCACCCGAAGTGTGGAGGACAGCATCTGGTTCTTTGCCTCAGCTGACCCGAATTCAGGGGATCCAGCCGACGTGTTAGAGCGCCTCGAGGTCTCGTCCCTCGATGAAATTAAGATCGGAATTCCCGAGTGTGCGCTCTGGGGAGCGTGTCAGGCCAACATCCGGGAGGTCCTCGAAGGAGCGCTGGCAGAGATCGCGGAAGCGGGTGCGGAACTAAACCGATTTGTTGCGACCATTCTTGACGACGCCGTTGATCTCTACATGTCATCCGGCATCGGAAAGTCTGAAGTATTCGCCTTCCTGCAAGACCGACTGCCGGGAGCGATCGAGCTCCTGCATCCGACGGTCGGGAACCGGCTCGCTGATCCGCTGTCGCTGGGTGAGACCAGGTACAAGGACTCGCTAGCTAGCCAGCAGCACCTCGCCGGGCTCGCCGAAACGGCCTTCGGCGACAGCGACGTCATCGTCCTGCCGGCGAATCTGATCACACCTCCCCCGATCGATGGCCTGGCAGACGATCTCCAGGCCTACGGAGAGGTGAACTACGCCACGCTCCGCCCGACCTGCCCCATCAACCTGCTCGAGCTTTGTGCGGTCAGCGTTCCCGTCGGGCTGGACCCATTCGGGATGCCGGTCGGACTTCAGGTCGTGGGCCGAAACGGCCAGGACGACGTGTTGCTCAGGGTCGCGCTCGCCATCGAACGCACATTGGGGACCGCTGAAGAGCGAATGGGCACCCCGCCCATGGTGCGGTAAACCGCTCGGTCCAGAGACGGGGGCGCACTCGACATCAACCGATCGGCCGCCTGGTCTTGAGGCGGTCTTTCTGCGTGATGTAAGGCACTCCTGTCGAGATCCAGTCCGGAGCGGGCTCACCCTTCAGGTAGTGGCCGAACCACTGCATGATGCGTCGCTGGTAATCGAGCTGGTTGGGCTCACCAGCCAGTCCGTGGTTTTCGCCGTCGTAGGAGAGCATCACCATCTGCTTCCCGAGTCGGCGGGCGGCATTGTAGAACTCAACGCCTTGGTTGTACTCCACGGCTCCGTCATTCGTCCCGAACATCATGAGGAGAGGCGTCTCCATGTCCTGAATGTTGTGGAGCGGAGAGTTCGCTTCGTACGAGTCCCAATCCTCCCACCAGGGCACCTGCATGCGTCCCTGGCTGATCTCGAAGATCCGCGCGTCGGTCCCACCGCTGTTCCAGTAGAACGACAGATACATGCTCATGAGGTTCGTGAGCGGTGCGCCGGCGACAGCTGACGCGAACATGTCGTCCTGTGTGACGAAGTACGTGGTCTGGTACCCACCCCACGAGTGGCCAATGAGCCCGAGCTTCTCCTCATCCACCGCAGGTGCCTGAGCCAATGCGGCCGCGACCGCTGGACGAAGCGTCTCCACGTTAGACTGCCCGGGCCTGCGATCCCGATAGACGACATCAGGCCGAAGCACGAAGTAGCCGTTCTGGCTCCAGATCTGCTGGTTGTAGTACTGGGTCGGGTCCGGGACCTGATACTGGTGCATACCCGAAGAAAGCAGCTCGTAGTGGTACACGATCATCGGGTATGACTGCGACGGATCGTAGTTGGCCGGATACGTCAACACGCCCTGGAGGCGACGACCCCACTCATTCTCGTAGTCGACGAGTTCCACCCTTCCCCACGCGTAGTCTCCATGGAACGGGTTCGTCTTCGTCACCTGCCTAGGATCGTCGAGGTCGGGGCCTGCCACGAAGTAATCAGGCGAATCATCGAACCCTTCCATCCGGAACGCGAAGATGTCCGCCTCCTCAGCCTTCATGAAGGCTGTCGAGAAACCGCCAAACCTCTTGTCCTCCCAGACCAGCATTTCAGAGCTGTCCCCAGCTTCTGCACCTGCGAACCCTGCCTTTTTGGTCCACTCGCTGTACACCGAGTAGTAGATGGTCTCGTCAGATCCAATGCCGTCATCATCCCCGTCGAGGTCGTCCGCTGCGACGCGATACCGAATGCGCTCAGAGGCTCCGCTCGTCAACGCTTCGCCTCCCGAACCGTCCAGGGAGACCCGCCAGACGTCCCACTGGTCGTTGAGCAGAACACTCCGCCCGTCTTCCATCCAGCCGGCAAGTCCGAACGACGGCATCTGTTCGCGGGTCGGGGTCACGTCGAGGTTCAGGAACTCCGTCCCGACGCCTTCGGTGATGTTGCTCGTCTGACCGCGCTCGAGGTCATGGGCGTACCAGTCCTTGCCCGAGAACCAGACGATGTACCGTCCGTCAGGGCTCGGTGACCCTCCGCCGAACATGCGGTCGGTGATCTTCGACTTGGCTCCCGTCTCCACGTCGATCGAGTACAGGTCCGAGAACTGCTGACGGAACATGCCGTTCTCGTCGTACGGCGTTTCGTCACGACCAATCACGTGGCGCCCACCGTCAACCATCGTCGTCAGTTCGGTGAGTTCGTCTCCCAGTTGCACGAATCCAGCGGACTCCACATTCCATGCTGACAGGTAGTTCACACGTCGTAGTTGCTGCTCGCGAACACGCTGCTGAGGAACGGGATCCCGGTCGAGCGTGTGCCAGATCTCGACGCCGGCCGCTTCATCGTCGTCGTCCCCACACCCTTCACCATTCTCGTTCTGACCATCCCCTTCTTCGTTGCTCTCAAGCTCTTCAACACCACAGGACAGGGGTGCCGGACGGCGTTCCTGAATGCCAACGAAGAGCGTCTGCCCGTCACCAGACCACGTCGGCGTCCGGAACTCGACGATCCGCATGGATGCGGGAAATGCGTTGTTCGCCTCGGTGGAAAGCGCATACCGGCGCAGCTCATCCTGCTCCAGATCACGCCACACCATCGCCACATGGGCCGTGTCCTCGTAGGCCTCGTCGATCGAGGTCTTGTAGACCACCAGATCCGACGAGTCCTCACGCCAGGCGAGCTGTCGATAAACAGCCTGCTCAGCGTCCAGTGAGCGGATACGCCCGCTCGCTGGATCGTAGACGGTGACCCCGTTACCGACCTGCCCGTCCGCGTCGGTCGTCATCGCGAGGAGGGTGCCATCGTCCTGCCATGCCATTTCTGAGACGTTGCCGAAGCTCATATCAGTGCCGGCCGCCAGGTCATGGACGACAACGTCCACGCCATCACTGTCCTTGTCCGCTGGCTTGTACCGTCTCAACCCCAGGTAGCGACCGTCGTAGGAGAATACGAAGGAGGCGAAGTCGTCCCGCGTGGCCTGCTCCCCGGTTTCGAGGTTCAGCAGCCCGAGCTTGTTGTAGACATCTTCGTCCCGCTCCTCAGCGACCTCCCGCTCATCCGGCGACACACCGATGGAGTACGCTACCCACCGGCTATCCGGGCTGAACGCGGCTCTGGTGCCGAAGGGTACGACGACGACCGAGTCGGAAGACGTGCTATGAATGCGCAGCTCGCCTTCCTCGCTGACACGGCCGATAGACACAGCCATCCACGCCCCGTCCGGTGACAACTCCGTGCCACCGAGACGTTCCCACTGGTCGTAGTCATCTACGGTGAGGGTAGGTCGCTCCTGCGCGTTGAGCGGCTGAACAGCCAACGCCAACGCCACTACCGTCACCCCGAACCATTTCGTCATCGTCATCAATCTTCCTTCCTCTTGCCTGACCGCCTACGCAGCCCGAAGTCAGCTCCCGAGCCGCTCTTCGAGAATGCTGAAGAAATTCTGTACAACGATGAGTTCGCGCAGGCCTGGTGCGCGGCCATCGCCACCCCGCCCTTCCCGTTCATCGCCCGGTTATCCGCACCGAACGCCTTCTACTGGATACCCATATCGACAGCAGTCTGAGCACGCACATGCTCCGGCACGCCGACGAACGGCAGCAACAGAGCTGTCAGGGCACCGACGATCGCGGTACGTACAGCAGGGTGCATCAGCCCGTCGCCTGGATCTCGGCTGCTACCGCCTGCACCTCGTCGAGCACGCGGAGAAGATTCCCGCTCCACAGCATGCCGACCTCCTCTTCGGTGTACCCGCGGCGTACGAGCTCGAGCGTGACATTGAAGGTCTCGGAGGCGTCATTCCAGCCGGTTACGCCACCACCGCCATCGAAGTCCGAGCTGATGCCCACGTGCTCGAGACCGATGAGCTCGACCAGGTAGTCGATGTGATCCACGAGATCGCTGACGCTCACCGGCTCAGGCATGTCGTCCATCTCGGCCATGCGGGCGTCGGCTGCAGCCTGCACCGCCTCGTACTCCTGCATGAAGGCTTGCTGCTCGGCCTCACCCATCGCCTGCATCTGGCGGAACATCGCGCGCTGCCCACCCTCCGGCATATCGAAGTCCATCTCGGCAGCGACCTCTGCGATCACGGTCTGGGAGGCCTCGTTGTACGCCGAGTTCTTGTCCGGACGGAGGTAGCTCCGGAAGGCGACCGTCTGGATCACACCCCCGTTCTCCGCGAGTGCGAGCAGTTGCTCGTCATCCATATTACGGGAGTGCTCTCCGAGCGTGCGCGCGGCCGAGTGCGACGCAATGACCGGCGCCTGGCTGAGCTGCATCATCTCGAGATTGGCTTCCTTGGACGGGTGTGAGAGATCGATCATGATGCCCCAACGGTTCATCTCGCCGATCACCTCGCGACCCAGGTCACTGAGCCCACCGTGGAGCCACACCCCGTCGCGTTCCCCGGTGTTGGAGTCAGAGAGCTGACTGTGGCCGTTGTGAGCCAGGGACATGTAACGGCCGCCGCGCTCGGCGAACTCACGCACCCGGCCGGCGTCCATGCCCACCGGATAGCCATTCTCGATCCCGATCATCGCGACCTTCTTGCCCTCAGCCACAAGCCGACGAACGTCGTCGGACGTGAGTGCGAGACCAATCTGGTCCGGAGCGATCTGCTCCGTCAGTCGGTGGATCGCGTCGAACTTCGCGACCGCCTGCGCGTACGCGTCGTCGAAGCCCGCCTCGGTCAGGTCTCCCTGCCCCACATACACGATCATCCACGCCACGTCGAGCCCACCCGCGTTCATCTTGGGCAGGTTCACCTGATTCCCGAGGTCCGTCGTATAATTCCGCTCGGCGGTGAAGTTCGCTGCGCTGATATCGTCGTGCGTGTCGAGCGTGATTACGCGCTCATGAATGCCTTGGGCATGAGCCAGGAGATCTGCTTCAGACTCGACGGACGGCGAATCGGATGCTCCGCCGCACGCCGCGAGAAGTGCCATGGCCGCAAGCGTGAAGGTTCGCGTGTGGTGCCGAAGGGCCACGTGTGCGGATTGGATCGTGGTATTCATGTCTGCGCTGCATCCGGGGTTGGTGCGAAAACCATGACAGTCGAGGCTGTCAACGTACGGGTGGCTTCCTGATCAGCCCAGCGTCGGGGCGAACGTCGGTGGCCGGCGATGATTCGTAGCCTGCTCGAACGCGTACGCGATCCGCAGGAGTGTCGGCTCGGTCCACGCCCCTCCAAAGAAGGAGAGCCCCACCGGAAGGCCCGACACGAAGCCCATCGGCACACTGATGTCGGGATAGCCAGCGATGGCCGCAGGCCCCGCGCTGCTGCCTCCATCGATTCGATCACCTGCGATGTGATCCGTGACCCATGGGATGTCGCGTGTCGGAGCCACGATCGCATCCAGACGGTGTTCGCGGATGAGCCGGTCGATGCCATCCTCACGCGTGGCGCGCTGAACACTCTGCTTTGCCTGTAGGTACTCGGAATCGGTGAGCGGACCCCGGGCCTGCGAATCATGCAGACGCTCCTGTCCAAAGTACGGCATCTCGAGATCGGCGTTCGCCTCGTTGAAGGCGATCACATCAGCGAGCGTCTTCACGGGCGCGTCGGGACCCAGACTCGCCAGGTAGGCGTTAAGGTCATGCTTGAACTCGTACTCGAGGAGCACGAGTGACTGCGGATCGTTCCACGCCGATGCATCAAGGTTCGTGGGATCCACCAGAACCGCACCAGCGTCCTGCATCGCCGCGAGTGCGTCCTCGAAGAGATCGTGCACGCGCGGCTCCTGAAATGTGAAACTCCGTGCGACACCGATTCGGGTACCACGGAGTCCGTCCGGATCGAGGAACTGCGCGTAATTCGTGAATCCGTTCCCCGCGCTGGCGGCTGTCGCCTCATCGCGCGGATCGACGCCCGTGAGTGGACCGAGCAGAAGTGCCGCATCGCGCACCGTTCTCGCCATTGGGCCGGCAGAATCTTGTGAATGGGAAATGGGGATCACGCCCGACCGACTCCAGAGTCCAACGGTCGGCTTGATGCCCACGACGCCGTTGATCGACGATGGGCACATGATCGACCCTCCCGTCTCCGTGCCGATCGTCAGCGGTACCAGGTTCGCAGAAACGGCGACACCGGAGCCGGAGCTGGAGCCGCACGGATTCCGGTTCAGTGCATACGGATTCCGGCACTGGCCCCCTCGAGCGCTCCACCCACTCGTCGCACGGTATCCCCGGAAGTATGCCCACTCACTCATGTTCGCCTTGGCGAGGATGATGGCGCCCGCCTCGCGGAGCTTCGCCGCGAGGAAAGAGTCCTCGAGAGGAATCGATCCTTCCAGCGCCAGCGAGCCAGCGGTCGTGGTCATCCCGTCATGGGTATCGATGTTGTCCTTGATCGCCACCGGGATGCCGTGAAGGGGGCCACGCACGTTCCCCGCGGCGCGCTCGGCATCCAGCTGGTCCGCGAGTTCGAGCGCGTCCGGATTCAGCTCGATGATCGAGCGCAGCTCGGGCCCCTGCCTGTCCAGTGCCTCGATCCGACCGAGGTACAGCTCCGTGATCGACCGGGCCGTCCGCTCTCCCGACGCCATCGCGGCCTGGAGCTCGGTTACGGTTGTCTCGTCGAGTTCGAAGGGAGGCACATCGCCCCCCTCGCCCCACCCGGGCGAAGATCCTTCATCTGCTGAGTTCGACGGGGCGCACGCCCCACTACCCAACGCGAACCCGGCACCTGCGACGGCACTGGTCCCAAGAAAACGACGACGATTGATCATGCTCTTACTCCTGTCTCTTCGCTGAGGCTCACACCCGGCTGCTGATTCCTGTATCCCGGACCACGGAGAATGGCACCCGGCCGCTCCCCCGTGACCTTCCCCGCGCGGACCACGGCCTGACCCGCTACAAAAACGTGCGGAATGCCGACGGGGTACTGATGCGGGTCGTCAAATGTGGCTCGGGCGAGCACAGTCACGATCCCGGGATTCACTTGACCAGTGAGGGTCCCGGACGGAGCATCCATCGTCTGATTTTCCACGGCGCGCCTCAGGGTGAAGTCATCACTGACCGCTTCGGAAGCGTAGCACCCGAAGCAGCGGACAAGGTGAGGGTTCCGAAGCGCGATGACCACCAGGTGAGAGACTTGCACAATCTCCGCATCCTCGCCGACGTAGTCGCATTTCATCATATAGTCCCGAACGTGTTCCAAGCATGTTCCGAACGCCTGCCCCTCAAGTGGTCATGGCCGTCTTCGTCGTCTCAGCTACGCTCATGAGTCTTCATCCATGAGCGGCTTTTGGGCGGGAGTCGCCTCGCACAGCTATGGTGGCAGAGTGCCCGCGTGGCGGGGGGGGCGCTGTGGTCACATAGAACGCCGAACGATGGTGCGACCCTTGGCATGGTAACAGAGCGCCTGTTCAACCGGTGGTGAGTTCACAAAGGTCAAGATCGGGAACACCACCCAGCAGAAAATCGACCTCGATCTGGAATCGACCCGGCTCAATATCGTTGTCGCCTGGTGGCTCTAGTCGCTTGCCGACCAGACCGTGTCAGGCCTCTCGTATTCGGGCTTGGGGGGCTTGGTCACCCCGCGAACGACCCGTACGTTGCCAACCTGTCTGAAACCGGTCCTGAGGGCCGGATGATGCACTCTCGTGATCACCCACGACCAAGGTACGACTGATGAGGCTTTTTGCCGCGATCCTCCTCGCGGGCTTCGTGTCCGTGCAAACCACTCCCCTGACCGCCCAGACCGCTGACGTCCCGTCTATCTCGGACCGGACCGCCGGGATGGAGCGAATCGAAGGCTACTTCAACCTGTACTGGGACGCCTCCACGGGATCGCTGTTGTGGGAGATCGCTCAGCTGGACACCGAGTTTCTGTACCAGATCTCGATGGGTTCGGGTCTGGGCAGCAATCCGATTGGAATCGATCGCGGACAACTACGCGGTACGCACGTCCTGAGCGCGCAGCGCGTCGGACCTCGCTTGCTCCTGGTCGAACCGAACTACCAGTACGTCGCTCAAAGCGAGAACCAGACAGAGGTCCAGGCGGTCCGTGACGCGTTCGCGCCATCGGTGCACTGGGGCTTCGATATCGCAGCGGAGACGGACGGGCGGGTCCTCGTCGATGCGACGGCGTTCTTCCTGCGGGACGCCCGGGGCGTGATCGATCAGATCGCTGCCCGAGGGCAGGGCAACTTCACCCTCGACACCTCGCGCAGTGTAATCCACATGCCGGCCGTCGCCTCCTTCCCGGAGAACACCGAGGTCGAGGCGATGCTGACCTTCACGAGCCGCAACCCGGGTGGGCTCGTAAACGGAGTGGCCGCAAGTGGAAATGCGATCACCCTCCGCCAGCACCACTCATTCATCGAGTTGCCAGGATCGGGCTACGAGACCCGAATCGCGGACCCTCGGGTCGGCGTGAACGGACCGACGGTATACGACTACGCGACACCCATCGATGAGGACCGCACTGTCCGGCTCGCGGCGCGGCACCGTCTCGAACGCACCGATCCCAACGCAGAGCGGTCCACCGCGGTCGAGCCGATCGTCTACTACGTCGATCCGGGTACGCCCGAGCCTGTCCGTTCCGCACTGGTCGACGGGGCCGCCTGGTGGAACCAGGCGTTCGAGGCGGCCGGGTACGTCGACGCATTTCAGGTCGAAGTGCTCCCCGAAGGCATCGACCCGCAGGACATGCGGTACAACATGATCCACTGGACTCACCGGAGGACGCGCGGATACTCCTACGGTAACACGGTCATCGATCCGCGGACCGGTGAAATCATCCGCGGTGTCGTGAATCTGGGAAGCCTGCGACTCCGACAGGACTACATGCATGGCCAGGGGATGGTACCACCCTTCCCGACCGGCATCTCGGAGCAGCAGCAGGATTCTGAGCTCGGCGAATTCGCTGACGCGCCGAACTACGAGTACCTCGCTCAAGTCGCGCCGAACTCGGATGCGGTGGAGATGGCGCTCGACCGTGTGAGGCAGCTTTCGGCGCACGAGGTCGGGCACACCATCGGGCTTCCGCATAACTACATGTCGAGCGCCTACGGGCGGGAAAGCGTCATGGATTATCCGGCACCGTACGCGGACATCGATGACAACGGCGATATCGACCTTTCGAACGCATACGTACAGCGGATCGGCACGTACGATGAGCTCTCGATCAACTGGTTGTACCGCGAGTTCCCTGCGGGCACCGATGAAGTCTCTGCGCTGCGAGCCATCGCGGACGAGGGCGTGCGTGATGGTCTCATCTACATGGGCCACACAAACAACAACTTCATCGGCGCGGCACATCAGTATGCAGGCGTATGGGACAATGGCAGCAACCTGGTCGACCACTTGAAGCTCGAGCTTCGCATCAGAAACATCGGCCTCGAGCGGTTTGGAACCGACGTGATCCGAGCAGGCGAACCGCTCTCCAATCTCGAGTACGTACTCTTGCCGCTCTACATGCACCACCGCTTCCAGCTCCGTGCTGCAGTCCAGAGCCTGGGAGGAGCGGATTATCGTTATGCGCTGAAGGGTGACGGCCAGACTCCCTTTACCATCATCGACGGTGACGAACAGCGGGACGCGCTCGAGACCGTGCTTTCCACGCTCGACGTCGACTTCTTGGCGTTGTCTGACGACATCATCTCGATGATCCCACCGCCGGCCTACCGGCACTCGGAGGGTGAGGTTTTCATCGGGTACACCGAGCAGATCTTTGATCCTCTGGCAGTGGCCGAAGCCTCGGCCGCGTTTTCGGTGGGCGAGGTTTTGCAACCTCAGCGCATGGCCCGCCTGGTCCTGTACGGTAGCATGGGCGATTACCCGGGCCTCGAAGAGGTCGTGGACCGACTCATGGAGGTCACGTGGGGTGCGGCGGAACGGAACGACGAATACCACCAGCGCGTCCTGCATACGACGCAGCGGACGGTCATCGACCAGATGATGCAGCAGGCCGCGATGGCGGAGAGCGCAACGGACGTGAGAGCCATCCTCGCCGATCGCTTGGAAACGCTGGCGACCCAGCTCGAATCGCTCGGGTCACCGTCTCCTCACGAGCGTCTGGCTGCGGCCGATATCCGGCGGTGGCAGGCACGCATCGACAACACAACACCGGGGCCCGTCATCCAGCTGCCGGCTGGCGACCCGATCGGCAGCCCTCGTGGTGGAAGCCCGCGTGGCGGAAGTCCACGATGAGCTGAGGCTGCCGAGCGGCACCGATCACACATGAATACAGAGGCCCCCGCGGACATCCACCGCGGGGGTCTCGTGCTATTCCACGACATCCATGTCAGGCTGGCGGAGCCCGCGCGACACCACGAGCAGGTCGACCCGCTCATCGCGAAATACCTCCATGGTGTCGTTCACGCCGAAAATACTCTGTGATCGCGCGTCGGGGGCTCCCCTGAATGCAAAATCCCCCGGCGCAAAGTCGCGCCGGGGGATTCTCGTCCGCTGAACGAACGACGAACTCAGACCTGGCAGCTCATGTCCTGACCGCAGCAGAGCGGCGACTTAATCATGCCGTGGCCGTCAGGGCACTTCGAAACTTGGACTTCAACACCGGTGTCGGTCGTGATCGTGTCGTTCACGAGCGCAGCATTGCACGTCGCACAGGTCATGTTCACACCCATACCGCACTCGTCACATGCATAGGTCGCCATGGAGACCTCCGCCTTGAACAGGTTCGACTGAAGAGACGGGCGCACGTTAGCCGATTTATGCGGTCCGTCAACGACACCTCGGGTACTCCATTAGCGCACACCAACCCAACCGGTCACCGACTGGAAGAGACGTGCCGAGTCGTATCCAACACCATCCTTGAACACGACCGTCATCGCGCGGAAAGCGTCCAGGTTCGACGATGGGTCGCCGCGCATGAGCACCAGATCGGCACGTTTACCCACCTCGATCGTCCCGATCTCCGAACTCTGATCGAGATACTGCGCGCCGTTCCTTGTCGCGACTTCGATCGCCTGCTCGACCGTCAATCCCATCTCTACCAGAATCTGGAGAGCACGCTGGTTGGCGTAGCCCGGTACGACATCTCCGCCGCCGGTGGGATCCGTGCCAACGACGAGCATGCCACCTGCGTCATAAAACGCCTTCTCCATCGCCATGTACTTGTCGAGCAGCGCCTGACCATCAGATCCACCACGGACGAGACGTGCCATCACCTGCTCGTGGAGCTGAGGCAGCATCGCGTCCTGCGCGCCCTGCGGTGGGACAGGACGGTCCGCTCCACGCCGCTCAACCACTGTCAGCGTGCTAGTGAGCGCGACGTCATTCGCGATGAGGTGCTGTACGAGATCCTTGAACGCCGGGCTTTCCAGGTCCAGGTCCAGGTACGTCTGATTCGCTCCGGTTGGGCACTGATCCGGCGGCTTGTTCGCAACCCAGTCGGTAGCCGCAAAGAAGCCATGCTCGAGGTTGTCGATACCAAGATCAGCAGCCTCCCGGTAGGTAATCGAGCACAGATGTCCGGTCACCTTTGCCCCACGCGCATGCGCAGCATCGATGGCCGCGCCGAGAGTCTCCCGGTCAATCAGGTTGTACGCCTTGAATGAGGTGGCACCCTGGTCCATCCAGAAGTTCACATGGGCGCGCGCCTCCTCCGGACTGGAGAGCTGAGGCATCGCGCGCACGAAGCCGTTCGGACCCTCGAGATATGGTCCGGTGACGTCCATGTGCGGCCCGGGAATGCGACCCTCCTCGACATGCTGTGCGACTCGGAGATCCGTGTATGTATCGACACTGCCACCCGTCCGCATCGTGGTCACGCCACCCGCGAGGTACAGCGGCGGAAACGAGATCTCGTTGGTGTTGTAGCGGGCCTGACCAGAAGGATAGAAGAGGTGCTCATGCAGCATGACGAGACCGGGAATTACCGTATGGTCCGCCGCCTCGATGATCTCCGCGCCCTCTGGCGTACCGACTTCAGCCACCGTCCCGACCGAGGCGATTCGTCCGTCACGGATCTCGATGGACATACCGTCGCGCGCTGGCACACCCGTCCCGTCAATCAGACGCACGCCACGAATCAGGACATGATCCGCCGACACAGACACGAATTCGCGGACGGGTGGCGAAAGCCTCTCCAGTGACTGAGCCGCACTCGGGGCAGCAGAAACGAGGGCGAAGAAGAAACCCAGCACCATCATCAATCGAGTCGATGCAGTGCTCCAGTGTCGCGTGTGCGTCATACGTACCTCATCTGGCTGTGAACTACAGGCATCTGTGCCCCGCTCCTCCAGAGGATCCTGACCCCTGAACAAAAAACGGGGCCCCCGGCGCGAGCCAGGAGCCCCGATCTTGAGGCCTGAATGTCGCGAGCGCGACCGCCCGTCAGCCGGGCAGGGCCATCGCGAAGTTTCCACCGTTCGTCGAGATGACGATGTACTGCCTTCCTTCGTGCATGTACGTCATCATCTGGTAGCGATTGTCCGACGGGATCTCGGCGCGCGCGATTTCCTCTCCCGAGGCCTTGTCGACCGCGAAGATGTGGGGAGTCCGATCGCTATCGTGTCCCGCATACACCAACATTTCCGGCGTCGCGAACATGGAAGCCTGGCGACCGGAACCGGTGTTCGGGTCGTCCCGTCCGGCCAGCGCAGGGTGGTCGAGTACATTCCGCGGTGTGTCGCCGATCGGAGACCACCAAAGGTGGTCACCGGTGTTCAGATCGATCGCCGTGATCTTGCTGTAGGGAGCCTTCCACAGCGGCAGCCCGTCGATCCTGCCCGGCGAGGCGGCTGGCCCCGGAACCCAGTCCGTGATCGTCGTGCCCGTCGGCTGATCCGTCAGATCCTCGGCTACGCCCCCATCGTCCTCTTCAAGACCCGGGACGATGATACGAGCGCTGCAGCCCTTCTGAGACGGAACGTAGATGATGCCCGTTTCCGGATCGTAGGCAGGCGTACCATCGATGTTCGTGCCACCGACGTCCGCCGGGCACCAGAAGGCAGCCCGCTTCCCGAGCGGATTGTCGCGCTGGAGCGGCGGCAGGAAGAGCGGACCGATCTGGAAGTCCTCAAGGGCTTCGATCGCACGCTGCCGGAGTTCCGGCGAGTAGTCAATGAGATCGTCCTCGGTCATTCCCTGCATGTCGTACGGAGCAGGACGGGTCGGGAACGGCTGCGTTTCAGCGAGGTGTTCACCGGGAATCATCGAGCGCGGAACCTCTCGCTCTTCGATCGGCCACACCGGCTCACCCGTCTCACGGTTGAGCACATAAAGGAACGCCTGCTTCGTCGCTTGAGCCAGGACCGGCGTTTCGACTCCGTCGATCACGACGTCGGCAAGCACGGGAACCTGAGGGGTGTCGTAGTTCCAGATGTCGTGCTTCACGAACTGGAAGTGCCAGGCCCGCTCACCCGTCTCGACGTCGAGCGCGATCAGGCTCGTTGAGAACAGGTTGTCGCCAGGGCGGAAGCCCCCGTAGTAGTCCTGCGTCGCCCCATTCGTCGGAACGTAGACAAGGCCCAAATCCGGATCCGCGGAGAGAGGGGCCCACGACGAGATGTCTCCGGTCCACTCCCATGCATCGTTTTCCCACGTTTCATGACCGAACTCACCTGGCCCGGGAAGAACGTCGAACTTCCAGAGGTGCTCACCCGTACGGGCGTCGTAACCCAGGATGTCGCCCGGAATGTTCTCGCGACGCGTCTGGTTGTAGCCCTGCTCCGCCGAGTTACCGACCACCACGACGCCGTTTACCACGAGAGCTGGAGACGAGCTGGTGATGTAGCCCTGCTCGAGGGAGATGCCGTCTCCGGCATCCTCGTACGCGTAGCCGAGACCGTGCTCACCCAGGAGATCGACCACACCCGTCGAAGGGAACCCCTCGATGTCGACTGGCTGACCGAAGCCTTCGATATGCTCGCCCGTTTGGGCGTCGAGCGCATGCAGGAAGAATGCGGGCGAGATCAGGTAGATCACGTCCTGACCGTCCACGTTGGCGTAGGCAACGCCCTTTCCGTGGTTCTTCCGCATGGAGTACTCCCAGCGGAACGTCTCCGGTTCGGTGTAGGTCCATACCTCTTCACCCGTTCCGGCGTCGGTCGCGACGACCGTGCGGAACTGGGAGTGGACGTTGACCAGCAGGCCGTCGACGTAGATCGGGATCGACCGGGCGTTTACCGAACCCAGGTGGGACGCGTCGTACTCCCACGCGACTTCGAGATCGGCAAAGTTACCCGGGTTGATCTGGGTCAGCCCGGAATAGCGCTGACCCATCAGGTTCCCAGTGATGACAGGCCAATCGCTGTCTACCGTCACTCCGTCGGCACGATCGCCACCCGAAGTATCCCCGCCGCATGCGCCAAACAGCACGGCGGTCCCGAGTGCAAGCCACCGAGTCGTTACGTACCTCATGTTCAACTCTCTCAATCCACTGGAAACGCTTGGGCAAACAGCGCCGCGCCTGTATCCCTTCGGATACCGACTTCTGGAAGCTTGGCATAATGCCGGCCCCCTCTGAATCGCGCCAGAGGGGCCATGATGCGTGACAACACGTGGTTCGGCGGAGCCCGGAGAGCGGTCGAAGCTGCCTCCTGATGGCCCGGCAGGTCATCACATCCGACTCTGCTCGCCCCCGATATTGATGTCGAGATCGCGCGCCACTCCAAACCAATCCTCGGATCGGACTTGCACATGAGCCCCCGGGAGCCGAGCATGTTCCGCCATTGATTCATCTCTTCGCCTGGACTCCACCATGACGCTTCGTGCGGCCCCAATCGTCCTGCTTCTCGCTACTGTCGCCTGCACCGGTGCTGATGAGCATGCCGCCATGATGGACATGAACATGTCTGCTCCGGGTACGGATGAGCTCGCCGCCTACCGCCCGTCCGCGCAGCAGGCGGCCGAGGTTGAGGCGACACTTCAGTCACTCTTCGACGCGCTAGAGACGGGGGACGAGGACCTACTACGATCCGTAACGGACCCCTCGCTTGTCATGCACTTCTCCGAGACGCGCGACGGAGAGACGAGCTTCGGCTCCTCGACTCTCGACGGGCTGGCCTCTCGGATCACGTCGAGCGAGACGCCCCTCATCGAACGCATGTGGGACCCCGTCGTCATGGTGAACGGATCGCTCGCGACCATCTGGACACCGTACGACTTCTACGTCGGTGAGACGTTCAGCCACTGCGGCGTCGACGCGGCAAATCTCATGTCGGGCCCGGACGGATGGCGCATCGTCGCTTTGTCGTGGACCCGGCTTCAGCCGCCCGAATGCGACCTGCATCCGGATGGTCCGCCCTCCATCTAAAGCTGCTGTATTTAAGGGCACTTCGAACGACCACCTCTGCTCCCGACTTGGACATGGCTGAAGATCCGAACCACTGGCTCAAAGACGTTGCGTCTCATGCCGGCATGCAGCTGAACTTCCCACGCTGACAGGACATCTCAGCCACCCGCGCGGCATGGCCGAACGTCGTCAAGGCCGTCAAAATCGAGGATGATCGGTTCACACAGAAGGTCGCAGGTCACTTCCGTATCGGTGTCGCAGACGTCAGCGCGTAAGATCCGCAGTCGGTCAAACTCATCTCGGAGTCCGTCGCGAGGCGTTATGGCATCTTTCCGCTCTCTGCAAACGGGACGTCGATCCTCATCGCTACATCGGACCCATCCAACCGATCGGCCCATAAGGAGATCGTGTCCCTTACGAGTCGGCAGTCGGTCTTCATGTTGGTAAGCCCGACGGCTCTGGCCTAGGCCACCGACGGTGCATACGCACCTGCCCGAGCGCCGAAAAACGCACTCCAGACTCTCGTGGCACGTGTGGCGCAGAGCGACTTCCAGATCGTTACGAACCAGGGAGAGAGACTGCTCACGAGCCTGGGATTAGAGGACCCCGCCGTCATCAAGCTGGCAGACGTGATGCTCCACGAGGCGGTCCGGTACCGTACGATGCAGATCCAAACTGAGCCCAGCACAATCCAGGGTCGGGTCCGATACCGCGTCGACCGGGGTCTTCAGCACGTCGTAGATCTGCCAGCGTCCGGGTGTGCGGATCGGGTCGCCAGGAGACTAAGCGCCCAGTCCCTTCCGGAGCGTGTCTCGGGTCATCGTAAACGACCTGAGCCCTGAAAGCGGATCGTAGGCGACCAGCATCGCACCACGATAGCCTAACCGATCCGGACTCCCCCGCGAGAAGGCCATAAGGTTTCGAGCCAGGCGTTCCTGTGTCTCCTCGACACCCGTCTCGAACTCGGGTACGAAGAGGTCGTTCAGGGTCAGCGGCTGGGGCCGCCCCTCCAGCAGTGCCATGGTCACGACAGCGACGAGCGTGTTGTGCGGAAAATTGAAGTGGAGGGCCAGCGGCGCATATCGAGTCTTTTCCGGTTTCTGCGCGTCAAACTCGCCGAGAACCGCATCAAGATGCGAGCGGAGGATGTCGAGCAACTCGGCATACTCGTCAGCATACTCCACGAGCGAAGGCGGCGGTGAGCCAGTGAATGCATACGGATCAGCCGCCAGCCCCTGAAGCAGGGACTGCGTGACAGGACCGCGCACTTCAGCGCTTTCACCTGCCTGAAGAGAGGACGCGAACGCGCGAGCCAACGTCAGGACAGAGTTCAGTAACCAGGGATAATCACCGACGTTGTCTCGTCTCATCTTCACGGGGTCTCGCTCGTACATGAGCCAGAATCCCCATCGCAGATGGGCACTCAGGACAGCCGCGCTCACCCGGGCGAATTCGACCTGATGATCGCCTTCGAGACGGCGTACCTTGTGAATGACCTGATCGTACGCTCGCTCCTCGGGGTGGAATTGCGATAAGGCGTAGATCAGCAGCGTCTCGGCATCGGCAACGAAATGGTGCCCGCTACCATCCTCCCCCTGCAGGTGCGCGACCAGACCTGTCAGCCGCTTCAGTGTCCCGGTGGGGCTGTCCGAATCCCACACCCGCATCGCACACAGCGCGAGTAGGTGCAGGAGGTAGTAGTCCAGCAGGATGGCGATCGTGGTCCGCCCAGCCTCATCATCGCCCGCCAAAGCGGGTGCTTCGACGCGATCGAGAAAGTCGATCATCAGGACAGGCACGATATCATCAGTGAAGCGATGCGTCTGATGGTTCCACGCATGGAGCACCTTGAATCCGTCATCCCAGGTCCGGTCGTCAAGGCGAGCCACCAGCTGGCCGAGGTCGTGGATCTCATCTCCAGCGCGAAGCGTATGTAACTCCATCTGAGACTTGAGACGCGTCAGCCAGTCCCGAGCAATCCCTCGTTCGGTTGCGGCATGGACGATCCTGCGGCGCGCGTCCCCCTTCAACACGGCGCCCAGTGCGTCGATCAGTCGATCGACGTCTTGCACCGAGCCGCTCACCGGTTGAAATACGCTCGCAGCTGTTCTACGTCCTTGGTCCGCGTCATCGCCACCATGAGAAGTACACGTGCCTTCCACGGAGAGAGGTTGTCCGCCTGGACCGCTCCGATGTCGAGCAGATCGATGTTGTTGCCGTAAAGGGGTACGATCCGCCCCGTCGGTACTCGCGACGCGACCACGACCGGGAGATCCGCGGCCCGGACTTTCCTCAGGACCTCGAGTGTCGGTGAGCTCACATGTGCCAGCCCCAGCCCGGCCACGACCACACCATCTACCTCGCCTTCCTCCAGCAGAAGCTCGAGCATACGGCCGTCTGAGCCGGCGTATTCCGACAGGATGACCACATTGGGAAGCTTCGCCTCAGACGGCAGGCTGATCGTCTGCCGCCGCATAGGTGCTCGATAGAAGCGGACCGCTTCCACGTCAGCTACGCCCAGCAGGCCAAAGTCGAGCGTCTGGAAGGTTTCGACGTCCAGAGTGTTCGTCTTCGTCACTTCACGAGCTGCGTTGATCTGTCCGTTCATGACGACCATGGTGCCCATCCCGACCGCCTCCTCCGACACCACCACCCGTACCGCATTCAGCATGTTCCTCGGTCCGTCGGTGTCGGAATTGGTCGGTGCTCTTTGCGCACCCACGACGACGATCGGCTTAACACTCTCCACGACGAGGTCGAGGAAGTAGGCCGTCTCCTCCAGAGTATCTGTCCCGTGGGTTACCACGATGCCAGCGACATCCGATTCCGCCAGCAGCGTATTCGCCCTTGCTGCCAGATCGAGCCAGATCACAGGTGTCATGTCGCGGCTGTTCACGTTGGCGACCTGCTCCACCGAGACGCGCGCAATCTCGGACAAGCCCTCCACCGCTGCGACGACCTCTTCCCCTGTGAGCGCGGCACGAAGCGCTCCGGTCGCCTCATCGTACGTGCTCGCGATCGTCCCACCAGTTGCGAGCACGACGACACGAGGGAGTTGCTGTGCCTGCGCCGGTGGGGCGAGGGCGAGCGAGAGGAGGCATAGGAGCGAGACGTATAGGAGTGTGTGTCGAGTCATGAGAGGTCCACAACTCCGTTAGGCGTATCCAATGTCGCGATGAGGCGCGCTTCGTTGCCGGGTGCGACATCGACGTCGAGTCCGAGAATCCTGCAGCACTCACCCACACGCTCAGCATCGGGGTGCTCGGCACGAATCTTCCGAAAAGAGCACGACGCAGGCAGGATCGTTCCAGGATGAGGCGTGTTGCCCCAGTCGATGAAGAAGGGAATAACACCACCAGCGCGTTCAGCCCACGGATCGGTCATGCGCCAAGCCAGTCGACTGCCGTCCTCCCGACGTCGACTCCCGCTCATCGGCTCGCCAAGGTCGACACCCACTGCCCGCGCTCGTGCCACGAGATCGTCGAGATCGGTGACGGCGGCACACCATGTCACCAGACGCGGTGTCTCCAGGGTATCAAGCCCGAACCACCGTGGGCGATCCGGGGCCGGCTGATCCGGATCGAAGCTGACGACCTCCATATAGTTATGAGGCCCGAATCCGATGAGGCGGTTTCTTGTTCCGAAGCCGGCGTGACGTCCCCCGAGGGACATCTCGACGCCCAGGAGTGTCTCAACGTGACGCACCCCCTCCTCGAGATCGGGGGCAGCGAAGACTAGATGATCCAACGTGGGTCTCCTTCTTTGACGACATCGATGTCCGACAACGGTTCGGAGCTGGCGACCGCGCCAACGTAGCGATCCTCCGTAAGGAGTCGAACGAGCCGGCTTTGGTTTCGCTCTCGTTCCACGTCGAGCTCACTGTGTACCTCAGGCGCATCGGCCTGTCCATGCATCAGCCTCAGTCCGGCTCCGTGGCGCTTGGCCAACGCTTCCTTGTCCGTCCAGAGCTCCATGAACGCCCGATCCAGCTCATCACCATCGAGCGACTGCAGCCTGGCCGCTTCGTCTCGCCCGAACCACCGATCTGCGATCGCGATCGCACGGGGTACAGATCGGAGATGCTCGATGTCCAGACCGAGACTCGAACAGCGTCCAATCGCGACGGCGTACAGGTCGCCGGAATGACCGACCGAAAACGCATAAGTCGATGAACCAAGTGACCTTGGAAGCAGAACGGGCTTACCGCCCGGCGCTGTGACGATGCCCACGTCGGCTGCACCGCACTCAAGGTATTGCCCGAGGATCATGCGAAGGATCACCCGACGAGCACGCAGCTTCGTGCCGCTTGTCGCATCGAGAAAGCCCGCCGCTCGAGCCTCGTCTTCCGCGGACACCAGACCCTCGGCGACCAGATCCGAACGAGCACCCAGATCAAGGAATGCTGGCGACTCGACTTGCACTAACCACACGTGCGGAGATCCAGGATTGATGTCGTACGACAGCCCTGAAGCCCGCGTGCCGGTCACTTCCGGATCCGTCAGTCCCCTGCCCGCACGCGGACGGCGAACGAGGGCACTTCATAGATCCGGAGTCCATCGACCCACTGGGTACCGAAAATCTCGACCGTGACCGACTCGCCTTCGACGATGTCGACCTTCAGCACCTCGACCTCCGTAGTGACCTCATCACGCTTTGGTACCACCTGGCCACGGTACTTCCATGCCAGCGGAAAGCCGACGATTGGATGCTCCCACACCGGGTTCTGGAGGCCATCCAGCCACCCCTTCATGTGGACCAGCGCCCGCGCCGACTGGATCAATGCTTCGAGACCGAGTGACCCCGGCTGCACCGGATCTTCGTAGAAGTGGGCCTTGAAGTACCACGCATCGTAGTGGATCTGCTGCCACGTCCGGATACTGCCAAGACCGGCCTCTCCCCCATCTTCCCAGAATCCCGTGACCTTATCGAGCATCCGCATGGCGCCGCTCTCCATGCCCGGCAGATGCGCGAGTTCGCCCCCGCCATCCAGCAGCGACATCTCGGGGACAGGCGATTTTGCATCCCTCCGTGTCCGCATTTCGTCCGTCATGGGCAAGCCTCGCTGATCTTCGAGGATCAGTGGGTCGAAGAACCCGAAGGCGGTCTCCAACGTCATGACCGGGCCATCTTCATTTTCGCACAGGACATCGAAGAAGACGATGCTCGTACCACCCGCTTTCGCGAAGCGGGTGAGCTTCGTGGTCAGGGTCAGCGTGCCCATATCCCGCGTGATGGGCCGGTGCAGGATGCAGTTCTCTCCGTCCAGGTTCCGGAAGGCGACATCGCCTTCCGTGTCCTTGAAGAAGTTGCAGTACGATGCGAACCAGCCACACGGTTGAAGAAGACCCTCGACGATGATCGCGAAGGGCATAAGCCCCTGGCCCTCCTCGAAATACCATGCGTCCGGCTCAACCTCGAACGTCGAGACCAGAATCCCTTCGTTGGGCGCAGAGCCCGGCGCAACATCGACAGACACCACGCTGCTTACGAAGTGGTACGGAGGACCTGGAAGGCGCGGGCACTGCGTGGGGCCATCGTACTTCGTGAACATCTTTCCGAAGGCGTCGCTCGGACGGCCCCAAGCGCAGGAAAGCATCGCCTCGTAGTCGCCACGTACGTCAGACCCCTCCGGGCCGACCAACCGGACCGGATCGTCCTTCAGAAACTCCTGCTTCGTCGTTAGCGGGAAGTCGGGTACCAGTCGAAGGCCGAACCGACGGCATTGGAATACCTTGAAACCATCGCTCTTGCAGAGGAGCGCCGCATAGACCTCAGGGATCGGGCCGTCGACGACATCCTCGATGAAGATCTCATATTCGAGCAGGTGTGGACCGTCCGGAATCACCTGACCCCTGCAGAGAAAACGCGCCAGTTCGCCAGGAACGGGCTCGAAGCGCCATCCATCGCGCGGAATCGTGAAGCCCATGGCGGCCATTGCGAAGGACATGGCCTGCGTGGCCGCATCGGCCATCAGGGTACCCGGCATGCAAGAGTCGTTCTTGAAGTGCCCCTCATAGAACCAGGCGTCGACGGGCACCTGAGCCTCGGCGCGCAGATATCCGCGTCCCCACGGCCCGCCCTTCGGATCCCACTCAGGCACATGGTCGATCAGACTCAGCAAGCCGCCCGGCGTGTTCGGTGTCCGCGTGTGCGGGCACGTCATCTCGAACCCTTCACCGAAGCAGGTGAACGCATCGCCATTGACCCAGGCCTGCACCTCGTCGGCGGTAAAGCTCGACTTGCGGCTGACCTGAGGCATCGGGTCGAGCACCGCATCCGGATCAGGCTCGTCGTCCTCAGCGGCCCACAATACGCCACCGGAGCCAGTGAGTTCTTCCTCGGTGAAGAAGCCGGCTTGCCCGTTCCGAACGGAAATGAGCAGCCGATCACCGATGTAGCAGTCGTAATGGAAGAAGAAGAGCCGCACATCGCCGGTTTTTGCGTGCCCATCGACGTAGATGTCGTACGTCATGGTGTCGCCGGGCGCCGGTAGGTCTCCATGGAACGTCAGGTCGCACCCAAGTAGACGGTAGACGCGATCCGATTTGTTGAGAAAATCGGCACCGAGCCAGGAGATGAGCAGCAGATCTGCCTGACCGGACTCGATCACGACACCCGGCGCCATACGTCCGGTGTGCAGGTACCACTCGTCGTGCTTCACGTCTGTCTCGGTGACCACCCGACCCTTCTTCATGCTGCCGGGCTCACCCTCGATCATGAGGGCCCGGTCTGCGAAGAGAAGCGGAGGCTCCGGCATACGCACCTGACGCTCGTAACCGTCCTGCTGTTCGAAGAGCTCCCCAAAGATCTCGGAGATCTTGCCACCCGCATGCACCTCGAGCTGCTCACGCGTCAGAAAAACCGTCTCCGGCATTTCGTCGCGATTGATCGGTGGATGCGTCGGAATGAGCGGAGAAGGAGGGCCATCCGATTTCTTGTCGGACTTCCGCGCCGGCGCCGAAGCCTCGGGTACGGCCGGTATCACCGGAGCGGCGGGCGCCACAGGGGTCACCGGGGCAGCGGGTACGGCCAAGACAGCGGGTGGCGACGGAGTCACTGGAGCAGCTGGTGCCACCGGAGCAGGAGTTGGCACCGGAGCGGCATCGGGCTCGACAACTACTCGAAGGTCCGGAGCACGCGGCGGAGCCACAACAGGGGCTGCAGAGGGCATCGCCGGGGCACCATCCGAGATCAGTCCCATGCCCATGGCAAGAAACGCCTCATGCGTCTCTTTCTGTTCGCGCAGGAACTCCGCATGCGCTTCGGCTACAGCGCTGAAAAGCTCCAGAGACGGATCTGCTGCGGCCACTGATCGGGGGACAGGAGCGGCCGGAGTGCCGGGCACCGGCGGCGTCACCGGGGCGCTGGCCGAGACGGAAGCAGCTGCTGCGATGCTGCGTCCCGAAGGGGCTGAGTCGATCGACGGCGTTATGAAGTGTCCACCGACGTCGTAACCGAACCCTCCGGACGGAGGAGGAGCCATCGCATGCCCATCGGGCGTCGGCGCGGAGTTCGGCGGTGTCGTCTTTACGTCCATGTGCTTTTTGGTCGGTTCATACGAAGAAGCGTGTCCGAAGGACTCCGGCCACACGACGTCCGGTGGATGCGCTGAGAGTCGAAGGAGAGCGCCATCAGGCGCGTCGAGCGGTTCAGCACCCGTTCGGAGTCCGTTGATTCTTGAAAGGAACTGGGTCAGATCCATCGGAATGCCTGCCGCCCAGAGCCGCGCGACAGAGCGCGTGAGAGCTTCGAGCCCTGCACCTTCATGAGGGTCCAACGCGACGACGAGGTGAGGACGATCCCCAAGGATTCTGCCGATCGCATTGGTGAGGATGGCACGGGGGCCGTGCTCGACAAAGATGCGTACGCCGTCCCGATACGCAGCCTCCAGCGTCTTCGGAAAGTCGACCGGATCGATCGCCTGCTGCGTAATCGCGTCGGCTGCCGACTTGCGAGTGGGGACGTATGCACGATTCCCGGCGTTCGTGTAGAACCGGACCTCCGGCACGTGCGCAGTGGCCCGCAAATGGATGTCGTGCCATCGCTTCTCGAACGGAGCGAGTGGAGCACAGTGAACCACCATGTCGAGTCCGAGGTCGATCGCCCTGCCCCGGCCGACCTTCTCGATGACGCGGTCACATCCATCCGCATCTCCGCCGATCACCACATCCTCGTAGTGGTGAATGACCGTGACGTAGACCCGGTCCTCACCCTTCATTGCGTCCTCGATCGCCTCGAGCGGAGCCGCGATCCGGTAGTTCTTCCATTCGGGCATCTCACCCTCGGGAAGACCCCAGTACTCCGCTGCCGACCGGCACTCCGCGGTCAGCTCTCCCACGTACATCTCTGAGTCGTCGATCTCTGCGATCATGTCGTCGAGGTCACTCCAGACGCCGAAAGCCATCAGGGAGTTGGTCTCACCCGACGACAGTCCGATCGCGGCCTCCGGCTTCATACCGAGGACCTCGCGCGTGAAGATCGAGTGGACCTGACACACGAACGACGAGCCCGTCAACTGCGTGGCGGGGGAGAAACCCGTGACGTCCGCACCATAGAGATCCGTGGCCAGCCTGGGCGTCCCGACGAAACGGTCGGTGAGGTCGTGACCGATCTCCGGGAAGGCCATGAGCAGATCCCTGGCAGCGCCGGGGTATGCCGCGGCGGCTCCTGTATAGCAGAATGCCACCTCGCCTTCGTGCTCTCCAGAGCCGAAGAAGATCCCGGGAGCATGGGGCTCTCTTCCCGCGGACAGTTCCTGTGCCGCATGTGCCTCCAGGCGAACGAGGTCCCCCGCGTTACGTCCGACCAGTGCGACTCGCACGTCACCTACCTGTGACTCCCCACCCGCGGCGACTGCAGCGCCGAGATCTGTGAGCGAGGCCGCCGCATAGAATCGGGCAACCGGCGCATCCACCGGGCTGACTAAGTCGGTCGTCGATACCGGAGCGCGCAAAGAGACGGTGCCGTCGAGACCAAGGAAGGAGCGCACGGTCACCTGAGTGTGGACCGAGTCGAGCTGCCGGGGCGCCGGCCAGGCGCCCTCCCGATCCAGCGTGACACCGAGTTGGGCAGTGATCGCACCGGACGCCACGTGCAGGAGTCCAGACGCTCCATGTGCGTGACCGAAACGAGCAGTCACCTCCGACTCACCGGCCTCGGGTGTGAGCGAGAGCTGGACTGCTCCCGCCGCAGAGGGCTCAACGTCTTCCACGATGGACGCGAAGACAGGGTACCCCTTGTCGATCGCATCCTGCTCCCGCATCACGACCAGTGCGATGGCCGCATCGCCAGGTCGATGACGATCTTCCGGAAGGATACGTGCCGCCGCGTCACGGTGGGCAGATTCATGCGAAAAGTCCGAGGCCCCCACTAGCGCATAATCAATCTCACCAGCCTGCAGAGCCCGTGCGGCAAGCTTGAGCGCGTCGATGCCGGAGAGCTCCTCAGACGCCACGGTGAAGCCAGGTGCCCGCCAGTCCTGCTGGGCGTGGATCCGATTCGCCGGGATGTTCGGCATGCACCCAATGACTCCGGCTGCCGTCAGGTGACGAGCGGAGCGGGAGTTCACTTTCCGCCACCCCGTCATGTCCGCGTCCTCGGACAGGAGCTCCTGCAACCGCACCCGCAGCCCGTGTCGGGCTGCCTGTGGATCGACGCACATTCCGATGTAGACACCGGTGCGGTCGGGGTTTAGTCCCCCGACCTGACGCAGCGCCTCTTCGACCACCGCGAGGATCGACGTCTGCTGAGCCAGGCTCTCCTGGAGGTCGTTCGGAGGGAACCCCAGTTTTGTCATCGACAGGACAATCTCCGAGGTCTTCGTCCCGGTGTCGTCCCTCGGCCCCACGAGGCGCCGCACGAAGTCCGGCAGCCCTACGGTCTCGCCGGCGATGACGCCGATGCCTGCGATCGCGATCGGCCCACGCGATCCCGCCGGCCGGCCATACTCTTTAGCGTCCGCCACACCCGCGCCGGATCGAGCGCCTGGATCAATCCATTCTTCGACGATCAGGTGCGCGTTGTTGCCACCGAATCCAAAGTTCGAGATGGCAGCCCGGCGCGGTCCCTCACTCTCCCAAGGCTCGGCTTCAGAGAGGAGTCGGAATCCGTGGCCCCCGATGGCGTCGAGAGGATCATCGCACGGCGTCGGAGGAAGCAGCTTCGCCTCGAACGAGCTCAGGACCTTCAACAGGCTCGCCACGCCCGACGCGGTGATGGGGTGCCCAATGTTGCCCTTGAGCGAACCGATCGCCGGCTTGGGACCATCTCCCCACACCTGCGCCAACGACTCGAGCTCGACCGTGTCACCACGCGGAGTCCCTGTCGCATGGCACTCGATGAAGTCGATATCGCTGGGGGAGAGACCAGCCTGCTCATACGCCGACTCCATGGCACGGATCTGACCGTCCATGGCCGGTGCAAGAAAGCCACTCTGGCGTCCATCGTTGGATAGCCCGACGCTGCGGATTACACCGAAAATTCGATCTCCATCCTTCTGGGCGTCGGATAGCCGCTTAAGCACGACGAGTCCTGCACCCTCTGCAGGGAGCAGGCCGTCCGCGTCTTTGTGCAGCGGCCTCGAGCGGCCACTGGGGCTTAGCGCCTGAAGGGCCGTAAAGCCCAGATGAATAAAGAGCGGATCGGCCCGGGCAACGCCACCCGCGAGCATCAAATCCGCTTCCTGATCCTGGAGACGGCGACACGCGATCTCGAGTGCGTAGAGCGAGGAGGCGCAGGCGGCGTCGAGAGCGAAGACGTCTCCATTCAAGCCAAACGCGTGCGCGACCAGCTGGGTCGGGCCACCCGACGAGAATCGATTGCGGGGGTCGGACGAGGAACCGACGAGCCTGTCGCCTGGCGCGTGGTCTCCAGTTTCGAGCCAGTGATCCTGCACGAAGCGAGTGTGCTCGACCGTGGGATACGAGAGGTTGCCGATGATTAACCCGGTTCCCGAAGGCGCCTGTTGAACGCCTGCCTCGGCGAGCGCGGTCCGCGTGCAGTGAAGGAGCCACCGGGTCAGTGGGTCGAGGCGCTCGACTTCCGAGATCCGCTCAGCGAAGTAGTCCCCGTCGAAGATCTCGTCGAAACCGGTGACGTAGCCGCCCCGGTTGCTGACGACGTACTCCTGCGATGGACCCGGTGCATGGTCATGGAGCAACTGCCTCGCATCCAGTCCCCACGCGCCTGCAGGCGCCTCATCAATCAGGACCCGAGCGTTCCGGACTGCCTCGAACAACGCCTCCGGGCTTAACGCCCCCGGAAGGACGCACGCACGCCCAACGATGGCGATGGGCTCAAACCTACCACTCATGTACGACTCCGTCTGCGCCGATCAGGCACCGTGAGCGTCGAACTGCACCTCGCGCAGTTCAGCCACCAGGTCACCGTCCTCGGTTGCGAGAATGAAGTCAAACAGCGTGCCCTTTTCTGTCTTTCGAGCGCGGAACGCTGAGCGCATTTGCTCGGGGATAGCTTCCAGGCTGTGCACCACCATCTGCCCCATGCTGGCCAGGCGCTGCATGGCACCCGACTTCTGGTGGGTCCAGAGTTCCGCCAGCTGCACCAAGCCTTCGAACGCGGCCGGGTCAAACCCCTTCGTGAAACCCTTCATCGGCCAACCGAGGCTCGCCGCGCTGCGAAGCATGGCCATGCCACCCTCCTCGGACACACCCTCCAGATTCAAGATCGCACGACGGTCAGTCGCGGTCCCGAGCACGTTGTCGTAGGCCGCCGTGGCCTCGAACGGCCAAGGCTCCAAGCCGGCTGACGGCACGGTCGGCGGCGCTCCAGCACCGTTCGAGGAATAACGGATGGTCGTTTCGTGATGGACGTCCCCAGCGCCGTCTCGGAAAACGAGGTGATAACTCGGGACCGAGTCCTCGATCGGTTGCACATCCACCGAGTGCACTCCACCTGAAAGCTCCTGGCCAGGCATCGCAATGACGAAGTCCTCAAGGTAGGTGCGCATCGTCCGTACTGGCTTGAGCGCCTCGCCAAGGCGCAGTGCAAAACCCGCCACCTGGGGTGACCCGATCGCGTCTTCGTCGACTCCGCCTAGCGTGAAGCTTTGCGTGATCGCCGGAAAGGACGGTGCCGCAAGCACGACCCGCTCGACACCCTCACCCGAGAGCTCGAGCTCATCAGCGAAGAACTGCGCGCCCGAATCAACGCCTAGCAAAGCGATGCCCTGCTTTTCGAAGTGAGCGGCGAGGCCTGCATCGACCATTCCACCGGCCCACGGGCCCCAATTGTACGAGCGCACACGGCACCACTCGCCGCGTCGTGCTGCTTCGTTGGCAGCAACCTTGTTCAGAATCTCGTTGGCCGCTGAGTACGCCGCCTGCCCTGCATTTCCGGCTCGAGCCGCAATCGACGAGAAAAGTGCGATCACCTGGATCGGATCTTTCTTCGTTGCCTCCAGCAGAACGGCGAGCCCGCCGACCTTTGGTGCGAATACATCGGCAACCCGATCGGGCGTCATGTCCACGATCGCCTTGTCTCTGAGGACGCCGGCGCCATGAACGATTCCGTCTATCGAGCCCCATGTGTCCCTCACTTGATCCAGCGCCGTCGAGACTCCCTCGACGCTTGTCACGTCAGCGCTCAGGTACATCGCCTCGATCCCGCGCGCGTCGAGGTCCGCAAGCGACATCCGCACCTCAGCGCTGGCCGCGAGAGACTGCGCCCGCCGCTGGATGCCGGAGAAGTCCACCGTCTCGCCCCGGGCCTTCGCCCCTGCAGCCAGTGCACCGGTGATCTGAACAGAGTCCGTGGTGAGCGGAACACCTTCTGGCCACTCCGCGAGCTTCGATCGACCGAGCAGGGCCAGCTTCACCTTCCACGCCTCTGCCAGCTTCGTGACAGAACTCGCCGTGACACCGCGAGCCCCGCCCGATACTACCACTACAGAACCCGGCTCCAGGGCCGCTCCCCGGTTTCCATCGGTCGGCAGAGGCTCGATCTGGACGATCGAGCGAGCACCGTCCTCGCCGAATCCGACCTCTATGGCAGGACCCCCGAAGAAGAGCTCGTCGAGAATCAAGTCCGCGGATCCGTCCGGATCCGCCACGTCGATCGCCTTGAGCGACGCACCGGGCCACTCCCGTGCGGCAGTCTTCACGACACCCGCGAGCCCTGCAGTCCACGCTCCGTCTCCCGGGTCGCCCGCAAGGCCAAAGTGGCCACCCGTGGACTGAACGGTGACGAACAGCCGCTCGGTTGGCTCCGGATGCCGACCCACGAGTCCCGCCGCGTGAATCGCGGACTGATGCACGGTGAGTGCGCCAGCTGGATCAGGGGACGTAGCAGAGAGACCGGCGAGGCAGATCACAGCCGAAACCGACGCCGAGGGTTCCTCGACAACCATCGCCGAGACACCGCGGGCAGACAGTCCATCGGCAAGGGCCTGGGCGAGAGACGAATGCTCGTTCGTGATCTCGATCGTGTGATCACCGGACAGAGGAGGAAGTCCAAAGCCCGGTCGGACGTCGGCTACGAGCCTCGGCACGAAGGCAGTGATCTTCGTTGGATCGACGACGGTGCTGGCCTCGACCAGCTCTTCGGCAGGAGCAACCTGTACCACTACCTCTGAAGGTGCTTCGACGACCGGCTCTGGCGTTGCGACAGGTTCAGGAATCGCAACCGGAGCACCACCGCCGGAAAGCTTGTCCGCCACGTCACGCAGCGTACGCAGAGATGCGAGCTCGGAAGGGGCGATCTCCGGAATGCCGGGAAGTCGTTCCTGCAACTCGGACAGGATCTCGACCTGCTTGATCGAGTCGATCCCAAGCCCTGCCTCCATCTCCATATCCAGATCCAGCATCTCGACCGGATAGCCGGTCTTTTCAGCTACGACCTCAAGAGCCAGCGCCGTCACATCGATGCCATCTGTCGGATCTGCAGCACTTACCTCCGCGGGCGCAGCGCTCGATGCCTCGACTACCGGAGGCAGACCCGTCGAAAGCTTGTCCGCTACGTCCCGCAACGTGCGCATGTTCGCAAGCTCGGACGGCGCAATCTCCGGGATACCGGGGAGTCGTTCTTGCAACTCGGACAGGATCTCGACCTGCTTGATCGAGTCGATCCCAAGCCCTGCCTCCATCTCCATATCCAGATCAAGCATCTCGACCGGGTAGCCGGTCTTCTCCGAGACGACCTCGAGGGCAAGCGCGGTTACGTCTACCGTCGGCGTGTCGATTGAGGCAACCGCAGGCACAGCCGCGCTCGCGGCCGATGCCGCAGCGACCGGTGCAGCAACGGCTGCGGCCGCGGCCGGTAACCCAGCCGAAAGCTTGTCCGCTACGTCCCGCAACGTGCGCATGTTCGCAAGCTCGGACG
>Ga0209631_10000745_pt1 | contig 43544 bp, 41 predicted proteins | sample COG_08_FD_184752 | JGI IMG/M metagenome (GOLD analysis project Ga0209631, IMG submission 184752) | Pelagic Microbial community sample from North Sea - COGITO 998_met_08 (SPAdes) (version 2) | ecosystem: Environmental > Aquatic > Marine > Neritic zone/Coastal water | place: Helgoland, sampling... | reverse complement strand
TAAAGATTCTAAAATAACGTTACTAAGTGAATTAATATCAATACAAAAATACTTTTTTGATAAAAAAATCATTAATGAACGTAATTTAGATATCCACAATATTCCTGAAAATCTTAAAAAGCTTTTAATTTATAAAAGTAAAAAATTAAAATTTACTAAAGCTATAAATTTAAAAAATAAATCAAACAAAAATGCTCTTACTTCTAAAAAATCTAATGGAATAGAGTATAAGGACTTTAGATTAATAAAAATAAATAAAAAAGGTGACAACTACACCTGCGATTGCATAAACAAAAAAAATAAAAAAATAACAATAAACTCTGAATATATAATATTTGCTAGCGGAACAATTGACACTTCTTTAATTTTACTAAATTTGCTGAAAATAAATAAAATATCTTTCAGACATCAACCTTATTTTTATGGTTTTTTTATAACTAAAAATAAACAAAAAAATTATAAAAACTTTAATTATCCAATAATAAGCTATCAAAATAAATTTAAAAATATTGAAATTTCAGGCTCTCTAGGCACTTTAAGTGAAAGAGTATTAAAATACTCTAAATTGAATATTCTTAACTATCAAATTTTTAAACCTATAAAGAAAATTCTTTTTAATAATTTTGTTTTTTTTAATTGTTTTATAAATTCTAAAATAAATTCTTTAATTATAAAAAAGAATAAAGATAAATTTATTCTCTCATCCAAGTTAAAAAAAAAAGATCTTCATAAAATTGCAAAAAAAATTTCAGATGTTTTTTTTGATAAATTAAATTCTGTATTGGATAATAAAATTATCTTCAAAAAAATATTATTACCAAAGATAGGTTTTGATAAACACTATTTTGGAATTAAATTAAAAAATTTTGTTAATAAAAGTTCTGCATTAAAAAAACATAATAAAATTTATGTAGTTGACCAGTCTGTGTTGAATTTTGATACCCATAAATTCGTCACTTTTCTATCTATTTGCAACTCTTATAGAATTGGAAAATTATTCAATAAAAAAGTTGGAAAATCATTATAAATAATTTTTAATATTTATAAATTTTAATAATTTAAAAATTGATGAAAATTACAGCAGTAGAGACAGAAATATTATTTTTTAATAAATTTTATTTTTTTGAATAATTGAAATTTATAGTTGTATCTTATAAATCGTAATCTAATCTTGTTTATATGTATTTGAAAAAAAAAATGTACTTATTAATAATCAGTTTATTAATAATTCAATCATTTTTTGAAATTATTTTTTATTACGACTACTTACTACCAAGTATTGATACCATCTTTCAATTTGGAAAGTTGAAAAATTTTATTGAAAATGGCATTCCATTTTATGAGTATTATCCAAATTCTAATGTGGGTTGGGATAAATTTGACATATTTGAATTTTTATTAATACCTATTGTTCCCATTTCATTTCTCATTCAAACAATTCTTTATAATACTAATGCGATTCTTTCGCATTTATTTTCAATCTTATTATTATTTTTTGGTTTTTTTGCCAAAACATCAGATTTCCTTACATTTCACAAATTATCGGAAATGGGTTCTATAGAACTATATAAAAATTACACTATCAATGATTTAATAAGTACGAATTCTTTTAATTTAAATAGTTCTTTTTATGAATTTGAATCTTATACGGCTTTATTCAAAAAAAATGGTATACGTTTTGACCCTGATTTTATCCACGCAAATGATCTCTCAACACTTATGGCTGGGTATGAAATAAAAAAAATGACAAATGCCAAACTTATTTATGATTCTCATGAACTTGAATTGGATAAAAATAAATTCTTTCCAAAATAGAATATGTGTTATTACGTAAATTTACCTAGTTTTTTTGGGAGAGGTTATGCAAAACCTCCACTTTGGTATGGAACTTTTATCAAAATCCCCAAATTTTAATGGTTCTGTAGGTGAAATAGATAATCCAAATATTAAATTATATATCTATGAAGCTATAGAAGATTTTTCTAAATCAATAAATATTGAAGATAACATTAGATCCTACATGTTAAGAGGAACAGCAAGATCAGTTTTAGGAGACAATTATTGCTATGACTTTATGAAAGCATGCGAATTAGGTGAAAGCGCAGCTTGTGAAATGTATTATGGAAACTGCAAGTGAAAATAAGAGGAACTTGCTATATTTATAAATCCCAATCCATAGGCTCATTAGTAGTATGAGATACACTATTGACTTTAGGTAATACGTAGGGTATTAGTTTAATTACTAACTCTAGTCTTTCTTTAGGTTCTAACATATCTAGCTTTTCTTTTATTTCACCTAATTCTTCAAACAGTACATCTTTCAATACTGACCTCAACTCTTTAGTCATTCTATTAGGTGTTCCTTTTTGTCTTCCTCCATACTTTTTGCCTGTTGTATTTGCCATACTATTTAAATCTATTATAGTTTATTCGTTCTGTTGTTCGCCTAGATGATTTTATTTGTTTTATCTCTACTTATATAAACGTTTTAAAACTCTAACTGTTATCTTTTTTTTTAATAACTATTATTTGATAAAACTTGATTAATCAAAATGTATTAAATAATTACCCTATTAAAGAACAAAAAAGAAAAGAGAAGAAAAGAATAGAATAGAGATGCTTGAAGTGCACTTAAAGTTCACTTGATTGTTCATTCATTAATGTGCTACCATCAACATCTTCAAGGCCATAATCCTTCTTAATCATTTCAATTCTTTCTAGCTCTCTTTCATTATTTACTTCTTGTTCTTTCTTCTTTTTTTTTGTTTGTGTTTTCTTTCCTCCTTTACTACTTGACTTTCTTTGTTTCATAAACTGTTCCCAATTTTCATCAGCCATAGGTATTCTAATTAAATCACCATCCATTTCAATCATATAGTATTTATGAATTAAATTATCTAAAGTGTCTTTAGGAATTAGATTAGATGCCCTATCATAGCTAAGTTCACACCCTTCTTTTAAATATTTAAAATGAATGAATACATAGTCCCAGCATTCTTCTTTAGTTCCAATTTTAGCAACATCAGAAATTAGAAGTGAATCTATATGCATTCTTGCCCATTTAAAATCTATTCCTTGAATTTTCATAACTATTGATTTAAATGATTATTTACTTCCTCAGCTTTGTAATATAATCTATTACTTCCATTCTTTTTTCAATCTCTTTGGTAGAGTAAAAGACTTTAGTTCCTATATACTTCTTTGTTAAAATCCCTTGCTTATGCCATGTATCGGCGGTAGCTCTTGAGATATTTAGTGTTTTCAATACTTCACTAATTGGAACATAATTAATCTTATTAGCTCTAATTACATTGTCTACTTGATCTAATCTTTTATGGATTCTATAAACTCCGTCTAACAAATCCTCCATTTCTATTTTGTCTAATAATACTTTTTGCATGTTGTTTTTTTAATTACAACGCAAGATTAGTAAGCATTTACGGAATAAAATGGGGGTAAAAATGGGGAATTATAAAATAGTAAGTGAGTAGTAAAATAAAAACGATATTAATGGAAGACAGCCTCAAATGTAGCCTCAAAAAAAGCCTCCCTATCTGTTAAGGAGGCCTTTATAGTACCCGAGGCGGGACTTGAACCCGCACGACCAGATGGTCACAAGATTTTAAGTCTTGCGTGTCTACCAATTCCACCACTCGGGCATTTACTTATAAATAAGTAAAATGGAGCGAAAGACGAGATTCGAACTCGCGACCCCGACCTTGGCAAGGTCGTGCTCTACCAGCTGAGCTACTTTCGCATGTAAAAGAACAATTGGGTGCCAAAAATAATTAAATTTTAATAAAACCGTTAGAAATTTAACTACCTAATTTTTTTTTAATATCATTTAATAAAACCAAAGCCTCAACAGGCGTAAGAGAATTGACATCTAAATTGTCTATTTCATTCCTAATATCGCTTAAAATAGGATCGTCTAACTGGAAAAAACTTAATTGTTGGTGGTCTTCGTTTTCTATTGTACTTATTTCTTTTTTAGTGTTTTGAGTTTTATCTAACTCTAAACTCTTTAGTATTTTCTCAGCTTTGGAAATTATCTTTTGAGGCATTCCCGCAACTTTTGCTACATGAATACCAAAACTATGCTCGCTTCCCCCTGCAATTAATTTTCTAATAAAATGAATTTTTTTGTCTATTTCTTTAACAGAGACATTGTAATTTTTAATCCTATTAAAGGTTGTAGTCATATTATTTAGTTCGTGGTAATGAGTTGCAAACATGGTTTTTGGTTGAAATTTTGGGTTTTCATGTAAAAACTCTGCAATTGACCAAGCTATGGATATACCATCATAAGTGCTAGTGCCCCTTCCAATTTCATCTAATAAAATAAGACTTCGAGAAGAAATATTATTCATAATACTAGAAGTTTCATTCATTTCCACCATAAAAGTGGATTCGCCTGACGAAATATTATCATTTGCCCCAACCCTAGTAAATAATTTATCAATTACCCCAATATCTGCAGATTTAGCAGGAACAAAACAACCTATTTGTGCCATAATGAGAATTAAAGCAGTTTGTCTTAAAAGTGCAGACTTTCCGCTCATATTAGGCCCGGTAATCATCATTATTTGTTGCAGCTTATTATCTAAAAATATATCATTTGGAATATAAGCTTCTCCAACTGGGAGAAACTGCTCTATAACAGGATGTCTACCATCTTTTATGTCGATTTGCAAACCATCGCTAATTATAGGCTTAGAGTAGTTATTTATTTTAGAAACATGGGCTAATCCATGAATTACATCTAAATAAGAAATACACTTTGCATTAAAAACTATGTCCTCAATGTTTGGTAATACATCTTCAATAAGTTGTGAAAAAATCTCCGATTCTAACTTTAAGATTTTCTCTTCTGCACCAAGAATTTTCTCCTCATATATTTTTAATTCTTCTGTTACATATCTTTCTGCTGAAGTAAGAGTTTGTTTTCTAATCCACTGCTCAGGAACTTTGTCTTTGTGGGTGTTTCTAACTTCAATGAAATAGCCAAAAACATTGTTAAATGCAATCTTTAAACTAGGAATACCAGTTTTTTCAATTTCTCTTTTTTGAATATCCAACAAAACAGATTTAGCATCTGAAAGTATATTTCTTAACTCGTCCAATTCATTGTGAAATCCGTCTTTTACCACTTGCCCCTTACCAACGGCTATTGGAGCATCTTCATGGAGAACTTCTTCAATTTTTTGAATTGTTTTTGAATTGTCCTTTAAATTATTAGCCCAGAAATTAAGTTGCTTTTGATTTAGAGACAATAATTTTTCTTTTACTGGAATAATTGATTGTAATGACTTTTTAAGTTGATTTAGCTCTCTTGGAGAAGTTTTTAAAACAGCAAGCCTTGAAGACATTCTTTCTAAATCTCCAATCTCTTTAAATTGACTTTTAATAAACTCAAAAAGTTCTGAATCATTAATGAAAAACTCTACCATTTCCAACCTATCTCGTATTTTTTCTGCTGAAATTAATGGAAATAAAAGCCATTTTTTTAGCAGTCTTGCCCCCATAGCTGTTGAAGTCTGGTCTAGAACCTCTACCAAAGTATGGCCATTGTGGTTGGGAGAATATATTAGTTCCAAATTTGAAACAGTAAAATCATCCATCCACAAATGTTTGCCCTTTTCTATCCTCTGAATACTTGCAACATGACTTGTATGATGGTGCTCTGCAGTTGTAATATAATGGAGAACTGCTCCAGCTGCTACAATGGCCAAATCCATATTTGAAATTCCAAAGCCTTTTAAAGACTTGGTTCCAAACTGTATATTTAATTTTTCTAGAGCAAAATCATTTTGAAAAACCCAATCGTCTAGCCTAAAAGTATAGGCCTTAGATTGGAAATTATCTTGAAAAAATGAATCTTTATTTCTTGAATATAGAATTTCTGATGGGGAAAAATCATTTACTAATTTTGATATATAATTAACATCCCCCTGGCCAACATAAAACTCTCCAGTAGAAATATCCAAAAAGGCAACACCAGCTTTTTCTTTGTGAAAACTAACAGCAGCAAGAAAATTATTGCCTTTGCTGTCTAATATTTGGTCGCTTAAAGCTATTCCTGGTGTGACCAGTTCTGTAACCCCTCTTTTTACAATTTTTTTTCCTTTTGTTGGTTGTTCTAATTGATCACAAACTGCTACTCTATGTCCAGCCTTTACTAATTTTGGCAAATAAGTTCCTATAGAATGATGTGGAAATCCTGCCAACTCTATTTTGGAAGATCCGTTATTGCGAGCTGTTAGAGTTATTCCTAATACATTGGATGCTGTAATTGCATCTTTGCCAAAAGTCTCGTAAAAATCCCCTACTCTAAACAAAAGCAAAGCATCGGGATGCTTGGATTTGATGGAGTTGTATTGTTTCATCAAAGGAGTTTCAGATTTGGCTTTTACTTTTGACATTTGGTCTTTAGGTAGTATCTAGATATGTTTGTAAAAATAAACTAAATGCGCATTTTAGCAAATTAACATTTAATGAATAAAAAATTAAAACTAGAGGAACTAAATCGTTTAAGTGTTTTAGAATTTAAAGAGGCTGAGAAAGATCCTATAATAGTTTTATTGGACGATGTTAGAAGTCTTAACAATATTGGTTCTGTATTCAGGACCTGCGATGCAATGGGAGTTAAAAAAATGTATTTATGTGGTATCACCGGTCAGCCTCCTCATAGAGAAATTAGAAAAACAGCAATCGGAGCTTCTGAAAGTGTAGCTTGGGAGTATGAAAAAAACGCTTCAGAAATATTAACTAAATATCGTGATTTAGGCTATGAGATTATTGCTGTTGAGCAAACATCTAATTCTGTATCTTTAGAAAATTATCAATTAACTAATAAGAAAATACTTTTGGTTTTTGGAAATGAAATAAATGGTGTTTCACAGAGTCTAATTGATTTATGCGATTTATCGTTAGAAATTCCACAATGGGGTACGAAACATTCTATGAATATTTCCGTAAGTGTTGGAGTAGTTTTATGGAACTTAAAAAATCTTTTTTTTTTAAATAAATCAACGTATTAATTTATATTTGGTGTGATATGAAAAAATGTTTTCACATATTACTATTTTTTATAGTATTTCCAGCCATTTTATTTGCACAGTATAATCAAAGAAATTCTTTAAAAAACAAAAGGAATGAAGTTAATTTTGGCCTTGGTGTCTCCAATTGTCTAACAGATGTTGGCGGCAACGGCGATAAAACTAACCTAAATTTTAAAAAAACTAATTTTACCGCCAATTTCTCTCATCTATATTATATTAAAAACAAATTAGCTTTTAGATCAAGTTTGACATATGCAAAAGTGTCTGGAGATGACTCTTACTCTAGTGTTTTTTCAAAAAAAAATAGAGCATTAAATTTCAATACTACTATTTCTGAAATAAGTGGAATTTTAGAATTCACAATAACAACTACTAAAAATGAAAAAAAAGATTTTTCAAAAAAAAAACGTGGCAAAAACATTGCTAATAAAAACAAGTTAGGATTTGGTAGTTATTTGATTGCAGGAATTGGAAGTTTTTATTACAACCCTCTTGGAAGAAACAAATTTCTTGATTCTGAAGGTAATAATATTGGTGATGGACAGATATATTCGCTCAGAGAACTCCATACCGAAGGTCAAGGGTTTGTTGGCGGGCCAGAACAATTTTCAGAACAAGCTACAGGAAAAAAACATTCTACCTATAAAAATTTTGCAATTTGTTTCCCTGTTGGATTTGGCATTAAAAAAGCTTTCCATAGTAATGCCGGAATTAAATTTGAGGCTAGTTACAGGTTCACAAATACTGATTATATAGACGACGTAAGTTCTAATTATTACGATAGAGAAAAATTAAGAACAGAAATGAATCAGGCTTTTGGGGAAGAATTAGCAGAGAGGGCATATATAATGTCTGGAACATCTACTGGAAGTGTATTGATTAATTCCAATTCTACATATACCGAGCCAGGATTAGCAAGAGGAAGAACTAAAGGAAATGATAGTTACATTTTTCTAACACTTTCAGTTTATAAAACAATTACCAAAAAAAAACCATGAGGATTATAAATTTTGGTGATTAAAAAAGTAAAAAATTCTTTAAATAGCTTTTTAATGTAATTGTTATAAACTATTCAATAACTTTTTTTATATTATAGACTTATAAATAATTTTTTATGCCTAGATATCATAAGCTTGGTAATATTCCTCACAAAAGACACACTGTATTCAAAAATGGTGGTAGTAAAATTCACTACGAGCAACTTTTTGGAACTGTCGGCTTTGAAGGAATGTCATCTCTTCTATACCATATTCATCCCCCTACAGAAGTAAAAGAAATATTACAAAAAACAGATGTTTCTCCTAAAATTGCTATAAACAACAATATGCAAATGAGAGGGTTTAAAGGTTTTGGAGTTAATTCAAAATCTAATTTTTTAAGATCTAGAGTTCCTATTTTAACTAATTCTGATGTAACGTTACATTTAGCAAATCCTATTGAAAACTCTAAAGATTTTTTTTATAAAAATGTAGATGCAGATGAAGTGATATTCATTCATAAAGGAGAAGGAGTTTTAAGAACCCCCTTAGGGAAAATAGAGTTTGGAAGTGGGGACTATTTAGTTATTCCAAGAGGTATGATTTATAAAATGGATTTTAAAGACAGGCACAATAGACATTTTATAATTGAGTCTTCTCACCCTATATACACCCCAAAAAAATACAGAAACTGGTTTGGGCAACTTTTAGAGCATTCTCCATATTGTGAAAGAGATTTAAGAGTGCCTACGGACCTAGAAAGCCATGATGAAAAAGGCGAATTCTTAATTAAAATTAAAAAAGAAGGATTTTTATACGATTACATTTACGGGTCTCATCCTTTTGATGTGGTTGGATGGGATGGATACAATTATCCTTATGCATTTTCTATTCACGACTTTGAGTCAATTACTGGTAGAGTACATCAACCGCCTCCGGTTCATCAAACTTTTGAAACACCTGCTTTTGTAATATGCTCTTTTTGTCCTAGAATGTATGATTACCATCCCAAAGCAATTCCTGCTCCTTACAACCATAGTAATATAGATTCTGATGAAGTTCTATATTATGTAGATGGCGATTTTATGAGCAGAAATGATATTGAAATAGGACAAATAACCTTACATCCTTCAGGAATTCCACATGGGCCACATCCAGGAGCATACGAAAGAAGTATTGGCAAAAAATCTACGGAAGAATTGGCAGTTATGGTAGATACATTTAAGCCTCTAAAACTAACCGAACAAGCTTTAAAAATTGAAATTAAAGAATATTATAAATCTTGGATGCACTAGTCTTTAACCCTAAATGAAAAAAGAATTAAAAAACACCGAATATAGCCTAGAAAAAATCTTTAAAGAAGCCAAAGACTTTTTACCTCTTTTAGGTACAGATTATATTGAATTTTATGTTGGAAATGCCAAACAAGCAGCCCATTTTTATAAAACAGCATTTGGCTTTCAGTCAGATGCTTATGCAGGCCTAGAAACGGGATTGAAGGACCGTGTTTCTTATGTATTAAAACAAGATAAAATTAGAATAGTTCTTACCACAGCCCTTAATAGCAAGTCACCAATTGGTGAACATGTAAAAAAGCACGGAGATGGAGTAAAAGTAATAGCGCTTTGGGTGGATGATGCCAAAAAAGCTTATAAAGAAACCATTAAAAGAGGAGCAAAATCTTATTTAACGCCAATTACGGAAAGTGATGAATTTGGGGAAGTTATAAAAGCTGGAATTTTCACTTATGGTGAAACAGTACATTTATTTATCGAACGCAAGAACTATAAAGGAGACTTTCTTCCTGGATTTATTAAATGGGAGTCCGACTATAATCCTAGCTCAGTGGGGCTTAAATTTGTAGATCACATGGTTGGAAATGTTGGATGGGGGGAAATGAATACTTGGGTAAAGTGGTACGAGGAAGTTATGGGATTTGTAAACTTCTTATCTTTTGACGACAATCAGATTCATACTGAATATTCAGCATTAATGAGTAAAGTGATGAGTAATGGGAATGGTAGAATTAAATTCCCGTTGAATGAACCAGCCAAAGGAAAAAAGAGATCACAAATTGAAGAATATTTAGACTTTTACGAAAGCCCTGGGGTTCAACATATTGCTATTGCAACTGACGATATTATTCAGACTGTAAGAAAATTAAGATCAAGAGGAGTTGAGTTTCTATCGGCGCCACCAAAAGAATATTATACTGCAATTCCTACAAGGTTAGGAGAGCACATGAAAATAATGAATGAAAATATTGATGAACTAGAAGAATTAGCCATTTTAGTGGACGCAGATGAAGAAGGATATCTTTTACAAATTTTTACTAAACCAGTAGAGGATAGACCCACCTTGTTTTTTGAAATTATTCAAAGAATGGGGGCTAAAGGCTTTGGAGCAGGAAATTTTAAAGCTTTATTTGAATCTATTGAAAGGGAGCAACAAAACAGAGGAACATTATAATATAAATGGACAACAAATTAAATAAAGATACTTTAAAAGCTCTTTCTGATAAGGGGCTCAATACAGATGTCTATCTAGAAGGAATTCAAAGTGCAAAGCCTCTAACCTACTGGGATTATGTTCAGCCAGAAGCATTATTGAATCTTCAAGTTCAACGAACAGATTTACCGGACGAAATGGTTTTTATTGTATACCATCAAATCAATGAATTACTATTTAAGATGATTCTATGGGAAATTAAACAATTGGCTTTTTGTAAAAAGCTAACAACAAAGTTTTTTTCTGAGAGATTAGAAAGGATTAGTCGATACTTTGATATGCTGTGTAGTTCCTTTAGAATTATGAAAGACGGAATGGACTTGAATCAATATATGAAGTTCAGAAAAACATTAGCTCCCGCTAGTGGCTTTCAAAGTGCTCAATATAGAATGATTGAATTTGCAAGTACTGATTTAATTAACTTAATTGACTATAGATTTAGAAAAACAATTAATAGAAATACACCATTTCAACATGCTTTTGAACACTTATATTGGCAAGCGGCTGGGAAAAATCATGAAACTGGTGAAAAAAGTCCGATGATTCGTCTTTTTGAAGAAAAATATTTGGATGATTTTATTGGTTTCATGAAAAAATACAACAATAAGAACCTTTGGTGTCTTTATGAAAACCTCCCTGAAAAGGAAAAAAGTGATTTGGAGCTTTTAAATTCCATGAGACATTTTGACCATACTGTAAATGTAAAATGGGTAATGGAACATTACAATACCGCTTCTAAGTATTTAGATGGAGCCCAGAAGAAAGAAAAGGCAACAGGAGGGAGTGACTGGAAAAAATATATGCATCCTAAGTATCAAAAAAGAACATTTTTTCCAAAGTTATGGACCAAAGATGAAATTGAAAATTGGGGTAAACAAAACCTAGAAAGTCATGAAATACTTAGTAATTTTAACGAGTTAGAAATTTGAGCTATGGAAAACGAAAGAAAACTTGAAGAGTTTCAACAAAAAATTGATGCTAATATAAAAATAGAGCCAAAGGACTGGATGCCTGAAAAGTATAGGCAAACTTTAATTCGTCAAATATCTCAACACGCCCATTCAGAAATAATCGGAATGCAACCCGAGGGAAATTGGCTCACAAGAGCACCTAGTTTGAGAGCTAAAAAAATTTTAATGGCTAAAATTCAAGACGAAGCAGGTCATGGTCTATATCTTTATTGTGCTGCAGAAACATTAGGGGTTAAAAGAGAGCAGTTTTTGCAATGGCTTCACGAAGGAAAAGCAAAATATTCTAGTGTTTTTAATTATCCTACTCTTACTTGGGCAGATATGGGTGCGGTTGGATGGTTGGTAGATGGTGCCGCTATAGTAAATCAAGTTTCTCTACAAGGCACTTCTTATGGCCCGTACTCTAGAGCAATGGTGAAAATATGTATGGAAGAAAGTTTTCACCAGAGACAAGGGTTTGAAATAATGGTTCAATTAGCAAAAGGGACAGTAGAACAAAAACAAATGGCACAAGATGCATTAAATCGTTGGTGGTGGCCATCCATAATGATGTTTGGTCCTCATGATTCTGAGAGCGCGCATTCTAATCAATCTTTAAAATGGAAAATCAAACGAGAATCCAATGATGAGCTAAGACAAAGATATATCAATAAAACTATCGAACAGGGTCATCATTTAGGTTTAACTTTTCCGGATCCGAACCTTAAATTCAATGAAGAGACTAAAAATTATGATTACTCACCAATAGATTGGGACGAGTTTTGGAATGTTGTAAAAGGAAATGGCCCAGGAAATAAACTAAGAATAAATCACCACGTCAAAGCACATGAAGATGGAAAATGGGTCCGAGAAGCGGCAAAAGCTTATTCCAATAAAATAAATCTTTCAATAAAAACAGCCTAAATGAGTAGCGACGATCAAGGCATATTATGGGAAGTGTTTATTCAGGTTAAAGCAGGCAGGCCTTATAAACACGTTGGCAGTTTACATGCTTACGACAAGGAAATGGCAATGAAATCTGCTAGAGACTTATATACTAGAAGAAACGAAGGCAATGGAATTTGGATAGTAAAGGCTGAAGATATAGTTTCTTCTGAAGCAAGTGATGGAGAAGCATTTTTTGACCCTTCAAATGATAAAGTCTACAGACATCCAACATTCTATAAAATTCCCGATGGTATAAAGCATATTTAATGAAACATGAACTTATAGATTATTGTTTAAGATTAGGTGATTCATCTTTGATATTAAGTCATAGAATTGCAGAATATTGTAGTAAAGCTCCTATTTTAGAAGAAGACTTAGCTATTACCAATGTTGGGTTAGACTTGCTTGGTCAGGCAGAAAACTTTCTAAATTATGCCGCCAAATTGAAAGGCGATACTACTGCTGATCTTCTTACTTTTAAAAGAAGAGAAGGTGATTTTAGATGTTTGCATTTAGTACAGACTCCAAATACAGACTTTGCATTTATTCTAGCAAGACAGTTTTTAATGGATTGTTACCACCAAATTCTTTTCAATAAACTCTTAAATAGTAAGGATGAAACAATTTTAGGAATTTCAAAAAAAGCAATTAAAGAAGTAAATTACCATTTAGATAGAAGTAATGACTGGATAAAAAGACTTGGTCTAGGAACTCAGGAAAGCAACAAAAGAATTCAAAATGCTATAAATGATCTTTGGATGTATACAGACGAATTATTTACAGACAATTCGACAGATTTATCAATGGATAAAAATAAAATTGCACCACTAAGCAGTAGCCTTAAAGATGAATGGTTACAGATGGTGAATAGCACTTTAAAAGATTCTGAAATAGAAGTTCCTGAGGATATTTATTATTCTTTAAACTATGGTAAAGATGGGTTTCACACAGAATATCTTGGATATATTTTAGCAGAAATGCAGCACTTACCTCTTTTATATCCAGATGCTACTTGGTAGGAGAGTTATTTTTTAATTCCTTAAGCTTTACATAGCGAAGGAAAACTCCCATACTTGATAACTTACAAACTATAAATCCGGTTTTTCCATCTAAGAAACCCCCTCGTAAAAAAAAGTCTCTAAAAAATCTAAAAGCAGGTTTTATTAGAAAGTGAAAAAAACTAGGGTTCTCTCCTTTTTCAAAATGATCTTTGGCACTCCAAGTGGAATATTGGTCCCATTTTTTTAAGTAATGGGCAGTATTTTTAAATGTGAAATGCAGGAGAGGGTTTGACAAATTACCAATTTCACCACTGTAAGAAATCTCAGAATGAACTTTTTTATCTTCATATCTACACTCTTTTTTAAATAGCCTTACAACTTTGTCTCCCTGCCATCCTGAGTATTTAATCTTTTTACCCATAAAATGATTAATTCTTCTTATCCAATATGCATTATACTTTGGATTGGAAGTTTTCCATTTTAGAATTTCCTCTTTTAGCGAAACACTTAGTCTTTCGTCTGCATCTAATAAAAAAATCCAATCATTGTTGGCTTGTGGAATAGCCCAGTTTTTTTGCGAGGCAGAATATTGATATTCTCGCTTAATAATTTTTACTCTTTTTTCTAAGGCCAATTCTACTGTTTTGTCCGTACTAAAAGAGTCCACAACAATAATCTCATCCGCCCAAGAAACACTTTCAATTGCCTGAAGAATATGATCTTGTTCGTTAAATGTTGGTATTATAGCTGTAATCTTTAACATGCAAAAATTGTTTGACAAAGGTACGATATTATCATATTTTTGTGTGAATATTTGGGAAATAACCCTCGATAAAAGTATTATTACATTTTTACAATTAAAATATGAAATACAACTTAAGTGAAATAACAGAGCTAATAAAGAACAGAAGAACTATATACCCTAAATTCTACAGTTCTAGAAAAGTTCATAAAGAAATTATTGAACATTTAATAAGAAATGCAACTTGGGCTCCAACTCACGGAAATACACAGCCCTGGAGATTTAAAGTTTATAGAGAAAAAAGTCGAGGGAAATTAAGTGAAAAACTAGGTGAGCTTTATAAAAAACTAACCCCTGAAAATTTATATAAAGAAGAAAAACTAAATAAAATTATGGCAAGACCATTTCTTTCTTCTGTTGCAATAATTGTATGTATGGAAAGAGGAAATAATGAGAAAATTCCAGAAATTGAAGAGGTAGAGGCTGTAGCTTGTGCCATTCAAAATATGTGTCTTACCGCTACAGCTTATGGATTGGGTTCGTTTTGGTCTAGTCCAAAAATCATTTATTCTAAGGAAATGAATTCCTATCTAAATTTAGGAGAGCAAGACAAGTGTTTGGGTATTTTATATCTTGGTTATACTACTATTGACTGGCCAAAAGGCCAAAGAAAACCAATAGAATATTTAACCGACTGGAATGATTAAAAGGAAATAAATGGACAATTTAGATGAAGGTCTGATTAAATTAGTTAATCATAAAGATCACCCAACTAATAAAGCTTACAAGGTTTTTTTCTTTTATAAAAAACACGAAGCTGAACATTTTAAAAACCTACTTTTAAAGGAAAATATTCACTTTGAATATGCAGATGAGCCTAATAAAAGAGGAGAAATATTTTTATTTGGGATTAGAAAAACTGACAATCAAAAAGTTCTTGAGCTCAATTACCAAACAATTGGAGAATTTAGACCTCGATTTATTGCTCAGCCTTGGGCTCAATATGCAGTAATAATTTTAAGTTTTTTAATTGTTATTTTTGCAGTAGTTTCTTTTTATAAAAACAAATAGAAGTTGACTAAAAAACACCTTATAGTATTATTATTCTTGATGGTTATTTCTAGCTTTTTTGGTCAAAAAAAAGATGAAAAAAATAGACAAGTAGGTTTTTTAGTAGGCTCTTTGGTCCCGATTAATTATTTTGGGGTTGGTCCATTAGAAGTGTCTGAAAATAATTCTAGTATTTCACTAAAAAACGAACTAGGATACAGCTTTGGAATGCTATTAAAAACTGATTACTCCAAAAAAATAAGTTTAGAAACTGGAATAGTTTTTTGTCAAAGAAATTTCAAGTTAACTGGTGTAACCTCTAACCAAGCCAGTATTTTAAGAGATACCAGTAGTTTTGGATATATTAATTATTCTTCACCTATAAAAGGGATAATTTATGTTCAATTAAATAAATATTTATTTATGAGAAACTCTATTGGTTTTAATATAGACTTCTATGCTTCTTCTGTAGCAAGTGAAGGAGATAACTTTCTTATAAACCATTACTCAGAAAGAGCAAGATGGATCAACGGATCATTAAGTGGAGAACTTGGAATTGAAAAAAGAAGTAGTAAAATTGGCACATTTTATATTGGAGCTGAAGTAAATATTCCTATATCATCAATTGCGGTAACTAGAATAAAGTTTTTTTATGATAGACCAATCTATGATAGATATGAACAAATATTTTTGAGAGGAAACTTTTTTGGTATTAAATTAAAATACTATCTACCAGTAGAAATGGAAAGTGAAAAAAAAGAGGACTAAAGCTTTCTATTAACTTCTACCTCTTCATATGCTTCTACAACGTCTCCAACTCGAATATCATTATACTTGGCAATGTTTAGACCACATTCATAACCATTCTTTACTTCTTTTACATCGTCTTTGAATCTTTTTAAAGAACCTAGCTCTCCTGAATAAACAACAATTCCCTCTCTAATTATTCTTACCTGATGGTTTCTATTAATTCTACCATCGGTAACGTAGCACCCTGCAATAGTTCCAAATTTAGTTATTTTGAAAGTTTCTCTTATTTCAGCTGTTCCTACAATTTCTTCTTTGAACTCTGGAGAAAGCATTCCTTCCATCGCTTCTTTAATTTCTTCAATCGCCTTATAGATTATAGAATATAGTCTTATATCTATTTCTTCTTTTTCTGCTATTTTTCTAGCTCCAGCAGATGGTCTTACTTGAAACCCTATAACAATAGCATCTGAAGCTGATGCTAATAAAATATCTGATTCTGTAATTTGCCCTACTGCTTTATGAATAATATTAATTTGAATAGATTCTTGAGATAATTTTAATAAAGAATCTGAAAGTGCTTCAATAGAACCATCTACATCTCCTTTTACAATTACATTAAGCTCTTGGAAATCTCCCAAAGCGATTCTTCTACCAATTTCATCTAAAGTGATATGCTTGGTAGTTCTAAGACCTTGTTCTCTTTGAAGTTGCTGTCTCTTAGAAGCTATTTGCTTCATTTCCTTTTCATCTTCCAGAACATTAAAAATGTCTCCAGCGCTTGCTGCACCATTCATCCCAAGAACAGAAACTGGTCTTGACGGACCTGCCGATTCTACAGTTCTTCCACTCTCATCATGCATGGCTTTTATCTTACCAAATTCTTTACCTGCAATTAATGTATCTCCAACTTTCATTGTACCATACTGAACAAGAAGTGTTGTTACATAACCTCTTCCTTTGTCTAAGGAAGCTTCAATAACTGTCCCTTTTGCATCTGTATCTGGATCGGCTTTTAATTCTAACAGTTCAGATTCTAAAAGAACTTTTTCAAGCAATTCATCTATTCCAGTACCATTTTTCGCAGAAATTTCTTGGCATTGGTATTTACCTCCCCAATCTTCCACCAGAATATTCATTGCTGATAATTCTTCTTTAATTTTATCTGGATTAGCTGTAGGCATATCGCACTTATTTAAAGCAAATACCATAGGAACTCCTGCAGCTTGTGAATGATTAATTGCCTCTTTTGTTTGTGGCATTACTCTATCATCGGCAGCAATAATAATTATAGAAACATCTGTTACTTGAGCTCCTCTAGCTCTCATTGCAGTAAAAGCTTCGTGGCCAGGTGTATCTAAAAAGGTGATTAATTTATTATTATGTTTTACAGAATAAGCTCCAATATGTTGGGTAATCCCACCTGCTTCACCCGAAGTAACATCTGCACTTCTTATATAATCTAATAAAGATGTCTTACCATGATCAACATGCCCCATTACTGTAACAATTGGAGGTCTGTCCTGCATGTTTTCAGGGTTTTGATTGTCTTGAACAACTGAAGCAGTTACATCTGCACTAACGAATTCTACAGTAAAACCAAACTCTTCTGCAACCATAGTCAAGGTTTCTGCATCCAGTCTTTGGTTTATGGAAGCAAATATCCCTATTGACATTAAGGTGCCAATCACATCATTTGGAGACTTAGACATCATTGAAGCTAGTTCTGATACCGATACAAACTCTGTAAGTTTTAAAGTACTTTTTTCGTGTTCAGTAATTAATTCTTCTATCTCCATTTTATCAGAAACTGCCTGTCTTTTTTCACGTCTAAGTTTTGAAGATTTAGATTTCCCTTTGCTGCTTAGTCTTGCTAAAGTTTCTTTAATTTCTTTTTGGATTTCTTCTGGTGTTGGCTCAGTTTTTTGAGGTGGTCTAGAAGATCTTTTTTGGTCTTTAAAAGCTTTTTTTCCAGCATTCTCTACATTTACTTTTTTAATTCTTTTCCTCTTTCTCTTATTGGGGTCCTCATCTAGAGGGGGTTTTGCTTTCACTGGAGTTTTTGGCAACTCAATTTTACCGAGAACTGTTGGCCCAGAGAGTTTCTTAATCTCTGCTTTAATAGTTTCAGATTTTTGAACAGATTCTTCTTTATTTGCTGAAGATTCTTCTACTTTTTCATCTGACAATACTTTTTCAGCAGTTTCATCATTAACTCTTTCATCTGGCTTCTCTTTGGGGGTAAGATCAATTTTCCCAAGAACGGAGGGGCCGGAAAGCTTGTCTGCTTTGGCAATTATTTTTTCAATATTCTTTTTGGGCTCTTGCTTATTTATAGAAATTACTTTTCTTTCGGTCTGTTCTATAACAACATTATCTGCTTTTTCTTTTTCAAATTTTTCTTTTTGAAATTCTTGTAATAAAAGCATATACAATTCTTCACCAATTTTAGTATTTGGATTGGAGCTAACGTCTTTATTTTGTGAACTAAGAAATTCAACGATGGTAGAAATACCAACATTCAACTCTCTTGCAACCTTACTTAGCCTTTTTAATATTGCCATAATATTTGTTGTTTCTAACTAGATTTTATTTATCAAATTCAGAGGTTAAAATCTTTATAATTTCATCAATTGTTTCTTCCTCTAAATCTGTTCTTTTCACTAAATCGGTTTTACCAATTTCTAAAACACTTTTAGCAGAATCACAACCAATAGCTTTTAATTCATCAATAATCCAATCGTCAATTTCATCTGTAAATTCATCTAAATCTACATCGTCAATATCTTCTGCTCCTTCTCTATAAACATCTATCTCTAGCTCTGTTAACTTTGAAGCTAATTTAATATTGTGACCGCCTTTTCCAATAGCTTTTGAAACTTCATCTGGTTTTAAAAACACTTCAACTCTAGTCTGATCGTCGTTAATTTTCATATTGGTAATCTTGGCTGGATTCAATGCCCTTTGAATTAACAACTGTAAATTAGTGGTCCATGGAATAACGTCGATATTTTCATTTCTCAACTCTCTAACAATACCATGAATTCTTGAACCATTCATCCCAACACATGCTCCAACAGGATCAATACGATCGTCGTAGGACTCTACTGCCACTTTTGCTCTTTCTCCAGGATTTCTAACAATTTTTTTAATGGTTATAAGACCATCGAAAACTTCAGGGACTTCTTGCTCGAATAGTCTTGCTAAAAACTCCGGAGCTGTTCTGGATAAGATTATAACAGGATTGTTATTTCTTAAATCCACTTTGGAAACTACTGCTCTTGTGGTGTCCCCTTTTCTAAAATAATCCGATGGAATCTGCTCTGTTTTAGGTAAAATTAATTCATTGCCATCATCGTCCAATATTAGAATTTCTCTTTTCCATATTTGGTAGACTTCTCCATTGACAATATCTCCAACTCTTTCCTTATATTTTTGGTAAATACTGTCTTTTTCTAATTCTAAGACTTTAGACGCTAAATTTTGTCGTAATGATAAAATATTTCTTCGTCCAAAATCTTCGACCTTTACTTCTTGTGAAACATCTTCTCCAATTTCAAAATCTGGTTCAATTTTCAAAGCCTCAGAGTATTTAATTTGAGTCCCTTCATCTTCAAAGTCCTCATCTTTGACTATTTCTCTGTTCAGCCATATCTCTAAATCACCTTTGTCGGGGTTAATAATGACATCTACATTGTCATCTGAACCATATTTTCTTTTTAGAGTAGCCCGAAAAACATCTTCTACTATTCTCATCATGGTGACTCTGTCAATATTCTTTAGTTCTTTGAATTCTGAAAATGAGTCTATTAATTCTATTGCATTCATTTTATTTAATTAAAAGGATATAATTAATTTAGTTTCTCTTACCTCACTCATCGATAATTGATGAATAGTTTCCACTTGTTGTTTTTTATTAGTTAACTTGTTTTTTTCTGTTTTAATCTCTTTAATAGAAATTTCTTTTTGATCTGCTTTTATTAGTTCTCCAGAAATAATCTCTTCACTGAAGGTTGTAACCGTTACATTTCGTCCAACATTTTTCAAGTATTGCTGTTGAACCATAAATGGCTGGTCTATTCCTGGCGAAGAAACTTGTAATTCAAAATCTTCCTGCTCTCGGTCTAAATTGTGTTCTATATTTCTACTTACACTAACACAATCTTTGACACTAACTCCACCGTGTAAATTATCCATTCTTACATTTATAGCATTCTTAGAAGATATATTAACATCCACTAAATAATTTCCATTGTCTAGTTCGTTAATTCTTTCTTGTGCTAATCTGATAATTTCTTTTTTTTCAATCATAATGAGAAAAAAAAGAGGGGACTTTCGTCCCCTCTTTAATATTATCTTTCTATTTCAGTGTAAAAGTAAGATAAATTAAGAACCCTTACAAGTAAAACGTAAAAAAACTATGTCCTTACATATTTTATTTGTTGAGTAATGTTAGACACCGTAATATTTTCATTGATAAAAGGATTGCCCTTTAGTATTAAAAAAAAACTAATTGAAGATCATAAATCCCCTAAAAAAGCAATTGACAACTTAAAGATAAGTTTAAGAGGGGTTAGTTCTAAAACTGGATTAAAAATTTTAAACCAAATTAATTCAAGTGGTATAGTTGAAAAAGCAGAAAAAATCATTCAAGAATGTATGGAAAGTAAAATCCAAATTATTCCTTATTGGCATGCGTTTTACCCAAAAGATCTAATCCATTGTACAGATGCTCCATTTTTAATCTATACAAAAGGAGAGCAAAACCCTAATACCCAAAATTTAATATCTATTGTAGGAACTAGAAACTGCACAGATTATGGGTTAAAAGAAATTAAAAGAATATTAAATTACTTAAAGTCATATCCAATTGGAATAGTTAGTGGATTGGCCTATGGAATTGATATATATGCACACAGAACAGCAAACGAACTTAATTTGGTAAACCATGCAGTTCTTGGAAGTGGAATAAATAAGATATATCCAAAAAAGCATTTGGAGGACAGCCAAAAAATAAAAAAAAATGGGTTGCTTATTTCTGAGTTTATGCCTAATGAAGGTCCAAGAGCTTATCATTTTCCAAGAAGAAATAGAATTATTGCTGGAATGAGCAAGTGTACGATAGTTGTAGAGTCAAAAAAAACTGGGGGTGCTATGATTACAGCAAGATTGGCAAATGACTACAACCGAGATGTTTTTGCGGTACCCGGAAACAATCAACAAGAATATTCATCTGGATCAAATTTATTAATTCAAAGACATCAGGCAACAATTTTAAATCATCCAGAACAAATTGTTGAGTATTTAGATCTTAAAAAGATTGAAAATAAAACTACTTTAAAACATAATAATATCAAGCTTTCTAAAGACGAGAAATTGGTCTTAAATATTATTTCAAAAAATAATGAAATGTCAATTAATGAAATTCAAATACAAAGTAGTTTAAAGACTTCTTTTTTAAATTTTGTTTTAACAAATCTTGAAATAAAACAATTTATAGAACCAAAAATTGGCAATTTTTATAAAATTAAATTCTGAAACTATATTGTTATTGTTAGCTTAGTAACAATGAACATCTCCAACTTTATATCTAAAAGGTATTTGTTTGCTAAGAAATCTAGGAATATTATCAATCTTATTTCCCTTATCTCTTTATTTGGGTTGTTGGTTAGTGCAGCTTCCTTGGTAGTGATTTTAAGCGGGTTTAATGGGATTCAAAAATATGTAGAAGATGTCTATGGAAAATTTGCAGCTTCCTTATATATATATCCTCAAACTGGAAAGTTCATCCAAGAGAGTGATTCTATATTTTCCAAATTAGAACATAATAATCAAGTAAAATATTACAGTAAGATAATTGAAGAAACTGCAATGTTAAAATTTGAAAACAAGTGGGTTACAGCTAAAGTAAGAGGCATAGACACTAACACTCATAATAAAATAAATTGGAGTTCTAATTTAATTGAAGGCGATGGAGAACTATATATAGAAAACTACCCAAAAATACTTTTGGGTTATGGAATTCAAAATGAATTACAAATTCCATACAATGAGAATATTAATAACGAAATAAAAATTTTTAGCATTTCTAATAAAAAACAACTCTCTATTCAAAACCAAAGCTCTCTAAAGAAAAATAATTTGATTTTTGGTGGCGTTTATACAATAAATCCTGAACTAGACTTTTCATCTGCAATGGTGGATTACAATGCTGCTAATTTGATTTTTGAAAGAAAAAACGGTGCTAATTATATTGAAGTTTTTTTAAAAGATAATGAAGAAATTTTTACCACTAAAAAACTCTTAACAACCCAGAATCCTGATTATATTTTTAAAACTCACAAAGAAAACAATCAACTTATTTATGCAGCCAGCGATGCTGAAAAATGGATGGTATTAGCAGTTCTAATTTTTGTTTTAATACTTTCCTCGTTTACTGTAGTTGCTTCAATAACGATGTTAATAATTGATAAGAAAAAAGATATTAAAAGCTTAATAGCCTTGGGTTGTGACACAAAAACTATTAAAAACATATTCTTTAAAGAAGGGTTAATGATAAGTTATTTTGGAAGTATTAGCGGGTTGATAATAGGAATCATTATATGTTTAGTCCAAATGAAATTTCATTTATTAAAATTAGAAAATGCAGCAATTGAATATTGGCCTGTATTGATAAAATCTCAAGATTTATTATTATTACTAGCTATACTTTTCGTCACTGGATTTGTCTCTGCATATCTCCCAGGAAAAATTCTAGTTACTAAACTATTGAAAAGTTAATCTTCTTCAAGTACTTTTAACTGAACCTTGCTGATTTTTGTTTCGTCCACTTCTAAAACCTTTAGTTCATAGTTTTCAATATTGAAAATTGTTCCTTGTTCAGGAATTGTTTCTGCATAAGAAATGATCATTCCAGATAATGTTTCATACTCCTCTTTAACCGGAAGTTTTAATCTATATTTTTCATTAATGAAATCAATTTCTAATCTAGCTGAAAATAAATAGGTCTCTTTATCTATTAAATGGTGATCAAGTTCTTCTTGGTCGTGCTCATCGTCAATTTCTCCAAAAATTTCTTCCATTATATCTTCCATAGTTAATATGCCAGATGTACCACCATATTCGTCTACCACTACCGAAACACTTCGTTTTTTGTCAATAAAATCTTCTAATAGTTTTATGCCTGACATGGACTCAGGAACTATAGAAACAGGAATCAACATTGATTTTATACTGACTGGCATTTTAAATTGTTCCGTACTGTGTACATAGCCTATTATATTGTCAATATTGTCTTTGTAAATAATAATTCTAGAGTGACCTGAATCTATAAATATTTGTTTCAAGTCTATCATATTATCATTAATTTCTAAAGCAACAATCTCATTCCTTGGAACCATACAATCTCTAGCAATAACTTCCGAAAAACTCAAAGCGTTATGGAAAATCTTAACATCGTGCTCCATTTCTTCACCACCATCTAAGTCTTTCTTAAGCTCATTTATGTATAGGTCAAGATCTGTTTTTTTAAAACTTACTTTGTCTTGTTGTTCACGATTTCCAAAAATTTTCAAAACCAAATTACTTAGTAAAACTACGAAAGCAGTAATTGGCCATAACAAGACATAAACAACCAATAATACCAAACTAAAAAAACGTAGGGTTGCATTGGGATTTAACCTGAAAACAGCCTTTGGCAAAAACTCTGCAAATAACAATATGAAAAATGTAGAAAATAAAGTTTGTATTAAAAGAACAATCGTTTGGTTAAAATTAAATGTCAATAAATAGGGCTCTATCAACTGGGTTATATATAAGGTATAAATAACCATTGCAACGTTATTTCCAATAAGCATTGCAGCTATAAACCATGCAGGTTTTCCATTGAAAAAAGAAAGAATCTTTGCGCTAAACTCTCCTTTTTTATTGTCCAATTCAATCTTAATCTTACTTGAGGATATAAATGCTATTTCCATGCCCGAAAAAAAAGCGGAAAACAAAAGAGATATAACTGTAATTGTGAGTAAATAAATAGCTGACATTATTGTTTTTTATTTCCCAATCTGTTACTTAACCCTCTTCTTATTAAGTATATTCCCCAAGACATTACAGTCAAAAGATAATAAGCCTTATTGTTAGCAAAATCGTCCACAAAAGAAAAATAGATAGCAGAAATAGTTGAAATAATTGATATAACTAACCAAATTTTTTCAGAACGTTTATTCCATTTCTTTAAACTCTCCATTACTGTAAATCATAATTAACATGGCTTTCAGAAACATCTGAAAGCTGAAAAAAAGTGAAGTTACTATTGGCCTTCAATTTTGTGCCTTTGATCTTTCCTTCACTATTTGAAAAGGTAACTAATTTTTCAGAATACACACTGTCTTTAGCAAAATCAATTTCCAACTCTTCTGCAAATAAGGTATCCAAATTTCGGTTATTAAACACCACATTTTCTCGGACAAAAAGCTGTTGTTCATTAGAAAATAACTTGCCATAGTCAGCTACTAGAACTGATTCCACTTGCATAAGAGAATCATAAAAAATTAATTCTAACCCTTCAGGACATTCCATTATTAATTGTTCTTGATCTGCCATTAACTTAATAAGTTTTGGCGCTTTAAGCAAGAGCTTAGATTTCCCAAGATCAGAGAAGTTCAAAGTAACTCCAGTAGAAGTCTCTAGAGATTGGGTTTCATTATTAGAATATTTTAAACCGTTGATTTTGTTGTCTTCAACACAAGAAATTAAAACCCCACTTAAAAACAGACATAAATTCAATACAAATCGAATCCTCAATCTCTAGTTTTTAGTTCGACATTTTGTCCCCAGAAAGGAACTTGTTGTGAAGAATTACTCTTTATATCCAACATTATTAATTCACTTTTTGGCAATAATTGTCCATTCCAACTATTGATTGCAGAAGCTGGTGTTTTACCACAGGAGCTAGAAGCATATTTTAATGCCAAACAATAAATTAAGCTTTTATTAAAAGCAGAGTTTCCATATTTTGAGGAGCTAGCGGCTACGATTCTAGCCTTTTTATCATTAGAAATACATTTGTCAGAAAGCTTTCCTGCAATTGAAAATCCTTTTTTGTATTGCTTTTTATTAAATGCAATATCGTATAATATTTCATACATCTTTTGATTTAATATTTCATCATCACATATAGTAATAGCTCGATTAAATCTCTCTTCAGCTTTAGGAAATTCTTTTCTTTTATAATCTGCTACTGCTGCGTTGTATAAATCTTTTGCAGTAGGTGGATTATCAGGATCGTTTAAAACTTTATCCAATAAAGTGATATATAAATTGGATTCTGTACACTTGTTGTTACTTAATCTTTCAAAAATCTTCTTAGTTAAATCCATATTTTCTGGATCTGCATTGTATTTTGAAGAATATATTTCTTCCAGCTTATCACAACTAGCACATGGACTAATTTCTTTGTCCAAAAAGGCTTGAACATTATTGTATTTATCCGCTTTATTACCTTTTGAAATATTTGCATCACATATAGAAGAAAGAGTTTCATAATTTTCTAAAAACTGATCGCACTCTATTTTTTTTGTTTTGAGCATATATTTGTTTGCGTAAACAAAATACTTAATGTCGTTGTAAGATGTGAACTGCGGCGATTTCTCGAAAACTTCTTTATATAAAGCATAAGCTTTTGGAAACCCTTTCGAAGCATCAAGTGCCATAATATCTGCAGCAAGATCAGCTTTGATTTCGTTACAATTTCCAAAGTTAGTCACCCAAGCATCATAAATAGAATATATGGTGTCAACATACAACTTTAGTTCAGGAGATTTTGTCTTTTTTTTCTCCTTAGCCATCTGCTTATAAATATAAATTCCGTTTTTGTATAAATTGGGTTTATATTGAGGGCAAAAGGTTTGTGTTTTATTCCAAAACTTAGCTGCGTCTGGATAAACTTTTTGCTTCATAAATTCTGAATATAAAGAAACATTTTTCCTGCACTCTAAACTATCTTCTCCCCAGTTAGCTTTGCTCGCTTGAAAACAGTCCTGTGAAGAAATTGTGATAAATACCAATAGGTAAGCTATGGATGTAAATAATTTATTCATGTTTTTTTTATTAATCATATTTTCTTTTTCTAAACCAACGATCATATCTTGTATCAGGGCCAAGTGAAAACCCTATTGAAAATTTAAAATAATTCTCTTCAATTTTATTAATCGTTAAATCGCCAAGTTTTCCAACCTCAACCCCAAAATTAACTCTTGAAAGCGATCTTGAACTAAGCAGTGGTATAGATACCCCAAAATTTATGCCATTTTGAATTAAAGAACTCTCATCTACAATTATTTTTGACTGTGTTTGGTGTATACCTAAGGAAAACGTAGACTTACTCAAAAGCGATTTATTGGTATTGGACCAATCTAAGTTTGGAGACAACCTATAGCCCAAAGAAATTCTAGAATAAGTGCTCATTGGGAAATCACTCTGTGAAGAATATTTAGAGTTATCCTGAAATTTTGTCCAATCTACAGAGCTATATTGAGCGCCAAGGTCCCACCTTCGTTTGTTTTTATATACTTTACCAATTGACAAACCAAATTCTAATTTTTCAGGAAGAATCATATTAGAATTTTCATTTTCCATGGCTAAAGTATCTTTTGGAAATTCTTGAACGCTAAAATTGTATTTAAAAGTATATGCAAAGAAATCATTGTCCGTACTGATATCAGAACTCAAAGAATAGTTAACTCCTAGATTTAAAAAAAGTTTGTTATTAGATGCTGTTTTGAATCTTTTGAAAATTTGAAGACCTACATCAAATCCCCAGCCACTTAATGATGATCTATATTGGATTCTAGAGTTGTAATCATTAGAATTGTTGTAAACAACTGTACTTGTTCTGTCTAAGTTTCCAAATAAGTAAGAACAATTAAGCCCTAAAGATATTCTTGTGGTATCTCCTTTATTAAGGATATTAAATCCATTTCCAATAAGTAACTTATTAACGGATCCATCTCCTTTAAAAATATAAGAAACGGTAGAGGTGTCAAAAGCAACTGTACTACTAACTTCATATCCTTGAGAAGATAAAGGAGTTATTCCAAAAACCAAACCCCAATTCTTAGTAATCGGAAGTCCCATAAATAAATTATTTAGCCCAAAATTATTTCCTGAAGACGTAGTTTCGTTGTTGTTATAATTAGAATTATATAAAGCAGATTTTCCAGCAAGAGAAACATTATATATAGGGTTATACTTTATGAAAGAAGCGTAAGAAGCTGGATTATTAATATTAATATATTGTGGTTCTGAACTTGGAGAAGTAATATTTCCAAACCCAAAATAATGTGCAGATTGAATGGTATTAATTTCCCCTATTCCATACCTTGAAAAAGGGGAAGTATTTAAAACTTGTCCCTTGATATAAACAACAGTAGTGAGGAAAAATATATATAGAAAAAACTTTTTAAGCATTGTATATTAAAACGGTATTTAAACCCTTTAATGTTAAATTTTCATCTGCAAAGATGCTGTTTTTTTTTGTTGATACAATTGATTTTATAAAAGTAGTATCTCCACCTGTCAATATAACGTTGATTTCAGGGTGTAATTGTTCGTATTCAGAAATATTTTGAATGATTTCATTAATAGTTCCATTAATTACTCCACTCACCAAAGATTCCTCGGTGTTTGTCCCGATTAATGGTGTGCTTTTAATTTTAAAATTTATCCTTGGCAAGTTTTCTGTAAAACTACTTAGAGCTTTCATTCTTAAATTAAACCCCGGTGAAATACTTCCTCCTAAATACTCGTTAGATTTATTTATAAAATCATAGGTAATACAAGTTCCAACATCAATCACAAGATTGTTTTTATTTGGAAAAGTGTTGTAAGCTCCAACTGCATTTGCAATTCTGTCATGACCTAACGAATCTGCAGACTTGTACTTTATAGCAATTGGAAGGTTTAATTCATGTGACATCAGAACTAGATTTGGGTAGGATATCAATAATTTTTGCTCCAACTTATTATTTCCGACATTTGAAATTATCCCAGTTTTAAAGGGGGTTTTTTCCAATTCATTTTCAATGTTGTCTTTATTATATAAAAAAACATTTAAAAGTTGTTGATCTTTAAATTGAGCAACTTTTATCCTTGAGTTTCCTATGTCTACAACTATACTCATATATGAAAAATCCGGCTTAAAGCCGGATTAAATTTAATTGAAAAGAATGAATTATATTCAATACTATAAAGAAGATTTTTCTGACTTTTCGATTGGCTCAACACTTATTTCACCAGAAGAAGTCTTTATTTCATTCTCTGAAATAGTTTCTCCATCTTTAATGGTGGAGACTGATAAAACATTTGAATTAGTAGATGGCTGATTTATATCTGGATTTACTACCAAATCTTTATTTTCTGATTTAGCACAACAAGCTTTTTTACCTTCTGAAGAACATTTTTTAATCTCACTTTTATTAACTGCTGAAACCTCATCGGAAACATGCCCACTACCTAAAATAGGTGCAATTACCAATCCAATAAGACAAGTTAACTTAATAAGAATATTCATAGAAGGTCCAGATGTATCTTTAAAAGGGTCTCCAACAGTATCTCCAGTAACTGCAGCTTTATGCGCCTCAGAACCTTTATAAGTCATTTCACCATTAATTTCAACACCTGCTTCAAAAGATTTTTTTGCATTATCCCAAGCTCCACCAGCATTATTTTGAAAAATAGCCCAAAGAACTCCACTAACAGTAACGCCTGCCATGTAGCCACCAAGCATTTCAGCAACTAATAGATTATTAGATGGATAAGCCAACTTGCCTATAAGTACTATTATAATTGGGAATCCAATAGTTAATAGTCCAGGAAGCATCATTTCTTTTAAAGATGCCTTGGTAGAAATATCTACACATTTATCGTATTCTGGTTTGCCAGTCCCTTCCATAATTCCTGGAATTTCTTTAAACTGACGAACAACTTCGTTTACCATTTCCATTGCAGCTTTTCCAACTGCATTCATCGCTAACGCTGAAAAAACAACAGGTACCATTCCACCAACAAAAAGCATAGCAAGAACAGGTGCTTTAAAAATATTAATTCCGTCAATTCCTGTAAAAGTTACGTAGGCTGCAAATAGCGCCAATGAAGTTAATGCTGCAGAAGCAATAGCAAATCCTTTACCCGTTGCAGCAGTTGTGTTTCCAACAGCATCTAAAATATCGGTACGTTCTCGAACAATAGGGTCTTGCTCACTCATTTCAGCAATTCCACCTGCATTATCAGCAATAGGGCCAAAGGCGTCTATAGCCAACTGCATTGCAGTAGTAGCCATCATTGCAGATGCTGCTAAAGCAACTCCGTAAAACCCAGCAAACGCATATGATATCCAGATTGCAGTGGCAAATAAAAGTACGGATGAAAAAGTAGAAATCATTCCAGTCGCTAATCCGGCAATAATATTGGTTCCTGCTCCTGTACTAGACTGTTGAACAATTTTTAAAATTGGAGGTTTTCCTAGCCCAGTATAATATTCTGTAAACGCAGATATTCCAGCTCCAACAACCAAGCCAACTAAACAAGCATAGAAAACTCTCATGGACGAAATGTCTTGAAGACCTTCACCAAAGAAATTCATTTGCATTGTTTCAGGAAGCATAAATTTACATAACACGAAACACGATATGGCAACCATTAAGATAGATGCCCAATTTCCAATGTTTAAGGCTTTTTGAACTTCAGGTTCTTTAGCGTCATTAGAAGATATTTTCACAAAGAAAGTTCCTAATAGAGAGATGACAATACCAACACCAGCAATTGCCATTGGTAATAATATTGGACCAATACCACCAAAAGCATCTTCAATCATTCCGCCCATGTCCTTAATGATGTAATTTCCTAAAACCATTGCTGCTAAAACTGTAGCAACATAAGAGCCAAATAAATCAGCCCCCATTCCAGCAACATCACCAACATTATCTCCAACATTGTCAGCTATAGTAGCTGGGTTTCTTGGATCATCTTCCGGAATATCTGCTTGAACTTTCCCAGCTAAATCTGCACCAACATCAGCAGCCTTTGTATAAATACCTCCACCAACTCTTGCAAATAATGCAATAGACTCAGCTCCTAAAGAAAATCCTGCTAAAGTTTCTAAAACCATAGTCATGTCAGAAACACCAGTTTCTGCAGACCAAACTCCACCCATAAACATTTGGTAAAATAATATAAAGAAAGAGGTTAGTCCCAATACTGCTAATCCTGCAACTCCTAACCCCATGACTGTACCGCCACCAAAAGAAACTTTTAATGCTTGTGGTAAACTTGTTCTTGCAGCCTGAGTAGTTCTAACATTGGTTTTAGTAGCTATTTTCATGCCCATATTTCCTGCAAAAGCAGAAAAAATAGCTCCTATTATAAAGGCAACTACAATTAAAATATGAGTAGATGGAACCAAAAATGAAACACCAGCTAGAACAATACTTGCAGCAAATACAAATATTGCCAGTAATCTATATTCCGCATTTAGAAATGCCAATGCTCCTTCATAAATATGATCTGAAATTTCCTTCATTTTACCATCTCCGGCATCTTGCTTCATAACCCATGCTCTTTTAACTAGCATATATAGTAATCCTACTAACGATAATACAATAGGTAAATAAATAACAAATGATTCCATAATTTTAAAGAATTGATTTTTAGGACAGCGAAATTATATTTTTAAACATTATTGTGCAAATATGAAGATGGAAATATAGTGTTTACAGAGTAAAAGATAAAATTTAAAAGTGTTATATATGGTTTAATTGCTTAGAAAAAGTAGATTTTGCAAACTATTAAAAAAACAAAACTGTATCATTATATTTAAATTCAGTCTTTATAAATGAAATTTATATTTAAAATATTATTGCTTTTACCAGGGCTTATATTGGGACAAAATAATCATTTGGAAAGCTATATACCTTTTGATAGTTGCAAATTCAGTTCTCATCCCATTTTAGAAATTAAAGTATGGGTTCATGTATTACAACAATCTGCAGAAACCCCAAAAAATATTACCAAAGATTCATCCCATTTTATAGATGAGCAATTTCAATGGATAAATAAAATTTACAGTAATTTAAAACCTCCTTCTAGAAATAATTCCAATAACGAAAGACCATATATTAAAGATTCAAGAATACAATTTTTAGTAGATACTATTTCCTACCATATAGATAGTAACGGATGGGAAAGAATGGATATTGTTATGGAAAAAGACACCAATAGATGGTTAGAAATTTTAGAAATAAATGCAGATTCTAATACAATTACTATAAAAGGAGTAAAAAATAATTTTAGGCCCATACTAGATAGTTTGAAAGTCTTTGGAACAAATTCTAATAATGGGATTTTGCATACTACATACACAAAAAAAGAAGGAAGAAATACCGTTATATATATTAAAGAAACTCTAAGGGTATCCGAAGGAAGAGTGGGATTTATAAGCTACTTTAAGAAAGTTGACAAAAATTGCAATAAAGATAACTGGGTAAAATTCGCAAATGAAAATAAAGAATTTTTGCATGTCTTTTATACTGGTGCTTCAAGTTCTGTTCCGGCATTTGGATGTGGACCATCCCCCTTCTACTTAAATGTTTCAAAATTCCTTGATAATGGAAGATATGCAACAGCACAATTAACCGCACACGAATTGGGTCACTGTATTGGATTAAGACATACCAATACACCCCAATTTTCAGACCTTCCAAGAAAAGATAAATTTGGTTGGGTCAACTGTAATTCTAATGATGTTAGTAATAATATTATGGGCTACAATTTATGTAGGAACTACTTATCTCCTATGCAAATTGGGCATATTCATTACCGATATTCAACCATAAATGAGCTAAGTCTAACCACCAATAATTTAATGTCAAACAGTTCTAAAATTGTTATTAAAAAAAATACTAATTGGGATAAAAATATTTTATCAAAAGGAACTCTAATCATTAAAAAAAATAAAACACTTACAGTTTCTAAAAATCTTTTGATGCCAAAAAAAGGAGTCATAGTTTTAGAGAAAAACAGCAAAATCATAGTTGATGGTGGGAGAATATATAGTCCATCAAAAAATTGGAACGGTATTATAAGAAAAAAAGGCAAGGCTAAAAACAAGAAATGGCATTGTAGAAAAAAAGTAAATAGTCAAATTATTTTACTCAATAATGGGGAAATTTCTTATTGATCAATTTCGAATTCTGGTTTTTTCTTTTCTGGTTCTTCGACTCCAAGCTTTTTTAAAAATTTATCTAGTTTAGAAGAGTCCTTTTTCTTTTTTGCTTTTAAATTTTGACGGTCTTTGAGCTCTTGAATAGTGTCCTTTTCTAATGTTTCTTTTTCTAATTCAAATACCTCACTCTTTTTTTCATCTTCTTGGTAATCTCCCTTTATAATATCTTTAATTGTTTCTTTTTCATTAGAAATTATTTCTTTTCTTTCTTTCTTAATTTCTGCCTTGTCAAAGCCATAACTTAAATCCTCAACAGGTCCCGATATTTTTAAATATAATTGTTTCCCTTTTACTGGATTTTCTTGGACAATGTCAGATTTTGATTTCTTTTTTCTAACTATGTCAGCCCAATTAAAACTTAAGTGATAATCCACCAGGTTTTCAAGATTATAATTTCCGTAAAAAGAAAAATCTAAGACATCATTTTCAAAATTGGTTTTATCAATTTCTGTTATTCCATCAGAGAAAATTATAGTGGATTTGAAATCTTTAAATACTACTTTATGAAGATTTTTCTTGTAATGATTTATATCAATTATATTTCTAGTGATAACACTATTTTCAAAAACTTTTAGAATGTCGTATAAAAAAGGATACTCTAAAAGTACAATGCCTTTAAAGGTATTCTTAGATTCAATAGAAGAGTTTTGAAAATCCCAATTGTTTAAAGAATCAAAAATTAATTGCGAATTAAAATCACTTGAAATACTACCTGAAATATGTTCGTTATTTATATAATCCTGATCAAAATCGTTAAATGATTTCATTAACTGTTTAATATTTAAACTTGATAATTCGCCGTCTATCAACCAGTTTTGATTGTCACTACTTAAATCCGCATTATAGATGTTTAATAAAATCTCTCCATCATAAGACTCCATAAATAAATTTTTAATGTCTATTGATTTATTGATTTTGAGTCTTTTGGAGGAGATATTGAAAAACTTTAAATTATCGAAATAAAGTTCATTGGCAGCTATAGCCCCTTCCAAATCTATTTGATAATCTGTTTTGGAAGAATCCTTAGAATCAAATATTTCTAAGAAATCATCTAGATGGAATTTATCAAGTTTTAAGTCGTAATTACATTTAATTTTTTTGGAGTCAGCTTGAAACCATTTATTCCAGTCCATGAAGTTTAAATTCATTGAAAATTCATCTTCATTAAAAAAGGAGTTTTGAACTGTAATGTCCATATTTTTTTTAGAAATATCAGCTTCAAAATCATTTAATTCTAACTGGGTTTTTAAAGGCAAATATTCTATATTTATTTTTTTGCTAACTATCTTCCCATCTAAATTCTCAAAAAATAATTTATCGTTTTTAGTGGTGATTTTTGTTTCCATTTCAATAGCAGTTTCTCCATCCAAAGAAAAATCTTTAAGAGTTGAGAAAAAAGGAATTTTATTTAGGTCAAATAACCCCTCTATGTTTAAAAAATAAGTAGGCTTTTTAAAATTTTCAACCTCTAAATTTCCCCTCATTATTTTATCATTGATGAGAGCTGAAAAATTAGTGATTTTAAGATTTTGTTCCTTATTATTAAATGTTCCACTTAAATCAATCTTTTCTAACTGAATATTATTTAGCTTGTCTTTCAAAGTTGCATTTTCAGCATTAAAATTGACAAAGAAACTAAGGGGTTGCTTGTTGTTCATCTCCCCATTTAGATTTCCATCAAAATTGAATATTCCTTCAGAGCTAAATTTGGTTTTTATGCTGGCATAATCTAATGGCAGAATACTAAATATTTCAGATATTTGAATTTGGTTTCCTTTAATATTTAGATTTATCATGTCTTTTTTTGAATTTTTATAATCCCCCTCTAAAAAAAAGTTCATGTCTCCTATTTTTAATTTTCCCTTTTTAATTGTCAAGGAAAAAGGATTATTTATTACATGTAAAATAATTTCTGTGTTTGCATTTTTGGAGCTTAAATAATTTACTCCTTCCAAGTCAAATTTATTTACTGACATACTAGAAAGTATATTTAAGTCGTACTCTTTGTTAGAAAATTGGCCTTTCAACTTTGAATCTGAAATAGTGAAATCGTATTCTTGTCTTAGTGGAATGTTTTGGTAATTTACAGAGAAATCTTTAAGAGTAAGTTGCTCTAAAGAAAACTTAAAATTATTATTTTCAGATTTGTCTTTAGAAATAAACACATCGAAATTCTCTTTCCCATCTGAACTAACTTTGGCAGCAAGACTCCCATTTTTTAATACCAACTTCCTAACTATATATTTTTTATTAATTAAATCATAAGCATCAAAATTTAGAAAAGCGTTCTTTGAAAAAAGTAAAGTATCATTGTTAGCTAATGGATCTTTTATTAAAAGATTGGAAAATTGCAAAGAGATTGCTGGAAAATAATTGAATGCACTTAATTCTATATTTTGAATAATCATTGGTGAAATAAGCTGATTATTTATCTGTTTTAATGCAATATCTTTAATCTCTTTGTCGTATAATTTTATCACAGAAAATAAAACTCCAAATACCAATAGGATTATTAAGGCTAATATTGAAATGATATACTTAATTATACGAATAACCATATAAGTTGAATAGTTTTTAATTTACTGCAGACTTATACTATCAAGAGTTGCTTTTATATCTGCTATATCTAGATAGTATTTAGACTTTAAATTTTCAGCAATAGGATCTTTACTAGGCACATTTAGCTTGAGTGGGTTTTTAGCTTTACCATTTATATATACTCGATAGTCTAAGTGTGGACCAGTACTTAAACCCGTACTTCCAACTTCTCCAATTTTCTGTCCCTGTTCTACATATTTACCCACTTTTATTCCTTTTGCAAATCTTAATAAGTGTAAGTATTTAGTAACTACATTTCCAAAAGAATGTTTTATTTTAATCATATTTCCAGCACCTCCAGATCTGCCAGCAAATATCACTTTTCCATCCCCTGTTGAAACCACATCTGTTCCTGATGGTGCTGCATAATCTACCCCGTGGTGAGGCCTGTAAATCTTTTTAATTGGATGCAATCTTCTATTAGAAAATTTGGAGGATATTCTTACATACTCTAAAGGTGCAGAAAGTAATGCCCTTTGCATACTTTCTCCAGATTCTGTAAAATAACTTTCAACCTTTTTAGATTTTGACAAATATCTAAATGCATAAAAGTCCCTTCCTTTATGGTTAAATAAAATGGCTTTAATATTTCCAACACCAATAAATTTATTCTCTACATATTTAGACTCGAAAATTATTTTGTAGTTGTCTCCTGATTGTATATCAAAAAAATCAATTGTCCAAGCATATAAACTAGCAACTTTAGAAACCAATGCGGGACTTAATTTATTATCAATAAAACTTTGCCATAGACTAGAAGATATTGTTCCAGATGCTTTTTGTATTCTTATTTCAACAGGGCTTTTTATAACGGTTATGTTCAAAGAATCTAAAAAACTCATGATTACCTTTTCGGTAAGTGAATGCTGGTAAATTAAATTGGAAAATTTATTGCTATCGGAACTGAAGATGGTATAGTATTTATCTCCTGGATATATTTTTCTTATATCATAAATTTCTTTAAAATCATTTCCTAAAGTATAAATATGGTCGTAGGAAATATTTAAACTTTGTAAAATCTCGCTAAAACTTTGACCGTTTTTTACCGAGCTGCTGTCAATTTTAAAATTCTCAAGACTGAAGCCCTGTATTTTTTTAAATATCTCAACTTCTTCTGTAGAGTTAATAGACTCCTGAATTGATTCCTTAACATTTGTATTGGTAGAATTACAAGTTGAAAATAAAAATACAATTCCAAAAAATACGGAAGTTGAAATGAAAATGTTATGTCTAAATACCATATTGATTACAATGATAATTCAACAGCGTAGTTAAACTCTAGACTTCAAGACAAATTATAAACATTAAAATGTGTTTTTAGTTCAATAAAAATTGCTTCTGTGGACTAACTTTATATGCTCTTTTTCCCTGTTTTTTTTAAAAAAAACTATTCCGAGTGAAAATATATCTAGACTAAGCATTACTTTATCAAAATTGCAAATTTCTTCCCAAGCTTGTTTCATGTTATTAGACCAATAAATATCGTCAAAAATAAAAATTGAATCTTCATTTGCTTGCTCAGCTAGCCAATAAAAATATCTTAATGTAGCTTCTTTAGAATGATTTCCATCAAAAAAAATCAAATCAAATTTATTTTTTAAAAGTTGGGGGATTATTTGATCAAAAGGCTGATTTATAAGCTCTATGTTCTTAAGCTTTAAAGTGTTGAAGTTTTTTTGAGCTAGGCTACTTACTTTAGGATCTCCTTCAATAGTGGTAACTTTGCCATCTTTATTGGCATTCGATAGATAAGCTGTTGTAAGTCCTAAAGAGGTGCCTATTTCTAGAATATTTTTTTTCTGAAAGAAACTTACCACCCTAAAAAGGATTTGTGCTTTTTCTGGTCTAGATTGAACTTTTTTAGTTAAAATATTAATCGTGCTAGTTGAAGATTTAATAGATTTTGATCCTGCCCCTAAATCTTTTAATTCAATTGCTTCATTTTGTTTTAAAAGCAAGCTTCTCACATGTTCTATTCCGATAAAAGAGTAATACTTAATTGAGTTGTCCAATATATTTTCTATGAATTCATGAACCATTGGAGAATGAATATTGTACTTATTGGTTCCCTGAAATAAAAACTTTAAATAAAAGCTGATTTTTTTAACCATATGCAAATTTAAGGCTTTAGTTGGTGCTAATAAAAATTTTATTAAAGACATTATCTATTAGATTTGTAGTTATGAAAAGTGAAAATGAAAAAAAAGAACTTTCTTTTTTAGGACACTTAGAAGAATTAAGATGGCGGCTTGTAAGATCAAGTGTTGTTATAATTCTAGCTGCAATAGTATTATTTTATTTTACGGATCCTATTGTACAGCAGTTTTACATAAATATGTCCAAAACAACTTTTCCTACTTATCAGTTTTTTTGTCTTCTTTCTGAAAAATTAAATATTAGTGATGCACTTTGTGCAGAAGACATCCCTATTCTAATTCAATCTATTGAAATGACCAAACAATTTTCGACAAATATGTATTTTGCATTAATTGGTGGGTTAATTATTTCTTTTCCATTCACATTTTACCAAATATGGTCATTTGTCAAACCTGGTTTAAATATTAAAGAACTCAAAGCAACTAGGTGGATTGGCTTTAACGCTAGCTTGTTGTTTTTTACAGGTATTTTATTTGGCTACTTCTTAATTAGTCCTCTTTGCGTTCAATTCTTCGGAGGATATAAATTGACAGATCAAATTCAAAATAACTTTACAATTAGTTCTTACATGTCAATGATAACAACTTCTACTTTTTTATCTGGTTTATTCTTCGAACTTCCTATTGTTATGTATATTCTAGCAAAAATTGGAATTTTAGGTCCGGATATTCTAAAAAAATATCGAAAACATTCTTTAGTCGCTATCCTAATATTATCTGCTTTAATTACTCCACCAGATGTAGTAAGTCAACTTTTAGTCTCCTTTCCTATTTATGCTTTATACGAATTTGGGATTATTATCGTTAAAAGAGTGGAAAAGAAAAGATTAAAAGATCTTGAAAATGAAAAATCCAATACTGACTAATGGAACTTAAGTCTATAAATATTAATAAGTCTTACAATGGAATTGAAGTTGTAAAAGGAGTTTCTGTAAGCTTAAAAAAAGGAGAAATAGTTGGTCTACTAGGCCCCAACGGTGCTGGAAAAACTACAACCTTTGATATGATAGTAGGATTAATAAGTCCGGAAGAGGGAGAAGTTTTTTTAAATGACTTGAAAATTACAAAAGTTCCAATGTACAAAAGGTCAAAAATGGGAATTGGATACCTCCCTCAAGAAGTTTCAGTTTTTAGAAAATTATCTGTCGAAGACAATATAAAAGCAATTTTAGAAATGTCTAGTTGGTCTAAAGAAGAACAAAAAGATAAATTGGAAGAACTAATCTCTGAATTTGGATTAAATCATGTAAGAAAAAATTTGGGGAGAAATCTTTCTGGAGGAGAAAAAAGAAGGACAGAGATTGCCAGATGTTTGGCTAATGAGCCTGATTTTATATTATTAGACGAACCTTTTGCAGGGGTTGATCCAATTGCAGTAGAAGACATCCAAAGAATTGTCCTTAAACTCAAGAAAAAAAAGATTGGGATTTTAATTACTGATCACAATGTTCAAGAAACATTGTCTATTGTTGATAGAGCATACTTACTTTTTGAAGGGAAAATTCTCAAAGATGGAACAGCAGAAGATCTTGCTAAAGATGAGCAAGTAAGAAAAGTTTATCTAGGTCAAAAATTTGAATTAAAAAAGAAAACAATTGATTTTTGAATGGCGTTAATTCTAAATATTGAAACATCTACCAAAACTTGTTCTGTAAACCTATCTAAAAATGGAAAATCGCTAGGGGTTAATGAAATTACAAGTGAAAAATATGTTCATGGCGAAAAGCTACACCTTTTAATAAAAGATCTTTTTGCATCTTTAAATCTTTCATTAAAACAGCTGGATGCAGTTGGTGTCAGCGCTGGACCTGGGTCTTTTACTGGCCTTAGAATTGGTGTTGCAACAGCAAAAGGACTGACTTTTGGACTTGACATACCTCTTATTAGTATGAATTCTCTTGAGATAATGATCAATGGCTACCAAAATAAATCCATTAATGAAAATGCGATATATTTTCCAATGATAGACGCCAGAAGAAAAGAAGTTTTTACAGCTGGATATAATTCTGAAAAAAAACAAATAACAGAAATTGCATGTCCGGAGATTAATTCTAAGTTTTTAAAAATTTATGAAGATTACCAAAAGCTTTATTTTTTGGGAGATGGAGCATTAAAGTTTCAGGGAGAATTCAATTCTAAAATTGTAGAAATTGATGCATCAGTACCAAACTCCTCAACTGGCATGGCGTATAATACATTTGAAAAATTCAAGAATAAGAAGTTTGAAAGCATTCCTTATTTTAACCCTTATTACCTAAAAGATTTTTTTACTGGTTAAAAAAAAATGAAAAACTTCCTCCTTGAATTAAAATTATATAGATATTAGCAAACAATTAATAATTGAACTAGTTTGTACTATATAGAAGCTTCCAAAGAAACTCCACTAGTATCTTTAAACTCAGAAAAAGGTGTTTTCTTAATTGATGGTGAGTGTGTTTCTGAAACTCCTGACGAGTTTTTCAATAACATTACTAATTGGATTGAAAATTATTCCAAGAATCCTTATAAAACTACCACGCTAACAATAAATCTAAGAGGGATAAATATTTCATCTTCTAAATTTTTACTAAATATTATATACCAATTGGAAAACATACATAAATCTGGTTTTCAAGTTAAAATTAGATGGGTATATAAAAATGGGGAAGATGGAAATTATGAGCTAGGAAAGGATTACTCAGAAATGGCTTCAGTTCCTTTTGATTTTATTGAAACTGTTGAGAACTTTGTGTCCAATATTTAACCTAACTTAAAGCCTGTAATATGACTAAATCAACGCACCAAATACTGTATATAATATTGTTTGTTTTATTGGCAGTATTGTATTTTATTCAATTTTCCAGTTCAAGTAACACTGAAAATATACCAACTGTTGAAAAGGAATTGGCTATTCAACCACTTAATGAAGGAGGACTAAATATAGCATATGTAAATAGCGATACAGTTTCTAAATATTATGAATTTGCTAAAAAAATTCAAAAAACCTTAACTACTAAAAGATCTGAGGCAGAAGGACAAATTAAAAGCAAATACTTTGCTTATGAAAGTCTAGTTCAAGAATTTGAAAAAGCTTCACCAATTATGGGAGATAGGGAGAAGATGGAAAAGGCTCAAAAAATCAGACTACTAGAACAAGAAATTATGCAAGTTGAACAGCAACTTTCAGAGCAAGTTTCTAGACAGGAACTAGAACTGACACAAAGTTACATTGTAAAAACTAACGACTATATGCAAGAAATTGGCAAAACTCTTGGTTATGATTATGTGATGAGTTATAGGGTTGGTGGCGCAATGCTTTATGCTAATGAACGTCACGATATCACAAATGAAATAATTAAATTGCTTAACGAGCGTTACGAATCTTCTAAATAAGAAACGTTTTATTATTTTCTTCGTATATTTTGTTAAACTTCGTTATGAACTTTTTAGTTCTTTTAGAGAAATATCAAAATGCAATCCTTGGAACATTAATTGTTCATATACTCATTTTTGTTTGGCTAAATATTCAAAATGTTTCTTTTTATATAATCCAACCAAAGGAAAAAGTTCTAGCTACTCTAGATTTTACCTCCCCTGAAAATAATTTAAATCCAAAAAAAAGCAAAGAAAATTTTACTGATAATGAAATTGTAGTTACCAATGCTGCATCTAATTATGATCAGGAAAAAGACATGAGTGCATCTCAGAAAAAAGCACTAGAAGAAAAGGTAATAGAAGATGTTAAAGAATTTGAAAAGAAACAATTTAACGATTTTGGAAAAGACAATCCGGTTAAAGATAATTCTCCTCTAGAAAATGAAAAAATAAAAGATAATTCGATTAGCAAAACTGTAAATAAGTCCTTAAAAAAGACCTCTAATGCTACTGCAAAATATTTTTGTGAGAATAGAAATATGATTTTACAAAAAATCCCATCTTACCTTTGTAATCAAACAGGCACAGTTAGATTGACTATTAAGGTTAATCCCAAGGGAGAAGTAACAGACTGCAAAGTAGATAATTCAGAAACTAGTACTTCTAATCAGTGCTTAATAGAAAATGCTATAAATTACGCTAAGAATTGGAAATTCAACCAAGATTTTTCAAGCACACAAAGACAAGAAGGTTGGATTGAATTTATTTATCTATCTCAATAACAAAAAAATGCGATTAATTATATTTGTTCTGTTTCTTCAAATAATTTCTATTTCTAGAATATATAGTCAAAACAATGGCTTATTAAAAAATGAAACAATTACAACCTATTGGGGAAGTAACGAAAAGCAAGTAAGAAGTATTGGGACTTATCAAACAAGCGGATATTCAAATATTGGCGCTAAAACTGGTAAATGGATTCACTTTTACAAAAATGGAAATCTTCAAGAAGAAAGTAATTATTTTCTTGGACAGTTGAATGGAGAATACAAATCATACTATCTCAACGGAAAACTAAAATTTAGAACCTTTTACACTCTTGGAAAAATTGATTCGATTTTTGAAGCTTTTTACCAAGATGGGACTTTGGCTGAAAAAGGAGAATATGATGTTCTTCCTAAAATTAATAGAGAAGATACAACTGTATTAAACTATTGGCTGAATAGAAATGAAGGAATACAATCTTACAAAAGTAATTATTGGGAATATTATTATGAAAATGGTAGGATTATGGAAAAATCTCATTTCGTAGGTGATTTAGATTCTACTGAATTTATTGATCAATTTTATAAGCCAAATGGAGATACTCTTATTACAGATGGAAAAGGATATAGAAAAACATATTACTCTTCTTCAAAACTAAAAACTGTTGTAAAATATAATAATGGCTTAAAAAATGGAGTTTTTGAGCTATACAAACCCAATGGTCTTATTCGAAAAACAGGAACTTATCTCAATGGGGAAATGTCAGGACTTTGGAGAGAATTATACCTCACTACAGATACAGTTTACCAAGAATTAGAATATAAAAATGGCCTGAAAAATGGATTATTTAAGGAATATTATGTGAATGGAAAAATAAGTATGGAAGGAAACTATATTAAGGATTTAAAAAATGGAGACTGGACTTATAGTTTTATCAATGGCGCTTTAGACATGAAAGGGTCTTTTAAAGAGGACAAACAAGAAGGGTTTTGGACTTTTTATTATCCTAAAGGAATTGAATATTACAAAGGGAATTTTACTAATGGCCAGAAAGAAGGAAAATGGGATTTTTTCTATAATACAGGAAGGATTTGGAAGAAAGGGGAATATAAATATGATCAAAAAAATGGTTTCTGGTTGACAAAATTTGAAAATGGCAAAACTGCTATGGAAGGAAATTATGTTATGAATAAAGAGAATGGAGTTTGGAAATCTTGGTACAACAATGGGCAGTTAAAGGATCATGGATCTTATAATTTAGGGAAGATGGACGACAAATGGGTCGGTTATTATACAAATGGTCAGAAAAAGTATTCTGGAGAATATGAGAACGATTATAAAATTAACTCTTGGATTTATTACTCTGTAAAAGGGGATATTGTTGAAACGAGAAATTATAAAGTTTTGAATAAACGAAGTATGCTTATCCCAGATGAAAATAGAATGGTGAAAAAATCTGTTGCAGATGGTAAATGGATAAAATATAGTGAATATGACCAAAGCTTAAAAAGTGTAGAAAATTATGCCGATGGGAAATTAGATGGGGAGTGTACTTACTATTTTCCAGGAGGAATAGTTCCTAATAGAATTGTGAATTATAAAAATGGATTGTTAGAGGGGAAATATCAAAATTTTTCTAGAAAAGGAGCTGTAATTTCTGAAACTAATTACAAAAATAATCGAAAACATGGAGATGTAAAAGTATATAGCAAGCGAGGTAAATTAATCTCACACATAGTTTACAAAGAAGGGGTAAAAGTAAAAGACTTAATTAACAAGATTAATTTTAAATATAACTCTCCGACTAATAAAAAATAATTAATTTGTATAGCAAATATCATTACAATTAATTAATGTCATTTTCTCTACATTTTAAAAAAATACTTTGGTTGCTGTTTATTTTAGTTGTTAATAGCACTACTATAAATAGTCAAAAAGCTATCATTAACGGTACAGTTCGAGATGGTGAAGACTTAGAAATTTTAGTTGGAGTCAATATCCAAACTCAAGAGCAAATAGGAACAATAACAGATTTTAACGGCAAATATTCTATAGAATTATCTGGTGGCGAACACACCCTAATCTTTAAATACATAGGATATAAAACTGTAAAAAAAACAGTTTCTGTTATAAATAATCAACAGATTTTATTAGATGTAGTTTTAGTAGCTACCAATAATCAATTGGACGAAATGGTCATTTCTGCTAATAAATATGAAGAAAAATTAGGAGAGGTTTCTGTATCAATGGCCATTATTAAACCAGATTTAATTGAAAATAAAGCCACTAGAGATGCTGAATCTATAATTGAACAAGTGCCGGGAGTTCAAATTAATGAAAACCAAGTAAGTATAAGGGGGGGAAGTGGTTGGAGCTATGGTGCGGGAAGTAGAGTAATGGTAATGGTAGAT
>Ga0209631_10000742_pt1 | contig 43612 bp, 44 predicted proteins | sample COG_08_FD_184752 | JGI IMG/M metagenome (GOLD analysis project Ga0209631, IMG submission 184752) | Pelagic Microbial community sample from North Sea - COGITO 998_met_08 (SPAdes) (version 2) | ecosystem: Environmental > Aquatic > Marine > Neritic zone/Coastal water | place: Helgoland, sampling... | reverse complement strand
ATTTCGGGGAGCCAATTTCCCAGTCGGACACCCCTCAAACCCTTATCCACCCTCAAATATTACTCCGACTTGTTCGTGTCCCCTTGTCGTATGACAGTTGCCAACACCATTAAAAATCATGGCGACCAAGACAACCAACGACATCAAGGTAACACAACCCTCAAAAACTTTGGCGAACTTTGGACAAACTATTTGGGTACACAACTGAGTGGCAACTCATTTTTATTTATCTCAATTAATCTGTGTAAGTTGTTGCACATCTGTGACACATCTGATAACGTCTATATATAGACTAATATATGGAAGGACACACAACATATGGCGAACTTTTACAATGAGAGTGGGTAGAAAAAGAGCAACTGATGTAGAGGATTTACGATGCGATCCTTTGGTGAAAGAACTTTTGAACTTATGTGATGAGCAAGGCTTGGCAATTAACAAGGTCGCTCAAAAGTCAGGGGTTTCTTTTCAAACAATACTAAGGTGGCAGAACTCAAACATACCTAACCTATATAACTTTCGTGCCGTGCTACAAAGCATTGGATACGATTTAAAAATAACCAAGGACGATTAATCTTCGTCCTTTTTTTTATTCTTCTGGGCTAACGCATACGACATCATGGCTTCTGCAAGGGTGGAACTAAACTCAATGCTTGATAGGTGTGAAAAGAAATAGGTTGAGGAGCCGAGGGTTATGATTAATCCATTAGGCATCATCTCAATGGTGGGTATTATTTGGACTGGAGCTTTGTCTGATAGCTGGGATACATTGTAACCCTCAACAAGATTGACTTCTTCTACATAGGCTTGAATGAATTGATGTTTAGTCTTCTCCATGAAGAGCTACCCTTTTACAAACGTATAAGAAATCACTTTCATTCCACGCACCTTTCATCATGTTCACAACCGAACAAACTAATTGGATATTATCAACAACATAACCAACATCATTATCAATCCGATCAATGCTGATGTTGAAGGGATTTCGTTTCCTTCGATCTCCCGTTCTAGTATGATCCAGTCGGATACCTGTGAGAGCACACTCTCCATTTTGTTTATAATATATTTCAATAACATCTTCACATGTAATATCCCATGCCATGTTCGGGCTAATCTTTTTACGACTATGTCTTAACTGGCTGAATGATCTCCTAATATAATTCTCTGGTTTGAGAGCAAAGCTCCTATTCTTTTTTTCTAAGTAACAAGTCTTACAAGTTAACACTCTGCGATCCTTGTTTTTAGCCTGACCACCGACTTTATAATAATCGTTAATTGGTTTGGTTTCCATACAGTGCTGGCAAGTTTGCCAGTCAGCCACTAATTTTTAGGTATGCCTTTCACAACGCTTTTCTTTTTGGGTGGAACTACATCAATAATATTAGGAGCAAGCCGAGAAACATTCTCGTTATAACCTTTCATCTTGGCTATACATCCACCTAACTTCTTGCAAACATCTGGTGCTGGGCAACAATTCATTTCCTAATCCTCTTCGTTGTTCTTAGGCTTGAATAATTGCACAACCTTTTCATCCCTGTCGTCCCGTAAGCCTGGAACAAGTCGTGGCTCATCGAAGGTAACTGTTATTTCCATCTCTTCTTCATCATAAGTTTCATAACCACAGGCTCTCAACCATTCCGAATACAACTCGATCCAGTCGCCGAGCTTCATTACGACTAAGCTGTCGGCTGTCGGCGTGTTGTTCTTACGACTGATAACTACAGGAACTTCGCCCTTTGTTTTGCTAGCTATCAAACCATTTTCAGCTTGAGCCATAGCAGCATAAGGACTGAACTTTTCTGTTCGCTTTGCTTCGACCCAGATAGTCGGAGTTCCTAGCAAGTCGGCTCGACCCCCACCCCCCAGGTGCGACCCACCTCCTGATAACGGCATCCGACTTATTTGTCCCGTGCTGCCGAAAAGTTTTTGGTCAAGATACTTCGCCAGTTCTCGTTCATATCCATCGCCTTTTCTCTTACCAAACTTACCACTCTTATTACTCATTCAAGTCTCCCATAAATAATCATCAGGCACACCCTCAACATGCTGAGTGTTGTGCTTGCATTTGTCGCAGATGTACTGCCATTTAGGTCTCTCCACTTCCGACTTGCATCGGATACATGGTCGTTTCCACATTTTGGTTTGGGTTCTATGACTAGGCGAAAGGGCATACTTAGCTCCCTCAAAATCAGCCATGTCTTCTCGGACGAGTATCCGTTTAAGAGTATCTGTGCAACAACCCATAGACTTAGCCATTGCTCTGTAAGTGTAATTGTTATCCAACATGTACTGTAACCTAGTCCTCTCATCATCCGAGAGCACTCGTCCAGACATTTTCGTATCGCCTCTCCTTTCTTCCCTTAGTTTAAGAGCGACCCCCATAAGGGGGGGTCGATCCTCATTGTTAACATTCGTGATAAGAATAGGCATGAGTTACTTGACGTACCCCCCACACCTATAGTTATAATCCTCGGAGAGGTGATAGAAACAATTAGAAACAACTAGCAAGACATGGCTCCTTGAGCCAGTCTTGTAAAACAATGTTCTAATTAGTCTATTACCTATCATTCCCCGATCCACCTTTTAACTTCGTAGACTGGAAGCATAAGCTCTCGGCTAATATCCATAGCAGACTTCCCTTTCTTTTCATGTAGTATCCTCGCCTTTTGTTTAGGCGAAAGAGTTGACACTATATAAGAAGAACCATCCACCAATCTTTCAGCCCAACCAATGTAATGAGTTTGATGTAGTTCTGTCTGCGATCTAACCTTACCAAACGTAACTTGCGTTACCATTTTCAATCTACTGTCAGGCTCTAGGTACTGATCCAGATAACCGAATGGACTTTTGCGTTCACCATTACCTGTGTAAACTTCAAAGTCGCCATCAAGAATACCAGCTTTCTGCTTTGCGTCCTGTTTGTTTTGAAAAACTTGCGTCACCATAATCTGTGTATCAATGTCGGTTAGCTGTGCTGTCGATCCAGCTTCTCTGCCCAGCCCACTTTCACCAGGCTTATTCCTGTGATGGACGACTACGACTGCTGCATTGTATTTTGTTCTGATGCTGCGAGCCACATGATTTACTTTGAACCACTCGGATGCCGATGCTTCTTCGATACCACCAAAAGCATTACGGACTGTATCGATAACAACAACGTCAGGCTTGATCTCGTCCAACCATTCTTCAAGAAGTCGGAACCCATCTTCAGTACGAAGGTTCATCTCACCACCATCCTCTTTTGAAATCAAAGCTGGCGACCACATATTCATGTTGTGTCCAGTGTCTCCAAACATAGATGTGAAGTTCTTGAAGCGATGAAGAACTGTTCGTGCTGGATTGTCGTAGTCAAGGTAAAAGACTTTGCACGGCTTCTTAGTTTCGTATGGCCCGAAGTTTGGATTACCCGATGCGAGTGATGTCAACAAAGCAGATAAGAAAAAAGACTTGCCATGCCCGTTGTAACCAACCACTTGTGAGATAGCTCCGTGAGCTATTAAAGGTTCGGCTATGTAATCTGTATCTCCTAATGTATCGATCAAACGATCTACGTCTGAACTATATATAGGTCTTAATCGACCAAGCCTTGTAGCTTTCTTTTCTTTATTGGATTTTCTATCGCCATTACTGTCATAATCTGACCTATAATTTCTTTTATCAAGGTCAATGGCAGACTTAATCTTCTCGTTTAACCACTTATCTGTGTCATTCGGAGTGTAGTTTGTACTATCAAAGAACTCGTCATGGAATTTATTGACTACTATATATAGATCATCTCCAGTAATACCTTGTCTTACTTTCTGTGCGACAAATCTAAACATCCAAGTATCAGTACCATCTCCAGTGGTAAACTTTCTATTGATGTGTGCAACTCTTAACTTAGCTTGATCCCATATAGGCATCGCATCATGTACGTCAGCCACCTTTACATTCTCTAAGTCGAGGTTGCCAAACGAGAACTCACCCTCCATCGGAGCCAGGACTTCGGTAGGATTTTCGCTCCAGGCAAAGTCGTCAAGGTTATCCCAGTCACACCCGACACCTATTTCCCAGTCATACATGTGTGCGACTTTACCATCCTTGATCTTAACGGACGGAGGCATAACAACATAACCACCATCGCCTCTAAAATCTAAGCCCTGAACTTTGTGTAGATCAACTGTGTTTTGAAATCGCTTACCATTTTGTGGGTGTGAAAAGTAGAAGTGCCTACCTCTAGTAGTCTTAACACTATATGGTGTGGTTAACTCTTTACTCTTGCAATACTCAACTGCCTTATCGTTGTCGCAGTCAACTACCACTACACCAGAAATAGACCCAGTTATCAGGGCTAAGTTAAAGTTCTTGATGACTGTACCACTCTCCGTAGCTACACCCTCATAGAACCATTCATCAACCTCATCATGGGTAATTTGTTTGGTCTGATATTCTGCCCATTTTATCAGAGGCTTCTTGCTTGTTATACTAAGTGGTATAATATTCCACCCTCTATCAACTGCCTCTGTCGCTTGTTGGTGCATTGACTTTCGCCATTCGTCATTCACTGTCTCTGTCATTTTGTGTGTCCTTATTAAAGTAATCGTTCAAATCCAAATGAGGATTTCGTTCCAGTAATTTACAAAGGAGTGGAGAGCCAATGTAGTTAGACCTTATAATCCTATAAGGTGCTGTCCTATGTTTCCCCATAACCTTTGCGACTTCGTTTACGCCACCACAATCATCAATAAATTTGACTGCGTTGAAATTCATTTCATATTCCTCTCTCGGTTTCTGCTAAATGTTGTTGACGTTCTTCTTGTGTGATCTCTTCCAAGTCGTAAAATCTTTTAGACATCATAACCCTTTGGCTACGACCAGACTTTCCTTTCCTTGTCATCTCACAACGAACAATAAGGTTCTTCTCTACTAATGCCTTGAACCTATTTGATATTGAATTGTATCGGTAAGCCGATAGCTCTTCGAGTACCTCATCTTGGATACATCCACCAGTACCGAACCTATCTATCACTGCCCAAACTATAGCTTCTAGTTTTGTAGCATCAACAGAATTTGCAGCTTCGATACTCGTGTTGTCACTATCTGTCCGATACATCTTATATGTCTCTGTCATTTTATATGTCCTCGTATTGTTTAAACACCTTACATTTAACACAACTAAGACGACTTAATAAACAACTGTGCGTTATTCTACACATCTAATGTCACAACTGGGTCTAGTAACAGATGGCTATTTGAGTTATAAATAAATCACTATTAACATTACGGAGGACTATTATGAGTGATTGGGATGCCTATGATGGGGCAGATGAAACTACTCTAAGTGGACAAGCAGAACGCTATGACCACCTTATTAAAACCAAACAAAAAATTGAAGACGAGATGGAAGGCTTGAAGGATAAAATCCTTGAGAGTTTTTCTAAGGAGACTGGTGAGCAGTCGCTTAAAGCTGGTAAGAGCTTGGTGACTGTGAAAATTCAAGAGCGTTGGGAATGGGATCAAGACTTAATGTTTGATTTGTTTTCTGATCGTGATGAGTTGCCAGCACATGTAAGCAAAAGACTTACTATTAATAAAAGAAAATTTAATTCCCTAACAGAAGATGAGCAGAAAGAAGTTCTGCCATGTCTTACACGCAAGTTAGGAACAACAACCATAAATGTGAGTGAGGTGTCGGATGTTTAGTCCAATGAATACGAATGACCACACCACTTCTTATCGTAAATGTTTACTGTACGGGCATCATGGGTGGGGTAAGACCACTCAGTTTGCTCACTATCAAAAGCATTATGGAAAGGGTTTCATTATTAGTGGAGAGAGTGGACTTAGTTCTATTCGATCTAGTGGTATTGATTACCTACCCTTTACGAGTTGGGGTGGCGAAACAAATCCAGATAACAACAAGTATTCTTTCAGAGATATTGTTAAGTGGATCAAGTCGGAAGACTTTAATTCTAAAGATTACAAGTGGATTGGGATTGATAGTCTTACTGAACTATCCGATCACAGTATGAAGTATGCCAATGAGCTTGCTGAGAATGAAGCAAAGAAACTAGGCAAAGCTAAGAATGGATTTGAAGTTTACGCAACTCATGGCTCCAATATAATTGGTGCTTGTAAATTAATCCGAGACCTACCTTGTCATGTTTTAATCACGGCTCTTTCAAAAGAGAGCACAGATGATAACGGCAACGTAGAGTATTGGGCTATGGTTGGTGGCAAAGCTACTCAACAACAACTCCCTGGAATTTTCGATGCAGTCTTTTGTGGTGTAAGGCATACAGCCGACACTGATGACAAGGCGAAAAAGAAAGTAATCCGTTATGTCATCACTGATGAGGTCAATGGATGGAAGGGAAAAGTCCGTGACGAAAAACGCAGACTAAGACCAGTCGAGCAGACTGGAAACATTGTCGATCTCTTTCGCAGAATGGATATGGACGATGACACTTACGATAAATGGATAGCCAAACATATAAAAGAAGGAGAAAATAATGGCGTTTAGTTTTGAAGATTTAAACCTTGAAGGGATTGTAGCTGCAAAAGGAAGTCAGCAACTACCCAAAGGTAAGTATGTTGTGAAAGTAACAGAGGCTGAAGTTCGCAAGACTGCGACTGGTGGCTCTCAAGTTTACGTTAACATGTCTTGTGATGATGGAATGATTAGGATGTGGATTAATGTTCACACCCCATCATCAGAAGCTGCAACAAGAATTGGTCGAGAACAACTGAAAGCACTATGTACTTTCGGTGGTCATAGTAATCCAGATAAACCAGGCGACATCTCCAGTCTTATTGGACTTGAGCCAGGGATCAGGGTTGTTGATGAGAGCTTCAAAGACAAGACGACTGGCGAAGATCGTGCTGGTACTAAGGTCTCAGGCTTTATCGATCCCAAAAGCGTGCCGAAAGGTTTGGTGTCCTCCTCCCCTAGTCAACCTTCGGTAAGCACAAGCAAAGACTTAGATGATGATATACCCTTTTAACTCTTAGCTTGGGACTGGGGGGAGGAAACTCCCCCCTTTTTTAATATGAAACCAGACATTACAAATCTTATTGATGAAGCATACGCATCAGACCCAGAACAAAAAGCCAGATCATATATTGGTGCATCAGGTATTGGTAATGATTGCCTTGTCGCTATAGCTTTTGCTCATCGTGGTTATCCAGAAACTTCTCCCGACCCTAAGTTGAAGAGAATATTTAGGGATGGTCATAGTATTGAATACAGAGTTGTTGCTGACCTAAAAAAAGCTGGCATCTCTGTTATGGAAAATGATCCTATGACTGGGAAGCAATGGTCTTACACTGCTTATAATGGATTAGCAGTCGGACATGCTGATGGCATAGTTGAGATAGACGGGGTTGCTCATGGTGTAGAAATTAAATCTATGAATGATGCAATGTTTAAGTCGTGTCTAAAAAAAGGTGTGCGATATTCACACCCAAAATATTATGACCAGATGATGATGATGATGGGAATGTCAGGGTTGCCTTGCTTCTTGTTTGTTAGTTACTGCAAGAACAACAGTCTTTATTTACATGAGTATGTAGACTTCGATGAGTTCCGTTATGAATTTTTAATGTCAAAGATTGAGAGAATTTTAAAAGATGACATCACTAAAGTCGCAACCGATGAGAGTGACTGGCGATGTCGTGGATGCTTTAAGAGAGAAGCATGTTGGCATGGCAAAATGCCAGAAGAAAAAATCATCACAACATGTGGCAATGCACAAGCAAATTTCAAAGGGGAATGGGTATGCAGTAAAGGATGCACAACTCATTGCGAGGCATGGGAACCTTATGTGCCGAAGGAGAAAAAATAATTGGAGAAAATTATAGAAAGAAAGTTAACGATTGAGGCTGAGATAGACAATCTAAACGCACGGCTCATGCACATGAGAGGTGATATGTCGAAGGACGAAGTAAAGAAAGCGTTGGATAAACTTAGGTTTCTTATTTCAGAAAGACTTGACCTATCAATACAACTTGTCAGGAGTGGATATGAATACCAGAATTAAAGTCGTGGCCTTTGCTGGTCAAATTGGAACGGGTAAAACTTTATGTGCCGACTATTTGTGTGCACACCACGGATATGCTAAAGTCAAGATGGCTGATCCTCTAAAGAATATGCTTAGAGCGATTGGTTTAACCGATGCACACATTGAAGGCTCACTTAAAGAAGTGCCGTGTGATTTATTAGAAGGGAAAACACCACGATGGGCGATGCAATCCTTGGGAGTGGAATGGGGTCGAGACCAGATCGGCAACGAATTTTGGGCAAACACTTGGGTCAAAGAGGTGGAACGACACCTGACTTTAGGAACCCCCGTAGTGGCAGACGACTTGAGATACATCAACGAAGCTCAAGCAGTGAAGGCAATGGGGGGAGTGACCATTCATCTAAAGAGGGGCGAATTGCAAGACGCAACGCACTCATCGGAACTGATTGATTTCAAGTGTGACCACACACTAACCAACAATGAGAAAGAAAGCCACGGCATCTTTGCGATGCTAGATAAAATAGTAAACTTTGATTTGTTTAAGTCTTACCAAATGGAACACCCACCAGAATTTTTTGGTGATGACCCATTTGAAGAAGAGGATGTTACTGATCCTGATAGTCGGAGGGTTCCTCTGACTGGACTGGACAACTAGCAGTCTCTCCAGAACAGCAATCTCCGTCAGCTACTTGATGGCATACGGCACACTGCTCGTGACCATGAACCCACATTGTTCCACATATAGCACCACATCTTGGGCAAGCTGGAGTTCCTTGCATTACGTCCTCACATTCTTAGGTTTTGGCCCCGAATTATTCGCAGCCCTTTTTCTTTTTACTGCCGACTTCTTAGCTGATGATGACATCTTCTTGGCTTTAGCCAGTGGCACACACTTGGGGTACTTACGTCCATCCCCTTTCTTTCTACCACATGGTTGGTACTTGCCATTCTTTTTAGGTGCACCAATGTCCACCCATTTTTCTTTTACCCATTTACGAAGACCACTCATTTTTTCTTAGCCTTCTTTTTCTTGCCTCCGACTTTGATTTTGCCAGAGCATATAGCTGAAGCGTGCATATTTGCATACGCTGATGGATATACCTTGTACTTTCTTTTAGCAGCAGCCTTACCTTTTGCACATAACTTTGCCATTACTTTTCTCCCTCCCAAAAAGGAGGATTGTCTTCAAGAGAAGCTGCATCCCTCCAAGTTAAATCTTTATGTTTTATTTCGCCTTGGTCTACTTCATGTTCACTATCAAGTGCTATCCCATCATAATCAAAACTGACACAAGATGGTTGAACTCCATTGAGCCATTTCTGTATGGACATAAACACACCACCTGATTTTCCAAAACAACCACCATGTAAGTCGTTGGGTTTTATTCTTAGAAAGTTCCCTCTTTTAATACTTCGACCTTCAGGGTCTTCTTTCTTTAGGTCTTCATTTGTGGTTATCCATTTACCTCCACGACTAAATAAGATTTGACCACCTAGATAAACTTCATAACTATCAACATTTGGATGTGTATGTTCTGGTATAATTTTATAAGGAGGCACTACAAATACTTGTACTTGATAAGGGTCTTTTACAAATTGAGTGTATCCGTAAATTCCGAATATATCTTTGACAGCATTGTTCAATGGAGTATACCCAATGACTTGGGCTTCCCTTAGATACTTGTCTTTAAATAATTCTAGTTCATCTACGATCATTTATTTTCTTTTTGGTTTGGGCAACGACTGAGTGTATGCCTCCTTGATTTGTTCTATGGTTCGGAAACAACCAACACAAACATCATCAACTAGCTTACAAATCCCAATGCACTTCGTCACCACGCTTTGCAAGACCAATATCTTGCTGAAGTTTTTGGCCCTGGGCTTGCACAATTATGACGAGCACGGAACGACTTTCGCCTAGCTGGTATGCTTTTCTTAATCTTCATGTTGGGATCACCAAACCTAACGATCTTAATCTTAGCTCCGTCACTCACACAGACTGCCGACTTCTTTGGTTTGCCTGGAGTTCGGAAAGGTTTGTTAAGACTTTTGCCTTTGCACGGGCCACTAGCTTTCTTCTTTGCCATTATTTAAACCTCTTCTGTATGTATTTAACTGAAGCATAAACACCAAGACCTAGTGCTATGTATGCCAACCCATCAAACCAAGACATATGATGTAGAACTTCTACTAAGTCGGCTGTGATCCAATCCATTTTTATCTCCCCTGTTTTCTTCGTAGACAGACGACATGTTTACGCCAGAAATAATTACCCACTTTTATAAACGGCTTACTTATATACAAATAAAAGCCAGCCATTAATTGTCACTCGAATTGTAAACAAAAAGACCTACCACAATACCCATTAAACTAATGATAGACATGAACACAATGCCAAGGAGCTTGGCGTTCTCTGCAAATTCTTCTTGCTCTTTTCTTTTAAGTGCTCTCTGTGCTCTCTCATGTTCCTTCTGTTCTTGTATTCTTTTGGCTCTCTCGTTTATTATCCCTTGCCATGTACCTGGGCCAAATCTCATGTTTACCAAAGTCGCAATCTCTTGCATCTGTTCTTGGGCAAGTCGAGCATTGATCGTTTCTTCTGCAACACTCTTCATGCTTAATGGACTGCTGGCTTTGCTTCTGTCCTTTTGGATTTGTCTCTCGCCTTCAAACAGTTGATCGATATGCTTTGCCAAGCCACCGATGTCACTTACATTACTTACTAACTGCTTGATTTGTTTGTGGGCAGAATTGACAAGTGCAATTCCAGCGAGAACTTCTCCAATCATACACTACGCCTTCCGTCCGTTTGGACTGTAGCTAACAGATTTCTTCGTAGTCTTCTGCACCACCTTGCCGTAAGGAGACTTAGGAGTTTTCTTAGGCATAGGTTTTTTGGTTTTTCCATACATTATTTTTTAGCCTTCTTCTTAACTTTTTTCTTTTTAGTTTTAGCGATGTCCATTCCACCACCACCAACTTTGTCTTTTTTCTTATTTGTATTTTTGTATTTTTCTTGAATAACTATCGGCATTTTTTTGTTCCCTTCTTCTTGGTTATACAAGGACAACCCTTTACGAGCATCTGTCCTTGTCTGCCAGCCTTGGCATAGTTTGTGGGACGAGAAGCAGTCGGCCTCACAGTCTCAGTCGTTTGTATTCCTCTACTTGCCACCTTTGTACCTATCTCCAAACCACCAACTTACTGCCATGCCAGTTAAGAAAATAACTTGAGCAGCAATGTCGTCTTGTCCTTCGGTACTTAGTTGAAAGAAAAGTATCCCAGTTAAAACAATTAATGACAGCGTCAACAACGGGCGTATCAGTCGGAGTAAAGTTATTACCCAGCGATACGGAGTTCCGTACTGGTTGTCGTGATCGTAACTGGCTTGCCTAGTCGTAGCAAAAGTCGCAGCTTCTGCAATCACTTGTTCGTTTTCCATCTCGGCAGCACGAGCCTGAATGTTTAGTTCTTGTAAAGCCAGTTCTTGTTTGAACTCTTCCCTGGTCAACTCTAGCTTTTGTTTTGCTTCAAAGTATCCAGCGACTTTGCCGACAACTGTTCCCAGTATGCCAGTAGCTCCACCAAATAGTGCCGTTAAAATTGCATCCATGTTACCATCTCGCTCTTTTTTTCCTGTTGTCCATATGAACAAAGGTTTTGTAATTCATTCCAATTCCCATAAAGCCGACTTTCATTGCAGCCTTAACAATCGTGTCTTTGTCTGTAACCAATGGTACATCAAAAGCCTTGGAAGGTTCGTCCTCCCTGGCAATGTGTTGAGACTTTGGTGCACCTCCGACTTTGGCGTTGTGTCTTGGGCAACGACTTGCAGAGTACGGAGAAAATGGTATGCCAAGCTCATCTCGGAGAGCCTGTAGTTTTTCTACAGCTTCCTGTTCTACGTTTACAAACCCACAGCATCGACAAGCGAACTCACTCCACTTGAAATTCTTTGATGCGTAGCCTTCTTTTTTTTCCATAGTTAATTCCCAAACCCTTTGTTAGTTGCAAACGTAACCTTGCCAAATTTAGATTGGGTTTTTTTATTGCCACCTTTCTTGCCACCCAAGTCGGCTGCTCCTTCTCTGAAGCCATGAAGACCTCCGAGTACAGGCAGTCGTCCAGCGATTGATCTAAACATTTCACGCCTTTGACCAGTCTTAGTCCCGTCACCTGTAACAAAGTCTTTTGCTCCTGCTGGAATATCAAAAAGTATATCTTCAGCAGCAGAAACTCCTGGGCCAGCTATGGCTGACATTGTTCTGACAAATCCATACTTTCCATTATCTAGTTGAGCCGAAGAGTTGTATAGCATTTCAGCAAACAAGCCCAAGCCACCGATTGCCATGAGACCTTCGATGTACCAACCTAAAACTTTATCAGTATCTCCATCTTCTTCGATGCCCAACAATGAAGCTATGTAAGATATACTGTCAGTTGCCTTTCGATCTCTGAACTCTCGTATCTTATTGCCTTGACTGTCTTCGCCTCTTCCTTGAACAAGGTCTTTGACACCAGCCGAAGCTGCACCGATACCTATACCAGCCGTAAGTAAATACATTAGTGGTTTGAAATTAGCTTTCATTGTGCCATCTGCATTTTTACCAAAGGCTTCTGACATCACATCTTTACTCATCCTACCCATCATTAGTGGGAAAGATTTAAGCTGGAACATTAATGAACCCCAAGGTGTTTGTGCCCACATCGGTATGTCATTTGGGTTAGGTGTGAAAATAGCTTCGTTAGTAAAACGCATAGCTGCATATTTAAATGCTTGTCTTTGTGCTAGGTTTTCAGTCGGCATATCCACTCGTGGTGCTCCTGGTAACAAGTAATCAACCTCGGCATTTTCACCAGTTAGTCCATACCTTTCTAAAAAACTTGCAGAAGTTTTATATGAACGACTGTTTTGTTTTCCTTGGTTTCTAAGAGTAATAGCGTTTTGTATTTCTGACCTAAAGGCTTCCATACCCACCATTGATGCCATCTGTCTGTTGAAGTTAGTCCAGTCGGTCAACAAGGTTGCGTTAAAGAATGAGTTACTAAACTTCTGATTTCCCTCGCCAGCCATCTGTACCATTCTGTCGTGCATAAGGTTCTCAATACCCACACCAATATTCTTTGCAGCAGCCCTGTAAGCTGGGTTGGAACTATATTGTTTCCAAGCCTTGGCAAAAGCACCTAAGTTACCAGACCTAATTAAAGGTAAAGTTAAATCAGGCATTGAAGTTAGGGTTGTAAATCCAAGTAACGAAACAGCATTGAAAGTCTTGAGCCTTCTTGTGAACTGGTGTGAAAATTCGTGACCTTCTCCAGTAATAGGTCTCTTGTTCAAAACCCTGTTCATGCTTTCAAGGTCACTTATTAAACCCTTTCTTTGTGGTACGCCTTGAAAGTCAGCCAGTGCGTTGACGACTGCATCTACCCTTACTAGAAATTGAGGGTTAGTTCTTTGAGTAACATCTATAGCGTTGATAAGAATGTTCTTCGCCTGAACCATATTTTGTTGAGGGTTCCCAGCAAGAGCTTTCTTTACAGAGCCTATAAGTTCTTTTATTTCATCAAACGACTTGTTTATTTTAGGAACAATAGTGTCTCCAGTATCAACCTTTACACCCATACTATCAAACTTACTAACTGTTAGCTTGGCATTAGATAGTATAGTTACAGCAGCATCATCTCCTAAATCTGCAATAGATTTATAAGCATCATAGCCGTGACCCTCTACTCCAAACTTTTCTGATAGAGCTATCTTACGAGTTGATCTGTCAAAGTATTTAGCCAAAATTCCTTGGAGGTCGTTGACTAAGTATCCCCTCATTCCCTTCATTTCTTCTGGCTTTAGAGTAAGCATCCTTCTTGAAAATGGATCAGAGATAGCAGTGTGAACTAAACTCTCATCAGCCACACCCTCGTTATCAACCATTCTTTCTTGAAGGTTCTTTGCTTTCGTTAGTATTTCATCACGAGTTAACCTTGTGCCCTCAAAGTCTGGAGAGTTTTGTTCTCGGACAAACATTTCCAATAAGCCGTTTATAAAGGCATTAGGATTTTCCCTAATTGCTTCAACGTCCCAAACTTGTGGGAAGTAATAACCATTACGTCCTCCCTGGGTAACATCACCAACCTTGATGCCTATAGCTCTCATATCGTTTAGTTCTTTAGTAAACGCATTTGCTATTTGTTGTGCAATTTTTCTTTCACCTTGTTTTAAGACAGCCAAGTTGCCAGCCCTAAGAGCGTTAACAATTCTTTTGTGGCTATCGGGAACTGGAACACCTTTGCCAATTAACCCAGAGTTTTTACCCATCCACTTTGATATACGGCCTTTGGCATCAGGCAATTCTTCTAGTTTAGAAAAGATAGGGTTTATCTTACCAGCCAAATCAACTGAGTGTTTTTCAAATATACCTATACCATTCTTAGGCTTTAAAAGATTTCCATACCAGTGAGCACCTTTGTCTCTAAACCTAATTGAGTTTTCAGTGAACCAACTTTTAACAGTAGAAAATTTTGACGCTCGCTGTAAGTCGCCTTCTTCCAGTGGTTGTTTCTTAGCCATACGCCTTACCACTCTTACGACTGGATCGGCTAGGCTTGATCTTTGTAACTGTGCACTAAATCCAACAAAGTCGGTTGGGTCAAAGGCTTCGCCTTCTTCTAATTGTTTTATTAACAAGTCGCCAGTTGGTTTTATATCTCCACCAGATTTCCCTTGATTGGTGTTATTAAGTTCTGCTTCGGTAAAGTCTCCGTTAATAGGCTTCATTGTTTCGCTATTGTAGTTAACTATTACAGTCTCACTATTTTTATTTGAGTGAACTGAACCTTCATAACCAGCATCTTCAAGGTATTCATTAAGTCTTGTTTTTGCTTCAAATGAATTTACGCTATCGCCATGCTTGTGCATAACACCTACGTTTTCATCTGTTAGAGCACGGAAGAAGTCAGAGCCAGTGAACGAACCATCTAAAACTTCTTGTAACTTTTGAACGCCTTTTACGGAGATCAATCCTTTTTCACCCATATCAGCAATGATATGTGCAATGTTATTATCAGAAGGATTTACAAAGTCGTATATTGCAGTTCGACTAAAATTAAACATGTTCCTTGGATTTGAAAATACAGGAACCACATCACTGTTTAAGTTTACAGTAGCTGTTCTGTTTATAATTGTTTGTAAAGAATTAGCTCTCTTGACTAGGTTCTGTAGAGTACCAACAATCTCTTTCTTTCTAGCTGGAGTAGCCATCTTCTTTTCCATGCTTAGTGCATCAATAGCAATATTAACATCGGTCAGTTTTCTGTTTGCCATTAAAGACTTTTGTTTAAGATTGTCAGATACGCTACTTGATTTAATTAAATCATCTGCCCCTCGGTTATGTAAATCAGCAGACGACTTTGAGTTAAACTCAGACAAAGTCTGCATGTAATAACCTGGGCCATACTCACCAACCTCAGTCTTATGAATTTGAGTATTCATCCCATCTTGACCAGAGTGGATATATGTATGATTTTTCAAATCAGCTTCTCGACTTACCCCAAGAAAAGACCGAGCAATAATTTCTTTGTCTTGATGCAATTTGTCTACTGCTTCAACTGCGTAATCTTGAACTACATGCTTATTAACAAAGCGTTTATCTGCACCATCAACTGCTGAAGATATGCCTGTGTCTATACGTTGAGATGCGAACATGTCTCCATAGCTCATCAACTGTAGTGGTAGCTTGTCAGGGTCAAAGTTACCATTGAGTGAGTAAGCAATAGTTTCAAAGTGTCTGTTCACAATCCTCATTAGCTCTTGAGCTTTTGGATTTGCTGGGATTTTATAGAAACCATCTTCGACTTCAAAGACACGAACATGTCTTTGTAACTCTGCTAAATTACCTTCAGCCTTATAAACCATAGCTTGGCGTAACCAAAGCAAACTATCCAAACCAGAAGGTAATTCTAGGGTTCTCATGTTGCTTACAAATTTAGCTTTAGTCGCATCAGACATAGATAAATGAAACGCCAAGTCTGACATTACTTCCATATCTCTAGGTGTCATATCTCCCTTACCAGAAAGGGACTTAGTTATAGCTCTTAATTCTTTTCTCAAGCCGTTATATGCCTGATCCTTCAAAGAAGCTGGTTCTCCAGTCGCTCTTTTTGGAACTGTATTCTGTGTAAAGATGCCTTCCATAATACTTTCTGGAACAAAGCCAGTATCGAAGTCGTCAATAGTGTGACCTCCAACATTAAGTAATCTATAAATCAGGTTCTGACCTACAGCTTCTTGCACTTTGTCGCCATTAGTAAGACCCCTCAAGAAATCTTTAATAGGCTGTGGTGTCTTGGCTGGGATACCAGCTATGCTATCAGTGCCAGCAGTTTGAGCTACCTCATTATTAATAGCTTTTTGTACGGCTGGGTCTGATACGATTTCAGCTTCTTCTTGGTTTACATTTTTACTTGCGTTCTTACGAGCAGAGACTTCTAACGCCAAGTCAACTTTACGCTTGTCTCCATAATTTGTTCTTTTCTTTTCTGCATTAAGCTCTGCGTCCGTCATTTGCTTAACAGACTTCTTAATCACAGGGTTTGTTTCAGCCAAGCTATCCATAAATATTTTAGGATCGCCATTACGGATAGCACTTAACAACGCATCATTACCAACTTGAGTTAACAATACACTTTCAGTTTCCAATTCTTTAATATCATTAACCAACTGCTTCTCTTGACGTAGCTGTATAGCATCGCCCATCTTTTTCTTTCTGCCCTTGATGCTTGGCTGAGTAATACTTGCATCACCTTTGAAGTCGATTGATACCTGACGAGACATATCATCTCTTGGCATATTACGATTGAAGGCTTTAACAAGCTCACGCTGTCCATCGTCAATAGCATTAAGCATGTCGCCAGCCAGTCTTCGGATGTGCATGAAGTTAAGGTTTCCAGTAGTCATAGTCATCTGCCTAGAGAGAACTTCGGCTTGAGCCTCCCAAGAAGAACCTACGTTTGCCAACTCCATTTCATCCATTTCAATGAACGAGTTGTCAGGCATAGCATCTTCCATGTCCATTTGTTGTGAAGCAATTAACTGTCGTAGCTCTGCATCATCAGTAGATGTTTTTGTAGATGCTTCGTAAGTCGTAACTTCTTTCATGTAATCACGAATGGCAGATTGAGCATTAAGCAATCTGTTTCTGGCTCGTCTTGCTGCTGGATAATTATATATGTTAACTAGCTTAGTAGAGCCATCTCCTGTTACGACTTCTTGCTTGTTTGTGACTTGACCATCAAGCAGTCGTACTCTTTGATTTCCACCTTCTCCAGTAGCTTTGTTAGTGTAATGATGTGTCTTGCCTTGCCCACCACCAAACTTGCTATAGATATTTTTCCCTGTCTCCTCTAGGGTTTTTAATAACAACTGTGTATCAGCAACATCATTAACGATTGATACGTTCATAACAGATGTTAGCTTACTACGCATATTATCTAATTCATTAAGCTGTCTTCCTATAAACCCAGCAGTCGGAGATACAGTATAGCCATTCTCTTCAAGCCCAGCAAAACGACTGGCTCCATGAACAACTGATCCATCTGCATCAAACTGGTTTCTAGGAATAATTCTTTCAAACAATGCTTCTAAATCTGGGTCAGCACTTTGTATTCCCATAGGATGTTTGCCAAACACAAAACGCTCAATCAATGTTACAGCGTGTCGTGCAACTTTAATAAACAATGCAGCGTCTGGAACTGCTCCAATATTTAAAGCATAAGATGTAAACTGATGAGCAAATAATTCTGCTGGACTTTCAATCTCATTGCCACTTATTCCTGGCAGTCTTTTCTGTAAAAGCTCCATATCTAAATTACCATCTGCATCATAATATTTTGACATAGAGTGCCAGAACATCATCTTTTCAGATGGAGTTAACATGTTGTCATAAGCCCAGTGGCCTACCTCATGCACAACAGTTATGGTCGCTGGTATAGGTCGTAACTGTTCATCACCACCCTTTTCAAATAGCTTGTCAGTTAATAATATCTTTCCATCGTTTGTATTATAAGCACCGACTGCGTTAGCATCTCCCTCAATTCCATCTACGCCTTCAAACCTTGGCATAGCTCCATTGGAGCCATCAGGGTTAATTCGTCTTAGGAAATCTAGCGATGCTTCAATCTCATCATCTGCTCTTCCTTTAAAAACATTACGAAGAGTTTTGAAAGACTGTCGTTGATCTAACTCAATTCTTTTCACGCCATTAGGAACTGCGTTGCCCATTGCTGCGTAGGCTTGCTTTAAAGTATTCGTAAACCTTTTGACATCTGCAAGTGTACCTAGTCGGCTCCATGAAATGTTTTCTAAGTTATTAATATAGGCTTGTAAGTCAGCAGCGTTATCAATTTTGTCTGCTACAGCATTAGGTAGAAAACTTTTCTTAACCTTAATATTGCCTAAGTCCTCAACCTTAACTGGTCGCATAGCTCTTTTTCGTGGGCTTTTATCTGCGACTGTTTTGTTGCCTAAAAGTAATTGTCCTTCTTGATAAGTGACCTTACCCTCTGATGGAGTTAATGGAGTAAAGTCTTCCATAGCTTCAGCAAGAGAGGCTGGGGTAACAACATTAGCCATACCCTTTTTTCTACGACCAGATGCTATCTTACGATCTATTTTTACATGACCAATAATAAACTTCTTATTAGAACTGGTCTTTAATACCTGACCTATAGTTTGGTTAGGGTTAGGGATACGGACAACTCCATGAAGTGCTGAACCTTCAACATCATCAATAATTTGCACAGCCATCTTTCGACCAGGAGGAACCTGATAGTCGTTGGCTGTATGTGTCATAACATTTTTAGGATCAGATATAGGAGATGTCTCTACAGTCGGATCATCAATTACAAGGTCTTCTGCATCTGCTTCAGCACGACCTTTATATGTTTCTGACTTGTTCCACTCTTGTTTGAACTGCAAGCCTTCTTCACCCTCAGTCTTAATGATAGCTCCAGTTCTTTCAGCATACTCAGCAATTCTGTTTTTAAATATCTCAGGGATATTATCTTTCATCATATTCGAGTTGCTGAACAATCGTATGTCGTTACTTGAAGCCTTGTCTGTAATAAGTGTAAGACTTACTTTGTCTCCAATCTTACCCATTTGAGCTACACGGACACCATCAAATACTAGGAAGCCTTCGCCTCCCTTTCCTTCAAACTTAAAATGATTATGTACGTCCACTTCATACCCATCTATTTTTCTGATGTAGGGTTTGAACTGTGTGCCAGTTGGGGCTTTAGTTGGTGGTACACCATTCTTGATTGCATCAAGCTCAGACTTTAACTCTAGTATTATTCTTACCATCTCGTCTTTAGGCAAGTCGTTAGATAAAACAGCTTGTGCTTTTTGTTTAATCTCTACTTCTGCTGCCTGAGACTTATTGTTTTGATCTGCTAGTTTTTGACTATCTTCAATAATACCAACTCGTTCTTCAGGTGTTATGTCATCAAGACCATACCACTCTGGAACTTCATCTATCTTAATGTCTGCGACTTCTTGTTCTTTAGCTCGCTGCCTGATTTCAATTTCAGCAGCAGTTTGTGTTGCGACTTTCTTGTTCGCCTCTTTAATTCTTTTCTGATCTGACTTGCTAAGTTTTTTGAACTCAGCATTGTATCGCTTATATATTTCTTTCTTCTCTGAATACAAAGCATCCATGATTGGTTTAGAACGACCACGCTTCTTAGCTTTTACTATGTTGGTCTGGTGGTTTTTCAACTCATTAAGTATCACCTGTACCTTACCGACTGGTGACGACTTTCTGTTTTCTGCTTTTCGACCAGCAGCTTCTTTAGCAGTTTCCTGTGAAAACTCTTTTCTTATTTCCAATACTGTGCCACGGAGAGTTGGCTCTAATTGATTGAGCTTTCCTTTTTCTGCTGCATAATCAGGAGCTTTAGCAATAGCATCTTCATATATCTTAGTTACTTGCTGATTTAAAAGTTGAACATCTTTTTCAAGTTGAGGTACATTTTCTGCACCAGGGTTTTCATCAATCTCTTTATCTAACTTTTTAATTTGAGCGTTAAGTTTATTCGCTTCTTTGATTGCATTATTTGCATTGTCAAACTCAACCTTGTTGTCTTTAATCTTTTCGTCACTTCTGACAACTCGGTTAGTAGCGTTGTCGATAAACGACTGTTCTAATTCTTGCAGTGCAGCTTCTTGAAATGAAACTGTAGCACTCTCACCTTTAACAATGCCGTGCTTTCTAAAGACTGCACCATCATTTAAACCAACCCTGTTAGCAGATCGAAGTATCTTCTGTACTCTCTTAGATGCAGAACCACCAACCATAGTTCTATTACGACCAATACTTATTTTACCAAAGCCACCTTCATATGTTTTACCCATGTGTGAGGCATTGTCTGCGTACTGATCTGCAACTGAGGCATCTTGCATACCCCTTGTTGACTGATTAGAGGAGAAAGACTTTCCCTTACCATCAACTTGACCAAGCAATTCATCTCGCTTCATCATGTTTTCGATCGTTCTTTCAACAGCTAAATCTGCTGTGCTTACTGCCATCTCAGGAGTAATAGTACCATCTGCAATGTTAGCTTTGATAAGCTGTTCTCTCATTGCGTTGATCTGTTCTACCTTTCCTTTTGGTAGTCGAGACACAAACACTTCCATGATTTGTTGCTTTTCGCTTAACTGTGCAAACTCAGCTTTAGTAAGAGTTGAGCCTTGAGGCTTAGTCATATCGATAGGTGTTCTAACGCCAGCGTCAAGCTCGTTCTCTAATTTACGAACACGCATCTCTAACTGTTCAATGATTTCGCCAGAGTTTAGGTCTGGGTTAATACCATTTGACTTAGCTATTTCTTTGACTTGCTTCTCTGCATCATTAGCAACGGCTCTTTGTGGTGTGGAGCCAGAGCCAGCTTGGAAAGAGAAACTACTGTATGTGTCTACCTGACCCTTGAAGTTTGGGTTGTTAACAATCTGGTTTACTTGTGCTTGAGTAAGGTTCTCTTGACCCCGTATTTTTTTTGTCTCAGTTACTTGACCATAACCACGCTTAAATTCTTCGTCTGTTAATTTGCCAAGGATAGCTTTCCTAAGTTCACTAACTCTAAAGATAGTGTCGTTCATGGCTTTGATGTTACTGGTCATGTTTCCAATCGCAGCTTTCTTGCCAATTAACTTATCCATATCTATAGAGGACTTTTGAACCACATCTGACTTCATAGAGTTTGCCATTATCTCAGCAACTTCTTTTCCGAAGTAATCTTCTGCCTGAATTAAAATTTCAGACATCTTTAAGTTTGGATTTTCGCTAATCAGGTTAGCAATATAAGATGGGGATTGGTCAGCTATAGCTGTTATATATTCGTCTTGAGCAATGGCACGAAGACGAGGATCAGTAAAGGTGCTATCTAAAATTCCAGAAACAACATTAAAATCAAAGAATTGTTCTGGTGAAGTTAACTGTTCAATAGCATTTTGAGCTTGTTGTTGTACCATTGCTCGTTCTGTAAACTGAATGGCAGCAGACCTAAACGCCTCTTTGTCTGCGTTAGTTGGCCTACCTTTTTTAGCTTTCGGTAAAGAGTTAATAACTTCTGCACGGCTAAAGCCAAGCTCATCAACAATATAATTTAATGTAGACTTGAGGCTGGTGAAGCTAATCTTCTCATCTGGGTCAGTGCTGTTAACTAACTCATCAACAATTTCTTCTGCCGACTGTGGCTCTTCAACGACTTTGTTGCCAGTAGCTGTTGCTTCTGTTTCAGCCACGACTTCTGGAGAAGTGTCTTGATCTGGTGCAGCCTTTAACTCTTCAGATTTTTTTGCAACAAGAGCATCTTCAGCAATCTTAGCATTGTTAGTTAATACTTCCAATTCACCAGTCGCAACATCTAATTCTTCTTCTGCTACCCTTAGTGCTTGTTCTGCTGACGTAACATTTTCTGGAACACCAGACTGTAATGATCGCTCATAGGCTCCTGTAAGTCTTGTTAATTTACGACTGGCATTATTTACTTTTGTCGCACCAGCTTCAAAGGACGCTTTTGTATTGTCTACATCTGTCTGAGCCTTATTGATTTCAACTTGCCTTGCCTCTGCTTGAACAGCTACAGGGTCTGTCTTGGGTGCAACATCTTGTACGGCTGAACCATCTGGAAGTTGAGTGTCTGGTCGTGCACCAGGAATAACGGCATCTTTTGGATCAACTGGGTTTTTAACATTAGGGTCACTGCCTGTATTAAAATCAAATAATAATTGCTGTGCTCTTTGATCTTCTGACAAAAGAGTTTCAATTTCTTTTTCAGTAGGCACTAGCCCGTCTTCGTACTTCTTATTCATTCTATTAAATGCGTCTTGAATAGCATTAGATGCTTCAGCTAGTTTCTGACTTTCATTCATTAAGTCATTAGCTTTAGCTGGGTCTTCAGGAGCTATTTGTTGTGCTGACGCTTTTCTTTCGTGAGAGGCTTTGGCTAAATGATCCACTCGTGCTGAAGCAGCTTCTAAATTAGACCAAGTTGAAAGCTCTCCATCAGGAAGATTATTTGCATCTCCCTTTTCTAAATCTAGTCCACCATTTTGTTCTGCTGTTTCAGCTCTGGCTTTGTCATAATCTTGCTTTGCTCTAGCAATAACATTGCCTCTCAAGATTTGAGAAGCTGTCATATCATCGACTTCGTCTACAATCTCGTTTGCAACTTCGTTACTTGCAGCGTCTAGTTTGTCTTGGAACCTAGCTTTTTTTCCTTCACGCATACCTTGAGATAATTTGTTTGATGTCTTCCAGTCGTGAGACCCTGATCTCCCAGCTTTGGTAAAGGCTGGCATATAAGCACCAGCAAGACCCATAGGAACACCGAGAGCACCACCCAAGGCAAAGCCCATAGCAGAAGCAGTAGCAGTTTCAAAAGGATTATATTCTCCTCTTAGCCCTATTTCTATATCTCTGTTTTGAATACCAACATTAGCCACACCTTCAACGAGTGCGTTAGCTGCACCTTCAGCAACAAAACCTTTTTTCATTGCTGCGTTTCGACCAGCCGACTTTGCTGCTTCTTTACTCAGCCCACTTCGTATAGCTGTGAAGGCTGCTGTTTTTGCTGCTGCACCACCAGCACCAAAACCTATTGCGTTAATTGGGTCTAAGATTACTGATCCAGCAATATCTGCTAAATGACCAGCATCTCTATTACCACCCTCTTGCCAGAAATCTGGTAGGGCTGTGTGCACTGATTGAAGTCGGGCAAGTCGTATGTTCTGTGCATCAGTGTTAGATTTACCATCTAAGTAATCAGCACCAATAGCAAAAGTATTGAGGTTACGCCATGTACGATCAGTCCAGAATTTGTCGTAGGCTTCTTCATTTGAACTAAAGGTTATTCCATCTCGCTCACCATAGTAATCCATGATGTCTTGGATAAACTCCCCGTTCTTATAAACTTCGAGAGCCTTTTGTTTATCTAAGTTTGCTGCATAACCAAGTGAAGCTGAACCCTCACCTGAAGGTTGATCTAACCAAGACCAATCCCCACCTTCTTGACTGTCTTTAAATGCCACGCTCGTACTCCATTACTATGCGTTAAATTTGCACTAAGAATACATGGCTTAATATTAGCAGTCGTCCCTACTTTTTTTCGGGTGGCTTGTCCTTGATTGGCTTGATACTTGTAACTCTAGCACCAGGGAAATGCTTTCGCACCTCGTCTACAAACTTGGCGACTTCGGGGTACTTAGCCCTATTGTCTTCTTTGTTTTTAGAATGTTCCATTATGGTATGTTACTTTGATTGTTACTTCTAACCCATTGACCTCTACCATTCTTAACCATTCTAACGCCACCAACAATTTTTGTATTCTGTTGTTGTTGGGTCAATGGCCCCACATAAACATACTGACCATTCTGTAATTGGTATCTTCCAGCCTTCATACCTTGAGGTAGTGGTTGATTATTCGTTATGTAATTAGGGCCAGATTTACTGAAGTATGTAGGCTTGGCATTAGGCTTGGCATTATTGATTTCCATGATGGCAGCAGTTCTTGCGTCTTCTATTTTTTTAGTAATGGTAAGAATACCATCATCATCATCACCATCTAAAAGAAACTCATTCATATCAATTTGCTTAATCATATTATCAAAAAAATCATTAGCAGTTTGAATAGCTTTTTTCTGTATGTCTGGAACTGATATTCCATTAGGGTATGCACTATTCGTCAAGACAGGTTTGTTTATAGGCAGAAGAGCTATCTGTGTCATAGGCTTTTGTATGAAAACAAGAAATGGCTTCATCTCCATGTCAAAATATTCTGTTACTGTTGTGTTTGGCTTGATACCTATTGCATCTCTTTTTCTTTGAGCAGCCTGATAATCAAGTATAGCTTCAGTGCTTGTTGATAATCCATGTCTCCTAACCATCAAACCTATTATAGCAGCTTGTTCAGTTGGGTTACTTGGAAAGTCGTCTTCCACTAATGTCAGAATATCTGTTAAAACTGTACTAACCATTGAAGGTGGTATGTGATAACTATTGTGTAACTGTTCAGCTATACCTGTTGTTGCAGTTTTGTTATCGCTATCTGACATACCTTTTAAGATACTATCAAACTTACTCTGCGAAGTGGTTACTGCTGCATCATATATTGTTTTTGCTGTTGCATCAGCAGTCGTTTTCATTTTTGTATATTTTGCTTTGGCAGCAGAAAGTGCTGGAGTTCCCATAGACTTTAGGAGCTTTTGAAAATTCGCATCATTTATACTTGTATATTCGGGTAACTCATTATCTCTTCTGTACCTGTTCACTGTATCTAACATCATTCGTTGGTTATCCAGCGTTGGGTCTGAAATCATATCCAACAAGGCAATGTCTTTCTCAACATCCTCTTCAAACTTTGTTTCTTGTTTTTCTGAATATGCTCTTGTCTCAGCATTATATATAGGCTGAAGTGCAGCTTTAGTAGCAGCTATTCTCTCTGGAGTAATATCTTTTTCAAGAACACCATTTCTTAAAAGATACAGTTTAGCAAAATCATCTAACTCTGTTGTGCCCATACGAGTAAACTCTGCTGGCTTTGTGTTTAGATTTACGTTCTTCAAAGCATCAGTAAAGTTCTTGTTATCAAAAACCTTTTCTTTTGATAAGTACCCTTGCCTAATAGCATTAACCTTCCAAGCTGGAAGACCAACAGTAAGATGCTCTACTTCACTAAATAAATTTGCTTCACTGTGTTTTGCCATAAAGTCATTTACTTCTTTATCTTTGGCAACTTCAATCATGTTAGGTAATCTATCTTTCCAGCTTTCATATAACTGGTTTCCAAATGCTGGGTCTTTAGGGTTGATCGCTGTAAACCTTGCCTTTAGTTTTTCCTGACCATCAGCACCATCAATGTCAGCGATGTTTAAAAGACTAGGAACTATGTTATCGACCACCTTAGAAATCTTTTGTGTCTGCTCTGCTTGTTGTGCAAACTCAGCAGAAATAGTATTAGTAACTCTTTCATTTGTTCGGTCAGCTAACGCACCCATCATCTTTTCGGCTGGCAATGCCTGACCAAAATAGAAGTCGCCACCAGCTAGATTGCTTCTCATATTAGATAGTTCTTCTACAGATACTTCTTCACCATCAGCGACTTTGGCATCTTTATATGCCTCAAACATCTCAGCGTTTTCTTTACGCCTCTTACGGATGTTAGTCTTTTCGGTGTTGTATGCGTCAAAGAAGTTTGCTGAGAAAGCCATTATGTAGTAGCTCCCTTCATCATTGCTATTTGCTTTTCTAATTCTTTTATCTTTGTAACATTAGGATCAGCAACTGTTGTTGAATTGCCACGAAGATAACTTACAGCACCTGGAGCTTTTTCATCAATAGTTCCGACTACGTTACCCAAGTATGTGTCGGCATTATTCATAGCTGTTGCACTTGCTGTCGAAGCCTTGTTTGCATTGTTAAAGGCAGTGTTCATATAGCTGTTAGCGTTGTTTGTTATCAAACCTTTTTCTGCATCAATAGGTTTGCCATATACAGTAGATACTTCGTTAAGTGCTTTGTCTCTTCCTGAGTTCACTGCATTAGCAAAAGAGTTGGTTCTCATAATTGCAGCATCAAAAGCAGCTTGATCTACCTTTTGGTAGTTCTTCTGTAGCTTAGTTGCTAGAGCAGCTTGCTCATCTTTATAAAGACCTGAACCATCCATGCCCCTTCGTATGGCATTAGAAAATCCAGTTGAAGATACACGATCAGTGATTGCATTAAGATCATCATAACCTTGCTTACGAAGCAAGTCGTAGTTTGCTTGTATATCTTCTGGGTCTACATTCATTCTAGCACCCATACGAGAGTAAGTTTCTTTCAATGCTCCATCAAATTCAGCAATCCTGTTCATCACCCTCTTTTTAATTAGAGCTTCATTTTCAGCTTGAGCTTGAGCAATCGCAGCTTGGTTGGCCTGTGCTTGTGCTCGCATCTGAGCGTCCATTTTACTCTGTGCTTCTGCATCTTGTTTGCTAGTATACGCATCATAGAAGTCGTAAGCGTTACCAAACAGAGAAGCAGACGCAGCCTCTTTGCTGTCGGGCTTATAATAACCCCCGACCATTTTTGAGAATGTGTCTCCGTAACCAGCCATGTGCTACTCCTTATGTATTGGCAAATAGACTTCTGCCAAACCCAGTTCTTTTGTTCATCATGCGTCCAGCAAAAGGATTTGTCTGGTACTGATAAGCCTTAGTAGAGTTAGGGAAAAATCCTTGAGCACCCATTCCAGTCGGCATGTTGTATGCTTGGTCTGCAATAACTGCTTGACCAGGTATAGGCATCATAGCATTTGGGTCAACTAAGTCTGAGTTAGCAACATCAGTTGGCAATGCTTCAAACTCTGTGGGAACTCCATCTGCACCAATGACCTGACCTTCGCCACCCATCATCTTTGCACCAAATCCTTGAAGACCAACACCAGGGTCTCCACCTGAAATATTCGGAGCGTATGCCTGTGCTTCCACACTTCCATCAGTTGGAACTACTCCAGCATCAAGACCCATATTTGTCATCACTGTTCTATCAACGCCTTTAGATGCAAACGGACTAGCACCTTCATAAATGCCACCTTCTCCACCAAGGATGCCAGAAACCAAGTCGTCCTTAGTCGCTCCTTCTCCAACACCAGCCACAAATTGTTTTTGATTTATGTCCGTAGGTTGATTGCTAAAAAAGTTTGTACCAAAACTTGCTCCACCACCAGTTTCTGTTGGTGCTACGTTAGCTACACCAGTCGTGACAGGTGTAACTGGTTTAGGTGCAACATAAGTTTGAGAAGATGACTGGTTATTGTTGTCGTTGCCACCATCATCATTACCTTGGTTTTGCGAGTTACGCTTATTGCTTGCAGATTTTGTTCTTTGAACAATGTCTTGTCCACCACTACCACCTGAACTGTTGCCACCAAATCCACCCATTTTAATCTCCTATCCAAATAATCCCAGCATTGCATCACCAAACTGTCTACGTCTGGAGGCATTACTAAGCGAGTTGTTTGCCTGTAAAGGCGTTACTGCATTACTTATAGCATTTCCGTAGTTTCTATTCTTCCCCCCTGATTGTCGGTAAGTCACTGCTGGGTTTGCGTTAAACAATGGGTTGTTACCAGCAGTCATAACTGCGTCACCTGTTAAGGAAGAAGGGGAACCATTAGCGAAGTATTGTTTTAATTGATCTTGTTGGAACATAGTTTGAGCACTGTCTTGAGCGTCATCACTATATGTTCCAGACGTATCTAATATTTGAAGTTGATCTTGAAGTGCTGGCACTTGATTGTTCATTAATGAAGTACCTTGGTTATTGTCTCCAGTATCTGTAGTGCCACTGCCACCACCAAGTCTTTCTTCAAAGTCGTTATAAGCATCTTCGCCAACTTGAATACCAGTACCATCTTGACTTATTGATGATCCAGACAATGCTCCAATAACACTATTAGCTGGGACACCCATAGCTTGTAATCCTTGAGAAACTCCACCAGAAACCAAGGGTTGAGTTGCTGCCATAGTTGCTAAGTGTGCGTTTGCTGCGTTCATTACATTTCCAGTCTTTCCATAAACTTGCTGACCTACATAGCTTCCTAATGCTGGGGCAGCTTTACTTCCAAGAAATCCACCTATTGCATCGGGGATACCAAAGCTAGTCGTTGATTGGGTGTTGCTGTACCCTGGAACATTGGTTCCATAATTTGTTTGAGTGTTAAAGTCTAAGCCCATACCGAGTGGGCCAAGCAATTTACCAGCGATCATCCCACCAGCAAAGTCGCCAAACTGTTGAGCACCAGTTTGAAATCCTACGTTGCCAGCCTTGTCTATATTTAAATCACCCTTACCAGCGAATTGCTCTCGCTCTCCTGGACTGCTAATACCAAATACTCCGTCAAAAAATCCTCGGTCTTGTGTGGAGTTGTAACCAGCCTGGAATTGGTCAAGATACCCTGTGTTGTTGAGGCCACCTGGCGTGGCAGCTAGGTCTCTATTAGTTTCATCAACTGTTGTGCCTAAGAAACTTCCATAAGGATCGGCAAAGGTTCCATCTTTGTAACCCTCCATTCCTTTTGCATAAGATGTGCCTGTAGCAAGGTTAGAGCCAAGCAACTCTGCTGCACTAATGACACCAGCCCTAGTTGGCCCAATAAAATTATCTGGTACATCTACCCTTGTGTAATCTGGGTTATTGTTAAAGGAAGTATAGCTCGAACCTAGTGGCCCCAAATTAGGGTTTTCATAAGGATTAATACCTATGTTGCTCATATACTCAGGTGGTGTATTAGTTATGAATGATCTAGTCGTATTAAGGTTGCCCTTTGCCATATTGACTAGATTAGGGTCTACTGGTGGCCCATTATACATCCTACCTTCAAAGTCGGCTTTAGCCTTTTCTTCTGCCATCCGATAGTCGTAGTCAGCTTCAGCCTGTCCCTTGGTATTGCCATAGGCTCCACTTGAAACTGGGTTGCCGTTACCATCTGTAACGCTGTTACCCTTTCCGTCTTCCACTCCCTTATAGCCAGAACTATACCCAGCGTTAGAAAGAGCTTGGTCAACATCCATTGCTTTGGATGCTTCATCTGGTGTCATACCTGACACGCTTCTGCCCATAGAAGTTGTGCCCACAGGAGAACCTGTCATTGCTGTGACTTGACCTGGGCTTACACCAGGTTCGCTATCTTCTCCAGGAGAACTACCCATTTAATTACCCTTCCTTTTTTTTACAGTCGCACAATTAATTGGAAGTGTCGTCCTTACAACTTCTTTCCGTAAGCTGGGCCAAGGTATGTGTATCCAAGTCGTTTGGACAGGGCATCCCATTGTCTTCTTTGTGTGGCAGTCGGGGCGAAGTAGATATGTTTTGCGTCAAACGATCTTGCCCATTTTTCATACTCTCTCATAAACTTTAATGCAGTCGTTCCAGTTCTTTTCTCTGGCACTACATATAACAACTCTTCTTCTCCATGTACTGAGTGACCAAAAAAAGTGTAAGTAACTTTTGCAGAAAGGAACCCATAAACAGTCCCCTCCTCTTCAGCAACTAGGAACAACTTGTTTTCATCTAAGAGATATTTATAAGCATAGTCTCTCATCTTTTCAGAACTGAATGGTTCGTCTTGCCACCAACTCTCCAGTATCATTCCAAGAGCTAGACCAACACATTCTTCAATGTCTTTTTCGGTAGCTGGTCTAATCCTCATACTAAGATTGAGTTACCAAATCCTGAACGTCTTGCACTGCTAGATAGGTTTCTCATAAAACCTCCTTGATCGTCTTCATCAATGTCACTGTATTTAAAAGCACCAGTGTCTTTATCTTTTACTTTTTGTTTATAAGAAACACCACTAGGCATACGGAACATAGGAGCTATAGGCAGTTCAGCAGAAGGTCTTGCTAAGTAATTAGGATTGTCATTCCCCTCTAAGAAACCAACAGTTGGTGCAGTAGACATAGGAACATTTGCTAGGCTCATATTGCTTGTGTCTATGTTTGCTGACGGGTTCGGTACATCATCAGCATTTGGCTTATATCCCATCATGCCACCAAGACCAGCACCTAGAGAAGCACCATAAAATTCTGACTTACTTGTTGTGTCGTACAAGTTTCCTAAACTACTTGAAAGGTCTTTTGAATTAATTGTGCCCGTCTTAGGGAGGCTTCCGAAGTCTTTGCTTGTCAGAGCTTGATCTAAATACTGACCACCATAACTACCGAGACCAGCACCCAATCCAGATGCCAAAGATGTTTGACCTGAAGCTCCACCTAAGTACTGCCCTCCAGCAACCAGTGCACCAGTCGCTGCTGCTTTGGCATACGGGTTATTAGCTACATAGTCGGCTGCTGTTTTTCCATAATCACCCACTGTTTTATATAGATCGTCCATCCAATCAAATTGTTGAACACCAGTCTTGGTGTTATAATTACCCTTGTCTGAACCAACTACAAATTGCTGTGGGTTTTTACCCATTGATCCTATGGCCTCTTCGACAGCAATAGCAAGTTCAGGAAATTGTTTCTGAACGGCAACAGGCATGACTTTTTCACCAGGTTGCATATAGGTAATACTTGTATCTTTACCTTCCATAGCATTGGTGTGTTCAATGTCTCCCTTGCTTGGAACTTTAGTCGGAGTTTTTTCTAGTCTGTTGTATAACTCCTCAATTCTTTTTTGTTTGAACTCTTCATTAGCTGCGTCAATTTCCATCTGGTTTTTCTTGGCTCTGTCACGATCCAAATCTATACCAAGAAAAGCAGCGTTGGGAGTTACACCTGGATGAGAAATACCTGGCACTAAACCATGCACTCCATCGCTATGAGGCTTGTCTTGCATATTCGCAATAAACCTTTGTAGGTTTGCCAGTATGCCGTAGTCGTCTAGTGCATTAGAGAACGCAGAGTTGTCTGATCGTTTAACGCCTGATCTAGTAGTGTACTCTCTTTGCTTTGGTGGAGAGCCGTCTTCGTTAAACGCTTTTATTGCTTGAGTTAAAATCATTCCAATATCATCGTTCATCTCAACCTCCTATACGTTTACAGTGGCAGCAGCAACTACGACTTCTAGGCTTTGACCACCAGAGTTATTAGTTGTGACAATCTCTAATCTTCGAGAAGCGACTGTTGCATTGATCTCAATAACTGTAGGCAAGCTGATAGAACTTAATGTTGATGTAACAGCATGTGTCGTTCCAACCAAAGAGCCATCTACTGCTAACTGAATAGTACAAGTTCCTCCGTTTGTTTTAAAAGCAAGCCCATCAATTCTTATTGTTTGCTTCCAGAACCTTGTGAAGAAGTAAGTCTTATTAGATATAGAAGCAGCACTGTCTTCGTGCACTGAGAAGAATGGGATAGATACTGTAGAAAATGTTTCTGGCAACTGAGTGACAGGCAAGTTACCTGATGTATCAAGTGTAGCCACACCATTCGCAGCACCCATATAAGTCTTAGGTACTAGAGCCGATACGTCAATGTCACCATACTCAAGAGCCGTACCCGTTCCGTTTACTCGAACATACTGACCAGCGTTGGTTTGTATGAAAGTCGGAAGAGAACTTTCAGGCGATGTCTCAAGCCACTGTGTACCATCATAGAACTTCAAGATAGCTGGTGTCTGAGATGTATCCAAATGCAAGTCGCCTGTAACAGCAGTCAAAGGTGTTGTTGCTTGGCTAACTAGGTTTGCTTTACCAGCTAGACCAGTAGATAAGTTCGCCACTTTGATTTGTGGTATCTGATTATCTGTAACTGAAACCTTGGCAAAGTTGATATATCCATTTGTGGTATATTCATCTTCAAACATTAACCCAGCAACAGTCTTCAGACTTTCGTTTTCCACTGTCATTATTGTGATCTTATCACCAGTGTTTAACGGATTAGATGTATCAAGAAATGTAATTGTGTTTGCAGCAGCAGAGGCCAAGTAGTCAGCATTACCACCTTCTTCTTGAAGAATACCATTTCGCCAAACAAGAATTTTCTCATCATCAGTATGAACAAACGCCACGACTGTAGTTGAACCAGAGATAGCTTTGTCTTCTCTACGGAAGTTAGTTACAGACTGAGACCTGATTGAGAAGATTGTTATCTTATCTCCAAGTGCTACTGCTGGAGTAGTGCTAACAGTTACAGTATTGTTTGTTGTATTCTTTGTATATTGAGCGACCCCACCATCACTAAGAGTATCGTGCAGAAGAACTCCGTTCTTATACACATTAATATCTTCTGTGGATGGATCGAATGAGTAACTTACGACATTAACAGCAGCACCCAAAGTAGCAGTAGCCGTAGCACCAGTTCCATTTCCACCTGATAAAGTTATAGTCGGAACAGTTGAGTACAGACTTCCAGCAGAAGTTACTGTGATAGCATCAACAGCACCACTACTATCAATCGTTGCCGTTGCAGTCGCAGTCGTACCAGAACTATCAGTTGGTGCTGCTACTGTTACAGTCGGAGCAGCCGTATAACCCGATCCACCAGAACCTATAGCAATAGATGCGACTGGCCCACCAATAACAAGGTCTTGCCTGTTGAAGAAGAATGGCCCCTCAACATTACCAACAGATGCACCAGCAGTTCCTCTAAAGGTTGTGATGTCTGCGATTGTTATCCAACCATCTTCAGCACTTGTGTATTGTCCAACTCGGTATTGGATACCTGAGTTAGCGTCAATACGCATTTCAATAGGGCCACGGAAGACACCCTCTTCATTGAAGAGAACTCCCAAGAGTTCGCCTAAAGTTTTGTCACCAAGCTCTGCTGAGTTGACGTATCTGATTACGTTCTCAAAATCTGTGTGGATATTTCCAGAGTTCACATAATTCTGAGGATGCTGTTGTCTAAGTCTCGCCATTTTTTAAGTCCTCACATTTACTGCAAAACCGATAATTTTGAGCAACCCTTTACCCTTTGTTGTAAAGCGAAACTGAACTCCTCGGTATCTATGTTCAAATTTTCTTTCATACTGTCTACTTAACGGAACATCAGGGAAGTTGTCGTCCACACCACCTTCTGTGATGGTGAACTGAATGGCTGACAAGTATCTGCCTCGCTCATCAAAAGCCTCGACTTGAAGCTCTCCTTTTCCTGTTGCTTGTAGTATAAAAGAGTAACTCTCCTTAATATCGTTGATAGCTCCTTGCCATAGGATTGGCGTTATCACTACCATCTCAGGACTAAAATCTAATTCGTCTTCGATCTTTCGTCTTTCCCAAACACCACCAGGAGTTCCCATAAGAGTAACACCACCTAGTTGTGTTCCACATCTGGCGTTAAGGAAGTCGCCAGTGCTCCACTTACTTTCACCACCCTGAATAGGGTTAAGTGTAAGTGTAAGTCTTTTTGTAAGCTGTTCTGATAAAGGAAAGAAGACATGATACTGACCTTCATCTTGGTCGTAGAAAGCTGATATATCTTCTTTGTTCTCAATTTGTTTTAGTAAAGCACGATAAGTCAGGTCAATCTTATTAGACATTGGAATAGTATAGATTGTCACACCATTCGTTTCACTTCTACGCAGAGAATGTATGCCATCCCTAGAACAAAACAATAAGTCTGAACCAGCTTGTGTGATTGTGTTATGACTAATTGTTCCAACTTTAATGTTGGCTTTATCGTCAATAGACCATTGTGTGTAGTCAGGATGTAGATTGTAAACTAGCGTTTGGTCGTTAGTAAATACAGCAAGTCGAGAGTTCTCAAATACCCCCAGACCCATAATCTCATCAGCAGTTCCGATAATGTTTCCCACATCAATGTCAGACGCTTTAGTAACCTGTGCTGCTGCTGGGTCTTCATCATCCGTAAACGTAGTCTCGTCATCCACTCTACTAAAATCAATTACAGTTCTCTTTCCTGGCATACCAGCTATAGCAAGTCGTCTTTGAATTGACACAGCAAAGCCAGGGCGAGGATCAGAAAAGGCTTCTATTTGTTTCCATACGAACCCATCATACTGGTACATATTGAAATCTCGTGAAGCGAATACAACCTTATCATTATACACAGTCGAAGTGACGACTGCTTTTTGTGGATAAACTTCTGCTGCCGTGTGTAATCTTTCAGATTGCAGTGTCATTCCACCACCATCTACTTGAGACCATATTGCAAGATCACGACCAAAGAAGTTCACATGAGTAATTAGTTTGTCACCTTCAGTTCTTTGTGTAGCACCTGGGTCACGCACCATTGCACCACGCCAGTCGGCATAGCCATTACTGATGTCGATCATGTGCTGTTTCTGCCCAGTGTCCAAAGCTCCCTTATCACGAGAACTATCAATTCCTTGGAAGTCTTCGTAAGGGTAGGTTTTGTATTTAACACCCGAAGGGGCGTAAGTCGTAGACATTATCTACTCCCGTCATAAGACTGTGTCCCAGTAGGCTTTACAGTTCTGTCCCAAGGGGACATCTCTATAGAACCAGAGCCATACTTCCTGTAGTACAAAATTCTATTCATCATCTTAAAGTACATAGGGCCATAGGCTTCAATCTTGTTAGACTGTTGCTGAACGGAATAATGATAAAGCATACCAGCAACCATTATGTTATCAGGTACTTTCCTGATGTCTGATGGGTGGTAGTAGTAATCTATCTCTGGGTTGTCCCAATAAGGATGACCTCTCAAGTCTTCCAATACTAAGTTGGCAAACTCAACAAACATCATCATAACTTCACCATCAACTGTTCCAGGGTGCATGTCCCCGTATCGTCTTAGTGCTTGCATAGTTATTGTTTCAAGTGATGAGTAAGGTGTTTGGAGATGAGGATTGTTAGCAGAGTAACGATTGCGTTGCTCTTTCTTCTCCTCATACTCCCTCCAAGTTGTATTAGTTTGAGCAATACTGTTCGCATCTATATCTTGGCGTAAGTCTTGTGCACCAGCTTCTTTTGATACTCCATCCTTATCAAGATGAGTTGGTTCATCAGTCTCAGGTGTCTTACCTGTGATGTTTGAGTATGTTCTTGGTGTTGCGACAGTAGCCATAATCTATTCCTTTGATTTTATCACTCTTCCTGTAACAAAGAAGTCGTGAAGTTCCATAGCCTCTACAAGTTTAGGTGGTATTGCCCATATACAATATTCTCTTTCCTCATCCCAGTATCCATGCTGAACTTCATTACGAAGTTGTATGTCCCAACATTGAGTTACTTCATCAGCCGTTACATAATAAACAGGGCTATTAGTTTGAGGTGTTGCTTTTTTTACTGCTGCATTAGCTTTTACATTCTTAGCCGAAGATGCTGCATCGTTTCTAATGTCTTGTCGGTTTTTCATAGTCACTCCTAAAAATAAATAAGGCGAGCCATTAAGCTCGCCTTATTCTACAAGGTATTCAGTAGTAGATCGTCCCTACTATGATACTGCGTTCCAGTTCTTGATTACCCAGTGAGGCTTAGATTGTAACATTTCAAGCCCACACTCAGTTTGATACATGTGCTTCACACCATCAAAGTCTGGAGTTTCAATGTTTCTCATTAACTGAGTATCACGACCAGCCATGTACTTGTATGAGATTTCATTCATATCAAGGATAACGGCAGTCTTCGCCATGTTAGGAACTTGACGGAACATTGGGTGCATCTGCACAAGTAGATCGCCAGCGTATGTTGTGTAACGAGTGAATGATACACCATAAGCGTTGTCTACCTGAGTAGGTTGCCACCTGTTCTTACCAATTTCCATAAGGTTAGAGATAACCCTTGCACCAGCGAACATAACTTTCTCTGAACCACCATACTGGAAAATGTTTTCGATCAATAGACGATCAAATTCTTTTTCAGTAATTGTGTTAGAGGATGCAAAACCAGACGCTGCATCTGAGATGTTTGTAATCTGAGATAACAAACCACCAGTGTAACGAGTTGGTGAAGCAGTTGATCCGTTGGCGATGTGACGCTTGCCGAAGAACATTGCTCTTTCAATGTCTGACATGTGCATCTTGAGTGCTTTAGTTAAGCTCTCTTGCTCCTTGTCTCCAGTACGGAGATAGGTGTTTTGCAAAGTACCAGAAACTTGAACAGCAGTTTTGAAAATCTGCGTAAAGTTAAAGTCTGTGGTTGGATCAAATGATACAGCAGTTGGTGCTGTGCCACCTTCAATATCTGCAAAACCAGCAATGATTAGTGCACTGTCATCAGCAATCTGGTGAGATGTACCACCGATATTACGTTCCAAAGTCAACTGGTGATTGGAAGTATTAGCAGCAGCAGTCGCTCTCATTACTTCTCCAGTTACTGTATTATAAATAATAGTTCCTGGAATAACGAAAGCCTCGTCATCACTTGCATCAACAGTAACAGTTGTTGTTGAAGTAGATGAGACAGCACCATTTACTTGTAGCTTACGATCTGGAAGTTCGTCACGAAAGTGATTGTACTTTGGATCGTCTGTGCTTTCACTGCCAGTCATTGATAACAATGCCTGTAGTGGTGCAGAACCATTTGGCTCTAGGAGAGTAAATAACTCTCTATAATTCGTAGGTCGGAAGTCGGTAGAAAACTGACCAGTCCCACGAAGTCCTGAAATAGCAGCCATGATATTACTCCTTATAGGTTGCTTAGTGTTAAAGACAAAGTGTTACTTAGATTTCAGCTTACTGTCTCCAGACGTAATGCTTTGACCTTAGTATCTGTTGGTTTAATGAAGCCGTAGCGTCCCAACGAGTACAGTATTATAGATATTTATTTACCAGTCGTCCCTGTTTGCTTACTTTTTTACAAGGATGATTATTACTACGACTGTTAACGCAATCTGAATTGCATCAAAGACGGGTAAAGCCATCATTTATACCATGCCTCTCTTTTCTTTTGCTTGTTGTGTTACTGCATCCATAAATGCTTGGTTAGCATCAGGAGCCGTAGTGTTTCCACCACCAGTCGGACTTGCGTTAGGAGCACCTGTAAATGCTTCCCTACGACTTGCCATAGTTCTAAGACGTTCCATTTCTGGCCCCATCCTGTTGGCAGAGAAGTCGGCCATAATTTTATCCACAAGGCCAGCGTCAACAAAGTCTTCGACTGCGTACCCTCGTTCAAAAGCAAAGGTAAAGAAATCTTTTTCTGCGTCATCAGGTAATTGATGCTTTGCTTGTGCAGCGTTAAGATTATTTGCAGCCATCATCTTGGCAGCGTCATCACTCTTTTGAGAAGATGCGTCAACCATACCAGTAGCGTCTGCTGTTATCTGTTGGGATTGAGTAAGCATTTGCTCCATTGCAGTTCGCATTTGGGCGTTCTCGGCAGCGAGTGACTGGACGAGTTTGTAACCTTGCCTATACATAGGTGGCAAAGTGACTGCGTTCTCGCTTTCCCATTTTGCGATTTCTGCATCCATTTCGGCTCCCATAGTGTCACCCCCATCAGGGCGATCAGGTGTCCTATCATGGTTTCCTCCCATCTGTGGATTTTTCACATAAGCATTAGCTGCTGCATGTAGGAACTGAGCTACGTCATCTCCACTTGCTTCGTGACCATTTGCCTTTGCTTGGTTCATTATCTGTTGTACTAAAGCGATTGCTGGCTCTAGTGGTTTGTTCATTGCGTTCTTGTGATTTAAGTCCTTGTATCTTGTAGCCATTCCAGCAATTTGATTTTGGGACATACGCCTAACATCACCCTCACCAAAAGGAACATCTATGTATGCTTCCATAGCTTGATTATCACCCTCAGTATTAGGAGCGTTAGCTTCCATTACTTTCTCAGTCGGAGTGGGTGGTGTTTCTGGTTGAGGAGGAGGTGCTGTAGGTGCTGCTTGTGGAGGAACTGCCCCAGGAGGAGGTGCTCCAGCGTCTACGTTTGCTTGTCCTAATTGTTGAGATGCGACTGCATCCATCATTGCCTTGTCTGCGTTTGGATCGATTGCCATTTTGTATTCCCTTCTAGCCGTAGCGAGATTAATTTAAAGTTGAAGCCGTAGCGTCACTGTTTAGTTTTGATGTAATTGGTTTACCTTGTTGAGCAGCATCCAGCAGCAAGTCGTTCTCTAGTCGTGAGACTAAATTACTAGGTAGGTCTAAAAACTTCTGAGCAGCCCACATCGCACCACGCCTGAAGTGTATTTCGTCTGTAGTCATATTCCCACCTTGTTCGGTGAGTTGAAGGGCAGCTTGTATTATTGCATCCCTCATTTCTTTTTCTAGTACAGTCCATGCACTAGACTTCTTGAACTCAACTAAAATATCGTGTTGTTCTTTTTTCGTCATTTATTAATGCTCATATATACTCCGATAGAGATACAGCCAAGTAAGGCTAATACAACCCATCGAACCATTGTCTTGACAGCAGTAGATTTAATATCTCTCCAGCCATCTATTAACTGCCGTAAGTCGTGAATATCTTTGGCAGCATCCAGGTCATCAGACAGTCCGACTTTCGCCAGGGCTTTCTGAGCACCTAACTCGGCTGACCTTTCCAACATAGCTTCAAGCTGTTTGTCCGTTAGATCAACCATGATCTATCTACTCAGCTTCGTATGCAGCTTTGTCAGTAGCGATTGCAGAAGCATTACCACCATCACTAATACCCATTGCCGAAGCCTTATCAGCGTCACCATTGATCTTAGGAGACAAGGCAATAGCTCGGTTTAACAAGTATTTGTTAGAAGTCGCAGTAGCTTCTGGAACAATGTCTTCAAAGCCACCATCAGCAGTTGCGTAGGTACTATCTACTGCATGGTAGTAGTGACCCTCAAACTCCATAATAGACTTAACCTTCTCGCTATCCCAAGTCGGGTTTCCCCAATCTTCTTTTGGAGTTTTATATAATACTGTTGCCATTTTCTTCTCCTTAATATTTTAATTATGGTGTCATTTTATGTGGAACATATTGGTCTGCTGCAAACCCAGCTAGACTTCCACTATATTCTCTGCCCCAGATATAGAAGTTACCATCGCTATCCAAAGCTCCACCACAACCTTCTTGAGTAGAGGATGAGTGATAACCCCAGTTGGACAAACCTATGATCTTTCCTTGAGCACCTTGAGGTAACTGGATTGGCTTTGGAGTATCTGTGTTAGTTGGTGGGTTAGTGTAACCGAGTGTGGCTATAGAGTACCCAGCAGTATAAACAAATCCGTTCTTCTTCATGGCTCGGTCTGCTACTGTCTTGTGTACCAGAAAGTGGTTCCATGCATATGGATATGTAGTGCTGTCTGTGTTAGCAGAACTCACAACATCTGAACACCAAGTTAATTGGTCGTTACAAATAACTGGGGTATTGTGTTGTACGCCACCATCTCCAGTAGCAGCCTCACCCCTATAGTTACGTCCAGCGTGCCACATTCTTCCGTCATTAGTTACATAGAATGTATTACCGAAGTGGCCTTGAGGAGCAAACAAATCTATAACATATTTGTTTGTATCGGTTCCAAGTCCACCAACAACTTGTGTAAAGGAGTTTTGCTGAGATGCGTTACCCACACCTAGTTGACCATACCCATTATAACCACATGCGTACACTCGCCCTGACGCACATACAACATGAGTTGCACCATAAGAACCTTTTTGGGACATAACTGCTTTTACAATAACCTGACCAGATATGGTTCTTTCTATCGGTGCGTTAGCCAAAGTTGTATTGCCAGACCCAAGCTGTCCGTATCCGTTGTAACCCCAAGTGTAGAACTTTTGGTCAGTCGTAATAGCACCAGCATGAGGATACTGACCACCAGACATAACAATAGATTTTACGTTTTTGTTAAATGTGGTTATTTTCTGTGGTGTATTCTGGTTGGTTGTGTTTCCAATACCTATAGTTCCATGGCCATTGTAACCCCAACCATAAACATCTCCATCTTCCATAAGAGCCAAGATTGTGCCGTATGCTTCTGAACCAGCACCAGAACCTATTACATATCGGACAGGGCCAGCGTCAGACGGGAAGTTAACTTTGTTAAAGTAAACCCTGTCTGTGTTTGCACCATCTCCATTTTGGCCTTCATCTCCGTGACCAGTGGCATATACATCACCATTGGCGTAAACAAGAAAGGTGTTGGCGTAAGTTTTTAGCATTTGCTTACAGTCGCTTTTTTGTAAATCTTTCTCATCAGCGTTAATGCCATGACCACCCAAGCCTGAAGTACTGACCTGAATACCAGGAGTTGCAAAGGCTTTAGTGTTGTCGGTTCCGTTACCTCTTCCTGTTGCACCCTCTGAACCAGCACCCCAAGTAGATGGCTCAACGTAGCCATTGCTATAATGAAGCATACCACCACCTCTGTAAGTGGTTTGAGTGGATTGTGCTTGAGTATCAAATGTTCCTACGTTTGCCTGATAAGGAAATGCAGAAGCATCGGTAATCATGTTAGCCATTCGGAACTTACCATCTGACCATAAACCAGTTAAGTCTCCATGAACGGCAGCGACTTTATTATGATAAAACTCTTTTTGCTTCATCCATGTTGGCTTGTTTGTCCACTTGTCGATGCTTAAAATACTATGATCTTCACCGATTGGAAGCCGTGTAACACCTGTGGCAGTTACAATGCTGATCTGTCCACCTAGTCCGACTGTATCGAATGTCGCACTGTCTGTTCCACCTGAGTAATAATAAACTGTTGAAACATTAGGAGTTGCTGGGACTGCGACTGTTACAGTTGCATTGACAGTTCCTTCTGTACCAGAGCGTGACACATGAACTGAGGATGTTGCGTCCCAGCTATCTAAAGCTGCACCTGAATTATGTGTGCCGTCTGATGTTGTTGAAAACGAAAATACATGACCAGAGTTACTAGCGTCTGAAACGTCAAAGATGTACGACACACCAGGATACATAGTAAAGCTAGGAGCCTTCTCGTGAGAAGCACTAAAGTTACCAGCAACATTTGTGTCTGGACGTAGATAATAATAACTTTCTTGACCATAGTTACGAACATGTACTGATATGTTTTTTACAGTTTGTGTCGGTACACCTTCACGATAAACCATGTCACCAGCAGTCGTAGTCGGAGTTGATATAGCTGCTGTCACGGCTGCTGTATCAATCACATGGCTTACGACTGTGCCTTCACAATAAACCCAACCAGTTGTATTGGCTGCGATTGATGGGATGTTTGCAGTCTGAGTGTCTGTCTTTAATTTCACAGGAACTGGTAGCTTGTTGTCCACCACAAACGCCACACCTGAATTTGGAATTGTAAGAACATACTCGGTAGCTGTGTGAGTACCAGATGAGTTGGTTAGCTTCACAACTGTTCGTGCTACTTGCTCGTCAGTTAATGTTCGAGCTTGCTCTGTTGCAAGGGTACATACAACGCTTTCGACTGGTCGAGAAGCTGTGTCTACCATTTGCAATAGTGCGTCTGCACCAAATAGTCGTTCAACTGCTGTTGATAAATAAACTAGGTCTCGGCTGGTTGCTGCCGAAGTTCCTGTAGCATTTGCGAGTGATTTGCCTTGAACTTTAATGGCATCAACTAACTCTTTTAGAGATTGTGTGGACATTTATTTTCCTCCTTCAAAGGACGTTAATACCAAGCAAGACACTTTCCTCAAGTAAGTCTAAGCGTGGCTCTGAGTTTGTTCTAAAAGTTGTGATCTCTGAAAGAATTGCGTTTCCATCAAAGAACTCAACCCATTTTGTATTGTCTACTGTCGCTGCTGAAGTATGTGCTGTGATACAAACTAAAACCTTTTGACCACTTTGAACCATGTCAAGTCGTTCATAACTTTCTCCAGAAGCATAAATACCCTTCTGTCTGAAAAAGAATTGGTTTGTATCAAGCCACCCATCGTTAGCATTAGTAAAATTACCAAACCTAGCTTGGAGTTTAGGGTCTGCTCCAGCAGTTTGGTTAACACGGAAAGCTAGTGCTGTTGGATTTAATCCACCATCAGACGCATACAAATTATCCATAAGAGCAGATAGGGTAAAGCCACCTTTCTCACACGCTTCCAGATATGTATCAAGAACATGGGTTCCAGTCGTTGCCGACCTGAACGATATTTGTTCTCCTGTTGGTCTTGTAAAAGCCATATTACTTCCCGTTTATAGTTGATACAAATTTACTTTGATGGTCGGCATCTGTCGTCCTTACTTATTCAATACCCATCTTTTGCATCAATGTTATTAGTTTTGCCTTGGTTAAGGCATACTTGTCGTCCTCATGGTATCGAGCATTTAAAGAATTTAGTTTCCACATGACTTCTTGGATTTGTTGTTTACAGCTACAATTTGCACATCCCTGTGCTGGTACTGGCATTGTTCGCATTTCATGCTGTTCAATGGCTTCTTTAACAATCTGTTTCATCCATTGCTTGGACAACCCATCAAGACTAAGGTTCTGCTCAAGTTCTGCTGCTTTAGTTTCAGTTGGCATCTTACTCTCCCATTCTTTTCAAATTACCTTTTTGTGCCTCTTGCTGTAACTGTTCTGCTGGCATTACCGAAGCACCCCTTGCTTTTTCCATCATCTCCATCTCCTGAGATGGCGACATGCCCTGTGCTTTTTCATCCTTAGAAATCTTAAACTGATCCAAGTCTGACACACCCATTGAACGCACAGCTTCTTCAGCAATCTTGCCCATCTTGTATTCCATAGACAAACCACTCTGGCTCATCACTTGTAAGATGTTCATCCATGTCTCTGCGTTTCTTGTCGGCTCAACTGGTAAAGTTCCGTCAACAACTAAATAATCTATTTCTCCTTGTAACATTGTAGCATCGAAATCTAGGTAGTCGTCCGATATGACAGACGCTAGTTTACCTGGACTATCTTCTGCTGAAATTCTTAGAGAACCCTCCATGTTGATTGCATCCTGAAGGTTAGCAACCATCATACGAACCATAGGTCTAACGGCTGTGGCTGACATAACACGACTGATAACACCAAGTCTTTGTGATCCGAGTTGTGTAAGTCGTTGGATTTCAGTCGCAGATCGTATTCCATCTCCAGTCGGCATACCCTGTTGCATGTCTGACGCAGCACTAATACGTTGTTTTAGTTCTGACATTTGACCAATATCATTCCAGTGACCTCTGGTAACATCGGGTACTTCTGCGATAAACACACCATCACCTGGTTTAGTTCCTGGCAAAGTACGCACTAATCCCCACGGATTTCTGTCAATCAAGTCGGGAATACTAACGGATGTTGGGTCTACAAATATCAAATTACTTAGTGCAGCCTGTACGTTATCTATACGAGAACGCAATAACCATGTGCTTATCTCATGTAATGGAAGCATTAAGTCGTACAAGGACTGTGCATAAGTCTTGTGACTGTCGTGATATATACCACCAATGACTACAGGAAACTGTCTGCCGTATGGATTAAGTTGGAAACGGATGACTGCTTCTTCGTCAAGTATCGTGGCAAGTAACCAAACCTGACCAAGTTGTGGCATACCAATCTCATAACCATTAAGTCGTATCCACGCTTCGTCTGTAATTCTGTTATCATCTATTGAGTAGTGAAAACTATTGCCAGCACCTGATGGGTCTTGTGGGTTTATGTTAAGACCTTTGCCTTCTTCTTTAACAAACCTATGTGCTTCCCAGCTTTCTTTGGTAGCTCGCTTGCGTCTTAGTCCTGGGTACTTTGCAATCTTTGGATACATGTCCATACCCATCAA
>Ga0209631_10000739_pt1 | contig 43872 bp, 47 predicted proteins | sample COG_08_FD_184752 | JGI IMG/M metagenome (GOLD analysis project Ga0209631, IMG submission 184752) | Pelagic Microbial community sample from North Sea - COGITO 998_met_08 (SPAdes) (version 2) | ecosystem: Environmental > Aquatic > Marine > Neritic zone/Coastal water | place: Helgoland, sampling... | reverse complement strand
ACAAGAATTAAGTGAATCAGATAAAAGAAATATCATGAAAATGATTAATAAATTCAGTATTAAAGAAATTATTGGTCTTATTAATCCGAAAAACAAAATATCAAAAAAATTAATTTACGATTATTGCTTAAAATTAAAAAATGAAAATTAAATTTTTATTAATATTTTTTACTTTTTTAACTCTGATAGGGTGTGCTGGAGTTTCTTCTACAGGAGTTTTTGGAACAGGCGTAAGTGTAGCAATCGATCCACGATCCTTAGGAACTCAAATTGATGATTCAATCATGCAAAAAAATTTATCAGCGAGAATAATTTTATTAGACAAAAACTATTTTTTATCAGTTAAATCAAAAGTTTTAGATGGAAGAATATTTATAACTGGTAAAGTTGATGATCCAGAGGAGAAATTAAAATTAACTAAGCTTGCATGGGAAACTGATGGTGTTAGATCAGTTAGAAATGATGTTAAGATTAAAGAAAAATTTAATTTTAAACAATCGGCTAAAGATTTATTAATAACGTCCCAATTAAGGGCAGCATTAATCATTAATAAAAAAATAAAAGCAACAAATTACCAAATAGATACATACAAAAAAAAAATTTATATTTATGGTATAGCAAGCACCTCAGCTGAAAAGGAATTAGTTTTGGGGGAAGCGAATGAAATTTTGGATGTGGAAAATGTTATTGCCAGTATCTTGCTAGTTGAGAATTTAAGAATTCAGAAAGATTAATTTATTTCTTATAATCAATAACATCTGCCGAATAAGCAGCAATAGATGCCAAGTTTAAAATTTCTGACGTAGACGATCTTAATGGTGCGATTTCAATCGGCAATCCTAAACCTATGAGCAAAGGACCAATCACTTTAGTGTCACCTAATTCCTTCATCATTTTATAGGATATAGCAGCGCTATGCTGACCTGGCATTATCAAAATATTTGCATTGCCTACTATTTTAGAGAAGGGATATAGGTTTTGATATTCTTTATTTAGAGCTACATCAGGTTGCATATCACCATCAAACTCAAAATTAACTTTTTTGTTTTTAAGAATCTCGACTGCATTTTTTATATGTTTTGTTCTACTAGTGAGAGGTTGCCCAAAAGTTGAGTGAGAAACAAATGCTACTTTCGGATCAAAACCAAATAACCTAACAACACGTGCAGCTGATATTGCCATTTCTGCCATCTGTTCTGAGGTAGGATATTCATGAACACTTGTATCACCAACAAAAATAGTTTTTCCTTTGTAAACAACTAGGTTTAATCCAAACATTATTTCACCTGTCCTTGCTTTTATTACTTGTTTTATTTTCTCTAAAGATGCACCAAAACGTCTTGTGTTACCAGTTACAGCAGCATCTGCATCTCCACAGGCAACCATACAAGAGGCCCAAATTACTCTATCATTTCGCACAAGGCGATCACAATCCCACTCCAAAAGTCCTTGGTCTCTTTGAAGTTTCTCAAATAGATATTTTACATACTTTTCTCTTTTGGCAGTGTCTTTCGAATTTACGATTTCGATGTCAAAATTTTCGTTGTATCCAATTTTTTTTATCTGTTCTTTAACTTTTTCTTCTTTACCTATTAAAATTGGCGTCCCAAGTTTTGAGTTTTTAAATGCAATAGCAGCTTTAAGGGTATTTTCATCTTCACCATCTGCAAATACAATTTTTTTTTGGTTTTTTTTTATATAACTATTAATACCCTGCATTATGGTTACTGTTGGATCTAGTCTTTGTTTTAATTGTTCCTGATACAGATCAAAATTCTCAATTTTTTTTCTAGCAACACCAGTTTTTATTGCTGCTTTTGCTACAGCTGCTGGTATTATACTTATTAGTCTCGGATCAAATGTAGATGGAATAATATAATCTTTTCCATAATGAGGCCTATCTCCACCCATTGCAGCCACAACTTCATCAGGAACATCCTCGCGAGCAAGTTTTGCTATTGCATTAGCTGCCGCCACTTTCATTTCCTCATTTATTGTTTTTGATCTTACATCCAAGGCACCTCTAAAAATATACGGAAATCCTATTAAATTATTTACTTGATTTGGGTAATCAGATCTCCCAGTTGCAATGATTGCATCATCTCTAACTTCTTCCACTTCCTCTGGTGTAATTTCAGGATCTGGATTCGCGCAGGCAAAAATAATTGGATTTTTTGCCATCTTTTTAACCATTTTTTTTGTCAAGGCTCCTTTAGCTGATAATCCTAAAAATACATCTGCATTTTTAATTGCATCGTCCAAAGTCCTATCTTTTGTTTCTATTGCATGACTTGATTTCCATTGATTCAAATTTTTTCTTCCACGATAAATTACTCCCGTACGATCAATCATGGTAATGTTTTTTTGAGGTACACCACTATTTTTAAATAAATTTGCACAAGCCATAGCAGAAGCGCCAGCTCCATTAACCACTACTTTTATCTTGTTTATCTTTTTCTTATTAATATCTAATGCATTTATTAGTGCAGCAGTCGTGATAATAGCAGTACCGTGTTGATCATCATGAAATACTGGAATATCAAGAATTTCTTTTAGTTTTTCCTCAATTATAAAACAATCGGGTGCCGCAATATCTTCTAAATTAATCCCTCCGAATGAAGGTGAAAAGTTTTTGATAGAGTTGATAATTTCCTCAGGATTTTTTGAGTCAATTTCAAGGTCAATAGAATCAATATCAGCAAACCTTTTAAACAATACAGCTTTTCCTTCCATTACTGGTTTAGAAGCTAGTGCTCCGAGATTCCCTAAACCAAGAATTGCAGAACCATTACTTATAACTGCAACCAAATTACCCTTGCTTGTATAATCGTAAGCTGATTCTGGGTTTTCACTAATTTTTTTCACTGGTGCCGCAACACCTGGTGAATATGCAAGAGCAAGATCTCTTTTAGTAATCATATTCTTTGATGCTACAATCTCTATCTTGCCAGGTTTTTTATGGCTGTGAAATTCTAATGCTTCTTTATCTGTATAATGATCAATTTTTGTTTTTTTCATTTACGTTAATTAGGTGTACAAATGGGGTAAAATTAAGACTAATATGATTTATGAATTTAGTTAAGTCAACAGGGACTTTTGGATTTTATACTATAATCAGCAGATTACTTGGTTATTTGAGAGATGTATTGATTGCAATATTTCTTGGCACAAGTTTTCTGGCTGATGTATTTTTTGTAGCTTTTAGAATCCCAAATACTTTTAGAAGATTATTTGCTGAAGGCACTTTTAATGCAGCTTTTGTTCCAAGTTACACTTCAGAACTGGTAAAAAATAAATCAAAATCAAAAAAATTTGCTAATGAAATTTTTAATTTACTATTTTTAGGTTTACTATTTTTTATATTGATTATTGAAATCTTTATGCCAGCTTTTGTAAGTTTAATCGCTCCAGGATTTGTTGAAGATAAAAAAAAAATTGATCTCGCTATAGATTTAACTAGAATAACTTTCCCTTTTTTAATGTTTGTAAGTTTATCCTCTTTTTTTGCAGCAATATTAAATTCTCATAATAAATTTGCAGTTGCATCAGCTGCACCAATTATTCTTAACATCGTTTTAATAACAATATTATTTTTTGGAAAATATTTGAATGATAATTTGATTTATTTTATGTCTTACGGAGTATCTTTAGCAGGTTTTCTTCAATTAATTTTTTTATATAAATTTGTAAAAAAATTTTATGTTGTAAAGCTTAATTTTAAATTTAATATAAATAATAAAGTAAAATTTTTTTTTAAAAAACTTTTACCAAGTATTTTTTCATCTGGTGTTACACAAATAAACATATTAGTTGGTACTATAATTGCTTCATTTCAAGCAAGTGCTGTCTCTTATTTGTATTATGCAGATAGAATTTACCAAATAAATCTAGCAATTGCTGGAGTAGCCATTGGAGTAGTCGTTTTACCTCAACTTTCTAGGCATATTTTTTCAAGTAACAAAGCAAAAATTTCAAAGATTCAAAATAAAGCATTAGAATTAAGTATGTTTTTAAGTCTACCTGCATCAATAGCTTTGCTAATTGGATCAGAGGAGATTATTTCTGCATTATTTGGATACGGTTCATTTAGCGAAGAGGCTGTTAATAATTCTTCAAAAGCATTGTATTATTTTGGTTTAGGACTTCCGGCCTTTGCTTTGATTAAAGTATTTTCAACCTTTTTTTTTGCAAACCATAATACCAAAACTCCATTTTACATTTCTCTAATTTCTGTAATTTTGAATATTTGTATAAGTGTTTATTATTTTAAAAGCATAGGTTTTATAATTATACCTATATCAACAACTATATCCTCATGGTTTAATGCAATTATATTATTAATATATTTAAAAAATTATAATTTATTTGAGTTTAATAAGACATTTTTAGTCAGATTTTTAAAAATAATTTTTGCATCAATTATGATGGGAATATTTTTTAATTATTTAATATCAATTTTTGAAAATCAATTGTTATATGGTAACAATTTAAAATCATTTTATTTGATTTTATCTGCTTTATTAGGTTTAGTTTTCTACCTATTAATTTCATTTTTGATCAAGGCTTTTAATTACAAAGATCTTCAATTAAAGTATTAGTTTATGAATAAAAAAATTTTTTCAGGCGTTCAACCTACTGGCAATCTCCATTTAGGGAATTATTTAGGTGCAATTAAGAACTTTGTTGAACTAAATAATAATAATAATAACTGCATTTTTTGTGTTGTAGATTTGCATGCAATAACAGTAACTCAAAATCCAAATGATTTGAAAAATAATATAAGAGAGACAGTGGCCACTTTTGTAGCTAGTGGTATAAATCCAAAAAAAAGCATTATTTTTAACCAATCACAAGTTAGTGCCCACGCAGAGGCAGCATGGATATTAAGCTGCACTGCTAGAATGGGATGGTTAAATAGAATGACCCAATTTAAAGAAAAAGCTGGAAAGGATAAAGAAAAAGCTAGCATTGGTCTTTATTCTTATCCCATACTAATGGCAGCAGATATTTTACTTTATGATGCTACTCATGTTCCAGTAGGTGATGATCAGAAGCAACATTTAGAACTTTGTAGAGATATAGCTCAAAAATTTAATAATGATTTTAAAGCAGACGATTTTTTCAAGGTACCAGAACCGCTAATTCAAAAAGAATTTTCCAGAATTATGAGTCTTAAGGATGGTTTAAAAAAAATGAGTAAATCAGAGTCATCGGACTTAAGTCGAATAAATCTTACCGATGAAAAAGATCAAATTATAAATAAAATAAAAAAAGCTAAAACTGACCCAATGCCAATGCCATCAAATGTAGAAGAATTAAAAAAAAGACCTGAAGCAAAAAATTTAATTGGTATTTACTCAAGCTTGTCTGATCTAAGTTTAGAAAGAGCTGTTGAAAAATTTTCTGGCAAAAACTTTTCAGAATTTAAAAAAGATTTATCACAAATCGTAGTTGATAAAATTGATCCTATTTCATCTGAAATTAAAAAATTATTACAGGATAAGGATTATTTAGACAAAATACTTTCCGATGGTTGTAAAAAAGCAGATGAAATTGCCTCTCAAAAGATTAAAAAAATTCATAAAATACTTGGTTTTTAAATTAATTTTATAAACAAGTTTCATTTTGGAAATTATTGACTATATATAAATTATGTTTGTTCAAACTGAGACTACACCAAACCCCAATTCATTAAAGTTTTTGCCTGGCAAGAATGTCTCTAATCATGGTTCGTTCGAAGTTACAAAAAAAGATGAGACTAATAACGAATTAATTAAAAATTTATTATCTGTTAATGGTGTAGAGGGTATTTTTTTAGGGAAGGACTTCATATCAATAAATAAATATGACTCAACTGAATGGGGCGAAATTAAACATATTATTATTTCATTAATTAATGATTTTTATGCCAGTGGAAAAGAATGTGTTATTGATAATAATCTTAATGAAGAAATAGATAATTTAGAGGAAGTAGAAAAAAAAATTGTAAAAATATTAGATCAAAAAATTAGACCTGCTGTAGCTAAAGATGGAGGTGATATCAAATTTAAAGAATTCAAAGATGGTGTTGTAAAAGTTCAATTACAAGGAAGTTGTTCTGGCTGTCCAAGCTCCACCATGACGCTTAAACAGGGAGTACAAAATCTTTTATGTCATTATTTACCAGAAGTAAAAAGGGTTGAGGCAGTTTAATATGAAAAAAGGATACTCTAAATCAAATATTAAATTTTTGAAATTTTTTGATCAAAATGACCTAGGGTCATTACCCAGAATTTTATTAAGTTGTGTATTTATAGTCATGTTTTTTTATTTTATTCCAACTATAATTGATTTTACGGATAAAAGAATTTTAAATACAAACGAATTTCAGAATAATTCTAAAGCTATTCTAGCCTATACATTAAATGAGAAGAAAAATGGCCTTCAAGATAATGGTGAGTTTCTTGATGAGAGAGAATTATTGGTTGATATACTTAGCCTGAATGATCTTGAAGTTGATACTGTTAGATTAAATGCATCAACAATAAAACAATTATTTGAAGATACGGATTATAAATTAAAAGACGTAAGACAAAAAAAACTAGTTAAACCAGTCGCACTAACCTTACTTCCTAATGAAATTAAGATGATTGAAAACACTCAGAAAAGAAAAGAATTTTTTATTCAGATTGTTTTGCCACTTATATTGAAAGAAAATAATAATATTAAGTTAGACCGAAAAATGCTTTTTAGCATTATTAACAAAAGCAATAACACAAAGTTAGAAAATAAATGGATAGAAGCAAAATTTAAACAATATGGGGTTCCGTCTAAAGATTTGTCAACTCTGAAAATTAGAATGGATGAAATTCCTGTTTCTTTAGCATTAGCACAAGCGGCAAAGGAAACTGGTTGGGGGACTTCTAGATTTGCTTTAGAAGGAAATGCTCTATTTGGTCAATGGACATGGTCAGGTGAAGGTTTAAAACCAAAAGAATCAGATAGTGATGAAGGTCATAAAGTAATGAAGTTTAATGTATTACAAGCATCTGTTAGAGCTTATCAAAGAAATTTGAATACTCATTCAACATATAAAGATTTTAGAAAAGCAAGAGCAGAATTGAGAGATCTTGGAAAACCCCTAGACAGTATTATTTTAGCTAAATTTTTGGATAAATATGCAGAAACAGGAAATCAATATGTTGAAGTGTTACAAAAAATTATTAAACAAAATGATTTAAAAGATTTTGATGATGCCAAATTACTTCCGTCAAGCATCGAACTTGAAAGCTTAATTTAATTTCTAATTGTAAATTGAGTACCAAGCCAGCGCCACTTTCCATTATCATTCAAAGAACAATTTATTCTACCTCTCCTTGGTAAAAATTTTTCATCAAAATTTATTATTAAAGTTTGTTTTTTAAATTTTATTTTTGATTTTTTCCAATTCCCACCATCATTAGAATAACAATTAATATTATTAATATTTTTTTGTTCTGTGAAAAATTCTATTATTAATTTAGGAGGGTTGTTTTCATTATTAACTTTTTTCTCTTCTGGTTTTAGGCTTTTATATTCTAAAGGACTATAATTAATTAAAGATTTAAACCTTTTTAAATCACCATATTTTTCATTAATCGGAAATCTAGGTAATTCGAATTTATTCTTATTTATATCAATGACTCCAGAATGTTGGCCAAATCCAATTTTGAAATTTTTAGAAATATAATCCTTCATATATTTTGAATATTCACCAAATGGATATGAAAAAATTTCAGGAATATATCCAAATTTATTTTTAAAAATTTTTGATGCTGTTTCGATATCTTTAACAAATTCAGAATTATTCATATCAATCAAGTATTCATGAGTGTGGGAATGATGACCAATGATTGCAAAATCAGATTTTTCTATTTCTTTAATCTCATCCCAATTCATGTATCCATTCTTACCCACAGGTTCAGTAGATATAAAAAGAATGAATGGAATCTTGTTTTTTTTTAAATATGGCCAAGCCTCAGTGTAAAATGATTTAAATCCATCATCGATTGTGATTAGAATTTCTTTTTTATTTTTCGGTTTTTCAAAATTTCTTACGAATAATTTTGGATTATAAAATTTATAATTAAGTTTTTTAATTATCTGCATTTGTTCTTTAAAAACACCCATTTGTATGTTTGTAGAGGGATATTTATCCTCGTTAAATCTATGGTACATTAAGGATAAAATGCCATTATCGTTTGAAAAATATTTGCTATTATTCTCTTCTGAACTAGAATCATTTAAAAAAGATAATTGTATGATGAATATACTGATAATTGATGCAGCAAGTGATAGAATTTTTTTTATGATCATTAATAATGATATTAGCTATAATACAGTACATGAAAATACTAAAAATAATTTTGAGAAAATGATGATTTTAATTAATGAATTTTTAAGTTCACATAATATTAAAATAAGTGATATTTCCAGTCTTTATGTAAATCGGGGTCCTGGTAGTTTTGCTGGCATTAGAAATTCACTTTCCACAATAAAAGCAATACATTTAGTTAATAAAATTGACTATTATTGTTATAGTTTTAAGGATTTTAAAGGTGTTGAAAAAATAAAATATGAAAATATCCCCAATCTGTGCAATAAATTTAAAGTTAAAAAGAATTTGATTAATCCTATTTATATAAGTTAAAATTAATTATGGCAGATACTATTGAGCAAAAATGTTTATCAAAAGGTGTTAAACTTACAGATCAAAGAAAAATAATTGCCAAAGTAATGTCAGAGGCATCAGATCACCCTGATGTCGATGAATTATATAATAGAGTATCAAAAATAGATCCTAAAATAAGTATTGCAACAGTTTACAGGACTGTAAAACTTTTTGAAGAGTCAGGTATACTTGCTAAACATGAGTTTAAAGGTGGTAAAGCTAGATACGAAGAGCTTAACGAGGGGCACCATGATCATTTGATTGATATTAAATCTGGAGAGATTATTGAATTTGTCGATGAAGAAATTGAAAAACTTCAAAAAAAAGTTGCTGAAAAGTATGGTTATAAATTAGTAGATCACAAATTAGAGCTGTACGGGGTTAAAAAAAAACCTCAATAAATGAGTCAAAAAATTTTCATTAAAACTTTTGGATGTCAGATGAATGAATATGATTCTAATAGAATTTTTGACACTGTAAAGAAAATTGGTTTTCAAAAAACAGAAAATTATGAAGATGCTAATTGTTATTTATTAAACACATGTCATATAAGAGATAAAGCTAAAGAAAAAGTTTATCATGAAATTGGACGAGTAAAAAAAATTTTTAGATTAAAACAAAAGCCACTAGTAATTATCGCTGGCTGTGTGGCCCAAGCAGAAAATGAGGAAATGCTTAGAAGAGAATCTTATATAGATATAGTAATTGGTCCACAATCGTATCACAAAATTAATGATATTATTTTAAATTATATCAAAAAAAAGAAAAAAATTGATGAAACAGAATTTGATGCAGTTTCTAAATTTAAATATTTAGCTAAAATTAAAAATGAGTCCGGAAAAGTTTCATCATTTTTAACTATTCAAGAGGGCTGTGATAAGTTTTGTCATTTTTGTGTTGTGCCATATACAAGAGGACCAGAATATTCCAGACCATTTAATCAGATTTTAGAAGAGGCTAAATTGTTAGTTGATAGAGGTACAAAAGAAATAATATTACTTGGTCAAAATGTTAATGCTTATAACTATAAGGGTTACAAACTTTCGCACTTAATTTTAGAATTAGAAAAAATTTTTGGAATTGAAAGAGTGCGATACACAACCTCCCACCCTAAAGACATGACAAAAGATCTTATTGATGTTTATAAAGAATCAAAAAAGTTAATGCCTTTAATTCATTTACCAGTGCAGAGTGGTTCTAATAAAATTTTAAATCTAATGAATAGAAAACATTCAATAAGTGAGTATCTTGAAATATTTGATATGTTGAAAGAGATAAATTCTAATATAAAATTTTCTAGTGATTTTATTATAGGTTATCCTGGAGAAGAAGATAAAGATTTTGAAGACACTTACAGTCTAATAAAAAAACTTAAGTTTATTAACTCATATTCATTCATTTTTAGCCCAAGACCTGGAACAATTGCTGCGGATTTAAAGTTAATAGATAAAAAAATTTTAATGCATAGGTTAGAGAAAATTCAAAATCGATTGTTCGAAAATCAAACAGAGATGAACAAATCCTTGGAAAATAAGATTCTTAATGTTTTGGTGGAAAATTTAACTGAGGATAAAAAACAAACTTTTGGACGTTCAGAATATATGACATCAGTTATATTTAATGGTAAAAAAAATGATATTGGAAAAATTGTACCAGTTAAAATCACAAAGAGTAATAGAAGCACTTTATTTGGAGAAATAATCAACAATACAAATCAAAAGGTAGCATAATAATTGAGTATTCTGACCCAAAATAAAATCGATTCATCTCTTAAATTTGTTTATTCAGATAACAATTCCTTAAGTGTTATTTTTCACAACAATGATTTACTAATGGGTGTAGCAGGTGAATTTAATAAAAATTTAAAAGAGTTAGAGAAAATTACCCAATCTAGTTTGTATTCAAGAGGTAATTCAATACTGATTAAGTCAAGCCCTGAAAAAAACGAAATAATTAAAAATGCATTAAAATTTTTAGCTAATCAATTTATTAACAATGGTGCTATAGAAAATAAGGATATAGTCTCGTCAGTAGATAAATTTATGATTAATGAAAAAGTTAAGAATAACAATGTAACAGATATTATAAAGACGCCAAAAAAATCTATAATTCCAAGATCTGAAAAACAAAAACGTTACGTTAGAGCTCTAAGACAAAGTGACATAATAATTTCTGCGGGACCAGCTGGCACGGGAAAAACTTTTCTAGCAGTTGCGGTTGGACTCACAATGCTATTAGAAAAAAAAATTGAAAGAATAATTTTATCAAGACCAGCAGTTGAAGCAGGTGAACGCCTAGGGTTTTTACCAGGAGATATGAAGGAAAAAGTAGACCCGTATCTTAGGCCTTTATATGACTCTCTTTATGATCTTTTTGATTTTGAAAAAATACAAAGAATGATTGAAGTTGGGGATATTGAGATTGCACCTCTAGCTTTTATGAGAGGAAGAACATTGAAAAATTCTTTTGCAATTTTAGATGAGGCTCAAAATGCAACTGATACTCAAATAAAGATGTTTCTAACTAGAATTGGTGAAAATTCAAAAATTGTGGTAAATGGTGATCCAACCCAAATAGATTTGCCTAATAAAGGCATGTCAGGTTTAGTTCGCTCTAAAGAATTAATAGGTCATTTGAATGAAGTAGCTGTTATTGATTTTGATCATTCAGATGTTGTTCGGCATCCACTAGTTTCAAAAATAGTAAAAGCTTATTCTAAAAATGATTAGTATTAATGTTTTCTCAGAGGAGAGGGCTTGGTCAAAAAGATTAAAAAAAAAAAAATTTTTTTTTGATAAAATTTCTAAGGCATTTCCCAAAAAATATAAGTTTTTAAATAAAAAAGTTAGCCTGACCCTTTTACTTTCTAACAATACAAATATTAAAAAATTAAATAAAAATTTCAGAAATAGAAATAAATCAACTGATATTTTATCATTTCCATCAAATAATAAGATAAAAATATCAAAACAAACTTATCTGGGTGATATCATAATTAGTTACAATTATATTGATAAGCCTAAATCTCAAGATTTGAAAAATTTTGAAGAAAAATTAATTAAAACTTTTATTCATGGTTTTCTACATTTATTGGGTTTTGATCATAATAGAGATAAAGATTACATTAAAATGCTTAAAGAAGAAAAAAAAATATATCAATCAATAACTTTAAATCTAAATTAAATTGAAAACGAAAACATACATTGATTTTATTTTTTTAATTATTTTAGGTATAGGAACATCTTTTAGTTTGCCTCCATTTAATTATTTGATGATAAATTTTTTAACTTTTTCATTATTATTTTTGTTTTTAATAAAAAAATCTAAAATTCATAGAAGTCGAAAACTCTTTTTTTTCTATGGGTGGTTTTTTGGTTTTGGGTACTTTATCAGTAATCTCTATTGGATATCAATTTCACTAACATTTGATCAGAATTTTAAATTTTTAATTCCATTAACTTTGATTTTAATACCACTTTTTCTAGCTATATTTTATGGAATGATCACTCTTGTTTTTATAATTTTAAAATCAGAAAAAATTATAATTTCCTTTTTAGTTTTTTCCTTAATTTTTGCAATTTTAGAATTTTTAAGAGGTTCAATTTTAACTGGTTTTCCTTGGAATTTGATCGCTTTTAGTTTTTCAAATTATTTAGAAATTTTGAGCATAACTTCAATAATTGGAACTTATGGATTTAATTTATTTTGTATTTCGCTATTTGTAAGCCCAGCTATAATTATATTAAAAAACTCAAAAAGGGATCTAGGTGCCCCTATTTTCTTTATAATTTTTTTTATACTTTTTTACTCTTATGGATCCTTTTATAAAAATAAATTTTATAAAGCAGAAAAAGAATTTTATGATTATAAATTAAGAGTTATTGGATCTAATATCAGTCTCAATAGATTTTATTTAAATACTGACACAGTTTCGATTATTGAAGATTTAATAAAGATAAGCAATCCAAATATTAATGAAAAAATTGTTTTTGTGTGGCCTGAGGGAATTCTCCCTGATGTATCTCAAGAGGAATTAAGTAAATATAATTGGTTATTTGATAAAAATTTTAATGAAAATCATTTATTAATAATTGGAATTAATAAGCATTCCATAACTAGTGGACATGAGGATCATTTTAACACGTTTTCTGTTTACGATAATAAATTGAATTTACTAAATTCTTATAATAAAATTAATTTAGTACCGTTTGGTGAATTTTTACCTTTTGAAAATATACTAAAAAAAGTTGGTTTGAGATCAATTACAAACAATTATCAATCTTTTTCAAGTGGAGATCAAAGAAATATTATTGAAATAAAAAAACAAAAATTCCTGTTGAAAATTTTGCCCCTTATTTGCTATGAAATAATTTATTCAGGAAGATTATTTGATGATCCGGATTTTGATTTAATTGTTAACATTTCTGAAGATGGATGGTTTGGTAAGTCAATTGGTCCGAAACAACATTTTGAACATAGCATTTTAAGAGCTATTGAAAGTGGAAAATATGTTTTACGATCATCAAATAATGGCATTGCAGCAATAATAAACCCTGTTGGTGCTGTTGAACAAATAGTTAATTTTGGTGAGACAGGCTATATAGACTTTAAAGAAAGTAAAAAAATACAACCAACAATATTTTCTAAGTATGGTAATAAAATTTTTTTATTATTAATTTTATTGTATATTTTTTTAATTTTTTCATTTAATAGGATTAAAAATGAGCAATCTTAAAAATTATCTTTTTACTAGCGAGTCAGTTTCCGAGGGTCACCCTGATAAAGTCTCAGATAGGATTTCAGACATGGTTGTTGACAGTTATCTTTCAGGAGATCCGTTTTCAAGAGTTGCATGTGAAACACTTACAACTACTAACAAAGTTGTTTTAGCTGGCGAAATAAGAGGACCTGAAATTAAAAAAGATGAACTTATAGAAAAAATAAGAAAATGTATTAAAGATATTGGTTATGACCAAGATGGTTTCACTTGGAAAGAAGCGACGAAAATTGAAAGTCATTTACACTCTCAATCTTCTGATATTGCAATGGGAGTTGACTCTTCAGGCAACAAGGATGAGGGTGCCGGCGATCAGGGTATTATGTTTGGGTACGCTTGCAATGAAACTGATGTTTTAATGCCTGCACCTATACATTATTCACATAAAATCTTAAGATTAATGGCAGAAGATAGAAAATCTGGAAAACTAAAAAATATTGAGCCAGACTCTAAAAGTCAAGTTACGTTTGAATATGTTGATGGAAAACCTACTAGAGTAAAATCTGTTGTAATATCATCTCAACATTCTGCAGATATCAACCAAGCACAAGTAAAAGATTTATTAAGACCCTATATGTTAAAATCTATACCAGAAAATTTTCTTAAAGATTTTAATGAAGATGAGTTTTATGTTAACCCAACAGGTAATTTTGTTATAGGCGGTCCAGATGGAGACTGTGGATTAACTGGTCGAAAAATTATAGTAGATACTTATGGTGGCGCGGCACCCCATGGAGGAGGAGCTTTTTCTGGAAAAGATCCAACTAAAGTTGATAGATCTGCGGCTTATGCTGCAAGATATATAGCAAAAAATATTGTTGCTTCTAAGGTAGTAGATAAATGTTTGATTCAATTAGCATATGCTATTGGTGTTTCAAAACCATTATCTATTTACGTTGATTTGTTTGATGATGACTTAGAAAAAAATAAGTTTGTTGTTGAAAAAATTAAAGAAAACTTCGATCTAAGTCCTAGGGGAATTAGAGAAATGTTAAATTTAAATAAACCTATATATGAAAAAACAGCAGCTTATGGTCACTTTGGAAGAACTCCAGAAGATAATGGTTCATTTTCATGGGAAAAAATAGATAAAACAAGTGTTTTTTCTAAATAGTTTCTGTTGAATTACAAGAAAACTTTACTATATTACACTTACATTATTGAATTTACAAAATGGGCTTAAGCCCATTTTTTTTTGGAGCAAACAAAAATATGTTAAACAAAAGAGCAGATAAATTAGAACTTTTAAGGATAGCAGAGGCTGTAGCACTTGAAAAATCTATCGATAAGGAGCTTATAATTGATTCCATGGAGACCGGCATCGCTAAAGCTGCTAAGTCGAAATTTGGCCAAGATAATGAAATTAAAGTTTCAATTAATAGAGATAGTGGTGATATCGAAATTTTTAGAAAATTAGTTGTTTGTGAAAATCCCGAGAATTCAAATACAGAAATTAAATTAGAAGATGCCATTAACTTAAATGAGGATAATAAAGGTAAATCTATTGGGGACGAAGTACTTCAGCCTCTTCCAGCTTTTGACTTTGGAAGAATAGCAGCACAAACTGCAAAACAAGTTATTAGCTTCAACGTTAGAGAGGCAGAAAGAGAAAGACAGTATAATGATTTTATTGATAAAAAAGACACAATTTTAAGTGGTATTGTAAAAAGACTAGAATTTGGAAATGTTATTACTGACCTTGGGAGAACTGAAGCTATCATTCAAAAAAATGAACTAATACCAAGAGAAAATATAAAAGCAGGAGATAGAATTAAAGCCTATTGTTATGATGTTAGAAGAGAACAAAGAGGTCAACAGATTTTTCTTTCAAGAGCTCATCCAAAATTCATGGAAAAACTTTTTGTACAAGAAGTTCCAGAAATTTATGATGGACTAATAGAAATTAAATCATCTTCAAGAGATCCAGGAAGTAGAGCAAAAATTTGCGTAAAAGCTGTTGATACTTCATTAGATCCAGTTGGGGCTTGTGTTGGAATGAGAGGATCAAGAGTTCAAGCAGTTGTAAATGAATTACAAGGTGAAAAAATAGATATAGTAAACTGGTCTGAGGATCCAGCAATTTTAGTTTCAAATGCTTTATCACCAGCAGAAGTTCAAAGAGTAAATGTAGATTCAGAAAGAAAGAAGTTGGATGTAATATTAACAGAAGAAAATTTAAGCAAAGCAATTGGTCGGAGAGGTCAAAATGTTAGACTAGCAACCAAATTATTGAATTATGAAATTAATATTATGACTGACCAAGAGGACTCTGAAAGAAGACAACTTGATTTTAAAGAAAAAACTGAAAACTTTGTTAAAAATTTAGAACTTGACGAAACTTTAGGGCAACTTTTGGTTGCTGAAGGTTTTTCATCAATTGATGATATTAAAGACAGTACAACTGAAAACCTTAGTAAGATCGAAGGTATAGAGGATGACACCGCTAAAGCTTTGATTGAAAGAGCAAAAGAGTTCTATGAAAAAGATCAGGAAGACATTTCACAAAGAATTAAAGATCTAGGTTTAATAGATGATCTGATTAATCTGAAAGGACTAACCCCAGGCATGTTAGTAACATTAGGTGAACAAAAAATTTTAAATTTACAAGATTTTGCAGACCTTGCCTCGGACGAATTAACAGGTGGTTTTGATATAGTTAAGGGAGAAAGAGTTAAAATTCAAGGTTATTTAGAAGATTTTGCTTTGTCTAAAAATGAAGCAGATGAACTTATCATGTCTGCAAGAAATATAATTTACAAAGATTGAGAGATGGAAAATGGAGAACAAAAAAACAAAACTTACAATTTCTGGAAATCCAAAGAAGTCTTTAAAAAATTTTGACAATAAAAGTTTAGAGGGAAAAAAAACTGTAGTTATTGATAAGCAATTAAAAAAACCTTTTAAAAAGGGAGGTTTTAAAAAACCAGATGGTTTTAAATCATCTTTTGATTTAAAAAAAGGTGCACCTTTTAAACCAAACAGTTCATTAAAAACTTCGGCAGTTCCAAGTGATTTTGAAAGACGTAAATTAGCTGAACAAAGAGCCACCAAAAGATTAAAAGGGGATCAAGAAAATAAAGACAAAAAAACGAAATTAGGTACAAAAAAAAGAGAACTTAAATTAACAGTTTCTAGAGCTCTTAGTGATGAAATAGAAACAAGAGAGAGAAGCTTAGCATCTGTGAAAAGAGCAAGACAGAAAGAATTAAAAAATTCTGTAAAAGATGAGACTAAAGATAAACTAAGACTAGTAAAAAGAGATATAAAAATACCAGAGGCAATTACCGTTAGAGAGCTAGCTAATAGAATGGCAGAGCAATCAAGTAACGTAATTAAATTTTTGTTTGGTATGGGAGTTACTGTTACAATAAATCAAACATTAGCCGCTGATACAGCTGAATATTTAATAAAAGAATTTGGACATAATCCTATTCGAGAAGAAAAAGCTGAGGAGATAATTAAAAAAATAAAAGCCTCTAGAACAGAAAATCTAAAAAATAGACCTCCTATTGTAACTGTAATGGGCCATGTTGATCATGGAAAAACTTCTGTATTAGATGTTTTAAGAAGTGCAAATGTAGTTTCAGGCGAATTTGGTGGAATTACTCAACATATTGGTGCTTATCAAATTGAAAGCCAATCTAGTAAACTAACATTTATTGACACACCAGGTCATGCAGCTTTTACTGAAATGAGAGCAAGAGGATCAAAGTTAACTGATGTTGTTGTATTAGTTGTTGCAGCAGATGATGGTGTTAAACCTCAGACAATCGAATCAATAAAACATGCAAAAGCAGCAAACGTACCAATAGTTGTCGCAATTAATAAATGTGATTTACCAGAAGCTGACCCACAAAAAATTAAAAATCAACTATTAGAGTATGAATTGATAGCTGAGGACTTATCAGGTGATACTTTGATGGTTGAAATTTCAGCCAAAACGAAATTAAATTTAGATAAATTAGTTGAAGCAATTATTCTTCAAGCTGAAATTTTAGACTTAAAAACTGATTTTGAATCTAAAGCCACAGGCATTGTTTTAGAATCTCAAATAGATGTTGGTAGAGGGCCTGTAGCAACAATAATTGTAACTACAGGAACGCTTAGAAAAGGAGATTTTTTTGTTAGTGGTTTAAAATGGGGAAAAGTTAGAGCAATAGTAAATGATAAAGGAAAAAATATAAATGAAGCTCTTCCATCTTCCCCTATAGAAATTTTAGGTATTAACGGTGCGGCAAAAGCAGGAGACGATTTTATTGTTCTTGATAGTGAAAAAGAGGCAAAAACCTTAAGTGAAAATAGAAGAGAAGAAAATAAAGAAAGAAAAAATCCATTAACTTTTGCGACACAAGACTCTGCATTTTCAGACAAGTCATCTGAAGAACTTAATTTAATTATCAAATCTGATGTTCATGGATCATCAGAGGCGATCAAAAATGCTATAAGCCAAATCAAACATGACGAAGTAAAACCAAAAATAATTTTAGCAGATATTGGGATGGTTACAGAAACCGATGTAACTTTAGCAAAAGCATCTAATGCCGTATTGGTGGCTTTTAATGTGAAACCAAGTAAAGAAGCAAAAAAACTTGCAGAAAATGAAAATATTAAAATTTCCTCATACAATATTATTTACGAAGTTTTAGATTACATAAAACAAAGAATGTCTGGATTACTTACTCCTGATATTAAAGAAACAATAACTGGAACAGCACAAATTTTAGAGGTTTTTAAAGTTTCTGGTGCCGGAAAAGTTGCTGGATCCAAAATAATTGAAGGAGAGATTAATAGCACTTCTGAGGTTAGGATAATTAGAGACAGTACAATCATTTATACTGGAAAAGTTGGAACTCTATTTAGAGAAAAAGACCAAGTAAAGCAGGTTAGTAACGGACAAGAATGTGGTATTACTGTAAAAGACTATATGGATTTTAAAAAAAACGACACAATAGAAGCTTTTAGTGTTACGTCTACAGAAAGGTCAATTTAATGACAGATAGAATAGGCAAACCTATAACACAAAGGCAACTTAGAGTTGGGGAAATGATAAAGCAGTCTTTAAGCATGATTTTTATAAGAAATGAGGCTAAGGTCCCAAATTTAGAAACTAACACAATAACAGTTACTGAGGTGAGAATGAGTCAGGATTTAAAAATTGCTAAAGCATACGTGCTTCCACTTGGAGGCAAAAATGCTGAAGAAACGATTAATGTCTTAAAAGAGTACTCATTCTTAATTAGAAAAATTTTATCACAAAAAGTAGTTATGAAATTTTTACCAAAATTACTTTTTAGAAAAGATGAATCTTTCGAGTATGCAGAAAAAATAGAAAATTTAATAAAACAAACAAATAAATAGGAAAATAAGGAATGAACAAAAAAGCACAAGAACTGGCAATTCATGAAAAAGATACGGGATCATCAGAAATTCAGATTGCTTTGTTAACAAACAAAATTGAAACTCTATCAACACACATAAAGAAGTTTAAAAAAGATAAACATTCTTCTGTTGGATTATTAAGAGCGGTAAATAGAAGAAAGAAATTGTTAGAATACTTAAAAAAAAATAAAATGGATTCTTACAAAAATGTACTGTCGAAATTGAATTTAAGAAAATAGAAATCAAGATAGATAGATTGGAACGGAAAGAAACGAACGAAACGAAATGGAAATGAAATGTTTAAAGTATATAAGAAGGAAATTGAAGTAGCAGGAAAGAAGTTAAGTTTAGAAACAGGTAAAGTAGCAAGACAGGCAGATGGAGCAATTATCGCTACATATGGAGAAACAGTTATTTTAGCAACAGTGGTAGGAGCAAAAAAAGTAAATCCAGACATGGATTACTTTCCATTATCAGTAAACTACCAAGAAAAATATTATGCTGGAGGAAAAATCCCAGGTGGATATTTTAAAAGAGAAGCGAGACCAACTGAAAGTGAACAACTAATTTCAAGACTGATTGATAGACCAATTAGACCTTTATTCCCTAGTGAATTTAAAAATGAAGTACAGTTATTACCAACAGTAATTTCTTACGATAAAGATAGTCAACCTGATATTTTAGCAATCATTGCTTCATCAGCAGCTCTAGCTATATCAGGAATGCCATTTATGGGACCTGTAGGAGCATCTAGAGTTGGATATGTTGGTGGCAAATATATTTTAAATCCATCAAAAACTGAATTAGAAAACTCAAGTTTAGATTTAGTTGTAGCGGGTACTAAAGATGCTGTACTAATGGTTGAGTCTGAAACAAAAGGTCTAACAGAGGAAGAAATGTTAGACGCTGTTAAATTTGGACATGAAGGTTTTGTTCCTGTAATTGAAATGATAGAAGAACTAGCAAAAGAATGTAGAAAGCCAGAGTGGATTGTTGAGAAAAAAGATTTGTCAGAAATCAAGAAAAAGCTTGAAAGTGAATTTACTAAAGACTTGACCAAAGCATTTGCAACAAAAGACAAACAAGATAGATCAACTCAAATTTCAGAGATAAACGACAGAGCTAAGAAACTTTTTGAAGAAAACGAAAATTATTCTGATTTTAATGTTAATGATGAGTTAAAAAATCTTGAAAAATCTATTGTGAGAACTGACATTCTTAAAAATAAAAAAAGAATTGATGGTAGAGGTTTATCTGATGTAAGGGCTATTGAATGTGAGGTTGGTATTTTACCAAGGACACATGGTTCAGCATTATTTACTAGAGGAGAAACACAAGCAATTGTGGTTACAACACTTGGTACTTCTGATGATGAGCAAAGATTAGAAAGTTTAGATGGACAGCATAGAGAAAGATTTATGTTGCACTATAACTTTCCTCCTTTTTCAGTCGGTGAAACTGGAAGAATTGGAACTGGTAGAAGAGAAGTTGGTCATGGAAAATTAGCATGGAGAGCAATTAATTCCTCATTACCTTCTAAAGAGTCATTTCCATATACTTTTAGAATAGTTTCAGAAATTACAGAATCTAATGGTTCTTCTTCTATGGCTACCGTTTGCGGTGCATCACTTGCGTTAATGGATGCAGGTGTGCCAATCAAAGAACCGGTTGCAGGTATTGCAATGGGATTGATTAAAGAAGGCGATAGTTTTAGTGTCCTTTCAGATATTTTAGGTGATGAAGATCATTTAGGCGACATGGACTTTAAAGTTGCTGGAACCAAAAATGGAATTACTTCACTTCAAATGGATATTAAAATTACAGGTATAACGTTTGAAATCATGGAACAGGCGTTAAAGCAAGCTAAAGAGGGAAGAATTCATATCTTAGGAGAAATGAATAAAGCTTTAGCAGAATCAAGAGCTGAAGTTGGAAAACATACCCCAAAAATGGAACAGATAACTGTTGATAAAAAAGACATCGCAGCTGTGATTGGAAAAGGTGGAGCAACAATAAGAGAAATTGTTGAAAAATCAGGTGCAAAAGTAGATGTGAACGATGAAGGTGTTGTAACAGTTGCTGCTCCTGACGAAGAGTCTAGAAACATTGCAATGCAGTTTATTAAGGACATTACTGCAAAAGCTGAATTAAATAAAATTTATACAGGCAAAGTAATGAAGATTATGGAGTTTGGAGCATTTGTAAATTTTTTAGGTAAGCAGGATGGTCTTGTTCATATTTCAGAATTAGCCGATAAAAGGGTTGCTAAAGTAACTGACGTTGTCAAAGAAGGCGATGAAGTAAAAGTAAAAGTTATTGGATTTGATAGAGGCAAAGTAAAGCTATCCATTAAACAAGCAATAGACTAGAAATTTTGAAATTTTTATAAAAATAGTTATGCTATTAGAAGCATGAAAAAACTAAGTTGGCATTATAAAAAATTAATTTTTAAATTTAAAAAAAAAATTGATTTAGATAAAGATTTATTGTCATCTAATAATTTAAATGAACTATTTAATCATTATGGCTCTGACAAAGGAACCATGGTGAATCATCCATATGGTAGAGAAGAAGAAAAAATAGTTGGACATGGATTCGGTGATTATTATGAAAAATATTTTAAAAATCTTAGAAATGAAAACTTTAATCTTTTAGAAATTGGGACGTGGAAAGGGGCTTCTTTAGCTGCGTTTAAAAAATATTTTTTAAAAGCATATATATATGGATTGGATAGAAATTTTAAATTTCAATACAAGTCTGATAAAATAAGGTTTTATAATTGTGACACAACAAAAAAAAGTGATTTACAAATTATAGAAAAAAAATTTGAAAATAAAAAGTTTAAAATAATTATTGATGATGGATCTCATTTTCTAAATGATATTATTAGTAATTTAAGGTTTTTTTTTAGATTTTTAGATAAAAAAGGTATTTATGTAATTGAGGATTTTAGACATCCTGAATATTATAAATTTCTAGATGACTCAAAAAAAAAAGAGTTAAATGTCACAGAAATAATAGAGAAATTTAAAAAAAAAGAATTCTTTCAATCTGAATTATTAACCAAGGATGATCAATTAATTTTAATGAAAAATATCAAAATAATTTCAAGTTATAAAGGTATTAAGAAAGATAAAGATATTAATGTTTCAGACATAGCATTTATTGAAAAAAATTAATTTAAGAAATATTTTTAGGGTCAGGCATACCAACTTTATTATACCCTGCGTCAACATAGTGAATTTCGCCTGTAACACCATTAGCAAGTTCACTTAACAGATAAAGTGCTGAATTTCCTACATCATGAATATCAACATTTCTCTTAAGAAAAGAATGGTCCTCGTTCCATTTATATAAGAATTTTGCATCACCAATGGCTGAGGCTGCTAGCGTTTTGATAGGTCCAGCACTAATTGCATTTACTCTCATGCCTTTAGAGCCCAAATCTCTTGCAAGATACTTAACACTTGCTTCAAGAGCAGATTTACATACACCCATTACATTATAATTTGGAATAGCTTTAGTTGACTCATAAGTTAACGTTAACATACTTCCACCTTCTTTCATTATTTTGGATGCTTCTTTTGCAACTTCAGTGAATGAAAAACATGAAATTAACATACTTCTTAAAAAGTTTTCTCTAGTAGTGTTTAAGTACTCGCCTGATAACTCTGATTTATCAGAAAATGCTACAGCATGAACTACAAAATCGATTTTACCCCACTGGGATTTAATATCTTCAAATAATTTTATTACCTCATCTTTATTTTCAACATCACAACTAAATGTAGTTTTTGAATTTAATTTTTCTGCTAAAGGAATTACTCTTTTTTTAAGAGCATCACCTAAGTATGTGAATGCAAGTTCAGCTCCAGCTTCAGCAAGTTTTTGTGAGATACCCCATGCGATAGATCTTTCATTAGCAACGCCCATGATTAATCCTTTTTTACCCTTCATTAAACTCATAATTAAACCTTTTCAAAAATTAAAGCTGCGTTAGTTCCACCAAAACCAAAACTGTTAGACATGACTGTATTTAAATTTACTCCAGTTTCTGTTTTAGCAATTATTGGGAATTTTTTAGCCTCTTCATCCATTTCATTAATGTTTGCTGAGCCAGTAATAAAATTATTTTTCATCATTATTAGACAATAGATTGCCTCATGTACTGATGCAGCTCCTAGTGGATGTCCTGATAAAGATTTAGTTGAGCTAATTTTTGGAATATTATCTCCAAAAGTATTTTTAACAGCATTTAGCTCTGTAATATCTCCAACTGGAGTAGAAGTTCCGTGAGTATTGATATAATCGATCTTATTTTTAGCTGTAGCCATTGCCATTTGCATACATCTTACGGCTCCTTCACCAGATGGTGCCACCATGTCGTATCCATCCGAAGTCGCTCCATAGCCAGTTAATTCTGCATATATTTTAGCTCCTCTGGCTTTTGCACGTTCATATTCTTCAAGAACTAATACTCCACCACCTCCAGCAATCACGAAACCATCTCTAGTTTTATCATAAGCTCTTGATGCAGTCTCCGGAGTATCATTGTATTTTGAGGATAAAGCTGTCATTGCATCAAACATAGCAGTCATTGCCCAGTGAATTTCTTCACTACCGCCCGCAAATATAACATCTTGCTTTCCCATTTGAATTAGTTCCATAGAATTTCCAATACAATGCCCACTAGTTGCACAAGCAGAACTCATTGTATAATTTGTACCTTTAATTTTAAAAGGAACAGCAAGTGTTGCAGAGGCTGTGCTTGCCATAGTTCTTGGAACAATGAAAGGCCCCATTAATTTTGGAGTTTTAGCTCTAGTTTTATCAGCAGCTAAAATTACATTTTCTATCGAAGGTCCACCTGAACCCATTACTATTCCAGTTTTAAAATTACTAACTTCATTTTCTTTGAGTCCAGAGTCTGCAATTGCTTCTTTCATAGCTATATAATTGTAAGCTGAACCTGAACCCATAAATCTTATTGTTTTTCTATCAACATGATCCTCAAGTTTAATGTTTGGTTTTCCATGAACATGACTTTTAAGATTGTGTTCTTTGTATTCTTCAGAAAATGAAATTCCAGATTTTGAGTTAAACAGTGATTGATAAACTTCTTCTTGATTATTACCTAAACAAGAAACAATACCTAATCCTGTAATTACTACTCTTCTCATTATTTAAATAATCCTACTTTTAAGTTGTCAGCCGAATATATCTTTTTATCATCTGCCAATACTACACCATTGGCAAGACCTACAGTTGTTCCTCCTGGTGACATAATTTTTTTCATATCAATTTCATATTTTACTAGCTTTATGTTTTGTAAAACTTCTCCAGTAAATTTAACATTACCAACCCCTAAAGCCCTTCCTTTTCCTAGCTTTCCAATCCATCCAAGATAAAAACCCACAAGTTGCCACATAGCATCAAGACCAAGACATCCAGGCATTACAGGATCTTCTCTAAAATGACAGTCAAAAAACCATAAGTCTCTTTTAATATCTAATTCTGCTTTTAAATATCCTTTTTTGAAAGCACCATTAGTATCGTTAATCTCTGTAATTCTATCAAACATGAGCATTGGTGGAAGAGGTAATTTTGCGTTTCCAGGGCCAAAAAGACCACCATTTCCGCAATTTAGAAGCTCATCGTAGGAATAGGAGTTTTTTTTCATAAAATTGAATACTCTGTAATACTTGATTTTATTAAATTATAATATACATATAGTTTAGAATTATTATAAAAAACAATGTTTAAAAACGCTGAATTTATTGATAAATTAAGATCTTTAGGATTAAGACCTACAAAACAGAGACTTAAAATTTGCGAAGTTTTATTTAATAGAGAAAAGACTTTTCACTTTACTATTAACGATCTTGCTAAAAACATTTCTGATCAAATTGAAGAAAAAATATCTTTAGCAACATTGTATAATACCGTTCATGCTTTAAAGGATAAAGGCTATTTAAAGGAAATTTCAATTAATAGTGATAAGAGTTATTTTGATACTAATATAACAAATCACCATCATTTCTTTGATGAAGATACAAATCAACTAATTGATTGTGATCATGATGATATTGAAAAAATAAACATTAAAAAAAATATCACAGGAAAAAAAATAAATTCGATTGAAGTTTTGATTAAAGTTGCGAGTGATAATCAAAATCAAAATTAATATAATAATTTCAATAACTTAAGAACTACATTATAATTATTCTAAACTATTGACATATAGTTTAGAATAATTATATTTTAATCTTAACAATTAAGGAGATAATAATGTCATTAAAAGGAACAAAGACTAAAGAAAATCTAGAAGCGGCATTTGCGGGTGAAAGTCAAGCAAATAGAAGGTACCTTTACTTCGCTCAAAAAGCTGACATCGAAGGATACAATGATGTTGCATCAGTATTTAGATCAACAGCAGAAGGTGAAACAGGTCACGCTCATGGTCACCTTGAATATTTAGAAGAAGTAGGTGATCCAGCTACTGGTTTGCCGATTGGTGAAACTAAAGCTAATCTAGCATCAGCAGTACAAGGTGAAACGCATGAATACACAGACATGTATCCTGGTATGGCTAAGACAGCTAGAGAAGAAGGTTTCGAAGAAATTGCTGATTGGTTTGAAACATTAGCAAAAGCCGAAAAATCTCACGCTGGTAAATTCCAAAAAACTTTAGAATCTATTAGCTAATTTATATTTTTTCGTGGGCATTTGAACTGCCCACTAAAAAAAAATTAAATTTCAAATTTTATCATATGAGCAAAGAAGGAAGCACAGAAGCACCCATAAGACATCCCATTGATTTTGAGCATCCTGATTTTTTAAATCCTGAAAAACTAGATACTGAAATGAGAAGAGTGTTTGATATCTGTCATGGATGTCGAAGATGTTTTAATCTTTGTGATTCATTCCCTAAACTTTTTGATATGATAGATGAGTCAAAAGATGAAGATGTAGAAAGTCTATCAAGTGAGCAATTTACACCTGTAGTAGATGCATGTACACTTTGTGATATGTGTTTTATGACTAAATGCCCATATGTACCACCACATGATTTTGATTTAGATTTTCCACATTTAATGCTTAGATACAGAGCAGCACAAAAAAAAATAGGTCAGCTATCTGCTGTGCCTAGACAATTAGCAGAAATTGATAGAAATTCTAAAGTTGGTGTAATGTTCTCAAAATTAATTAATTGGGCCTCAAATATAAAGAACAAATTTTTCAGGAAGATTTTAGAAATAATTGCCGGTATAGATATAAGAGCTCAATTACCAAAGTATAATTCTGAAACTTTTTCTAATTTTTTTAAAAAAAATAAAGATTTAATTAACTATGAAGTAAAAAAAAGTAATAGAAAAGTAGTTATTTATACTACTTGTTTTGTAAATTTTAATAAAAAAAATACAGGTGTTGCAGCTTTAAAAGTACTAAAAAAAAATGGTGTTGATGTCCAAGAAGCGTATCCAGGTTGTTGTGGGATGCCGTTTTTAGAACAAGCAGATTTATCTAAAGTTGTCCATCAAGCAAAAAAGGTTTCTAAAGATTTGTTAGAATGGGTCAACAAAGGATATAAAGTGATTACTCTTACAGCTAGTTGCGGATTAATGTTAAAATTTGAATGGCCATTGTTATTACCTGATAATGAAAATGTAAAAAAACTATCAACAAACGTAATGGATATTGATGAATATGTTGTTGAAATATCTAAAAAGGAAGGTTTAGCAGAGGGTCTTCAAGAAATTGATGGTGGAATTACAGTTCACCACGCATGCCATGCTAGAGCTCAAAATATGGGTATTAAAGCAAGAGATATGTTAAAATTGATACCTAATGCTAAAATAGATGTTGTAGAGAGATGTGCCGGTCATGGAGGGACTTTTGGAGTGATGAAAGACACACATGATTTGGCGAGAAAAGTTGGAAGACCAACTGCAAGACAAATTAAAACTAAAAATAATAAGTATATGGCATCAGACTGCCCTTTGGCAGGCAAACATTTAAAACAGTTAGAGGCTGATACAAATATTTCAAATAATGAGGCAGTACATCCCATAGAATTAATTGCAAAAAGTTATAGGTTATGATTGTGCCAAAAGAAAAAAAAGAAATTCAAAAAAATGATATCATGTCTTTAGATATTTATACAAAACAAAGAAAAGAATTAAGAAAAAAAATAGTTGAGTTTAAAAAAAATAGAAGAGTTTCTCTAGGTCCTTACGCAACTTTTTATTTTGAAAGTTTTGAAACAATGTTAGCACAAGTTCAAGAGATGCTTTATATTGAAAAAGGTGGTGATGAACAATTAAAAGATGAATTAATTGCATATAACCCTTTAATACCAAATGGAAAAGAATTAGTAGCTACATTAATGTTTGAAATAGATAACCCCGTATCTAGAGCAACTTTTTTGAATAAGGTAGGGGGTATTGAAGAAAAAGTCTTTATGAAAATAGATGGAGAAATTGTTAGAGCTCATCCAGAAGAAGATGTTGATAGAACATCTGCTGACGGAAAGGCATCTTCTGTTCAATTTATTCACTTTAAATTTACTGACAAGCAAATAGAAAAATTTAAATCAGGTTTATTAAATGTTGAAATTGGCATGGATCATAAAGAATACTCCCACTCAGCAAAGTTATCTGATTTAACTGTAAAATCACTAACAGCAGATTTTAATTAATTGAACCCCAAATATTATCTGTTTTTATCCAGCCTTTAAATTTGTCTGATTTAATTTTACACCATCCTTCAATACATTTTTGAATTATTAAGACTCTTCCTTTTTGAATTTTTGCTAATGGTTTTGAAAAATTAGATGATTTTTTAAATAAAATCTTTTCATTTAGACTAATTAGCGAGTTTATAGGTTTTAATTGTGACCAATGTATCCAGCCGCTATTATTTTTAAAATCAATAATTCTCCTCCAATTTTCTTTCTTATCTATTTGTTTAATTGGTAAATTAATCTTTTTATAGACGAATTTAACAGGAGAATCAAAACTTGGACCATATCTTACATTAACCTTATTTTTTTTTAATGATAAGAAAATTTCATCTGAAAAAATATGAAATGGAAAAAATGATAAAATTAATATTAAAAAGTAAAATTTTTTCATTATTAAGTTTTATTTTTTTTTTTGAATTTAACTTTTCTAAAATTAAGATTTAATAGATCTATAATTAATATTTGATTTTTTAAGTTCTGACCAATTCCCATTATCATCTTTAAGGCTTCATTTGCCTGCATAGCACCTACTATTGATGCAGTTGTGCCAAGAACTCCCTCAAATTCACAATTTAGAACATCATCAGAAATGTCTTTTTCTTGATAAAAATTTTTTAGAGAAGCTGTTTTCTTATCTTTAAAATTAAATGTAAATATATGACCATCAAATTTACTTATAGCACCAGTGATCAGTTTTTTTTTCAATTTTATGCAATAATCATTAATTAAAAATTTAGTTTTGAAATTATCAGAACCGTCAATAATAAGTTCATAATTTTTAACAATATTTTTAATATTTTTCACGTTGAGTCTTGATTTATAAGTTTTAATTTTTGTTAATGGATTTATTTCTTTTAGTTTTTTTGCTGCTACGTTAACCTTAAATTTCTTCACATCTTTGGAATTAAATAAGTTTTGTCTATGAATATTTGAAAGATTGACAATATCACTGTCTATAAGACCAATGGATCCAATACCAGCTCTTACCAGACTTTCTGCAGCGGGACAGCCCAATCCACCAACACCAACAATTAAAATTTTAGATGATAAAATTTTCTTTTGTCCTTTTGGACCAATATTTTTTAGAACTAATTGTCTTGAAAATCTTTCGATTTGAGATTTATTTAAACTGTTTTTCATTTACCAGTTGAACCAAACCCCCCCTTGCCTCTTACTGATCCTGGAAGTTCATCTATTTCCTCTAATTCCATTTTTATAATTGGAGTTAAAACTATTTGAGCAACTCTATCTTTATTATTAATTATAAAATTTTCGCTACCATGGTTAAATAAGATAATTTTAAGTTCTCCTCTATAGTCACTATCAATTGTACCAGGCGTATTCAAAACACTAATATTATTCTTTGCTGCTAATCCAGATCTTGGTCTAATTTGAATTTCATATTTCGTTGGGAATGCGACTGATAATCCAGTCGGAACAAGACAAGACTTACCAGGTTCTAAAGTAATTGGTTTTTCAATAAAAGCCATTAAATCCATACCAGAGGCACCCATGGTTTTATATGAAGGTAATTGTACTGATGGATTTAATTTTTTGATTAAAACTTTAACCATTAGTTTAAATGATTAATAATTTTTTTAACTAATTCTTCTGAAATTTCAGATTTAGGTTTGTAATTAAGTTTATCAGTCTTACTATTTTTATAAAAAATTGAGACTTCATTAAAATCTGAGTCAAATCCAATTTTTTTATTTGATACATCGTTTGCTACTATCCAATCACAATTTTTTTCATTCAGTTTTTTATTTGCATAATTTTCTAAATTATTTGTTTCTGCTGCAAAACCCACAACAAGCCTTGGTCTTAAAGAATTATGATTAGAGATGTAACTCAGAATATCCACATTTTTTTCTAATTCTATATGGAGTTTATCTTGCTTTTTTATTTTTCTTTTAGAAGTTTCTTTTACTTTATAATCACCTACAGCTGCTGAAAATATTGCAACATCAGCAGGCAAACTGTTAAGTGTCGTCTGAAACATCTCCTCAGCAGTTTCAACTTTTATTAAATTAATATCATCATTAACTTGCAAATTTGTAGGTCCAGAAATTAAGGTTGTATCAAACCCTTTTTTGGATAAAGATTTTGCAATCTCATATCCTTGTTTTCCGCTTGATTTATTAGTAATGAATCTTACTGGATCAATATATTCATTAGTTGGTCCTGCAGTTACGATTGCTTTTAGTTTATTTTCTTTTTTTAAATTTTCAAAATAATCTTTTAATTCTGTAACTATTTTTTTTGGTTCTGACATCTTTCCTTCACCATATTCACCACACGCCATATCTCCAATCTCAGGACCGATTAATCTGTAGTTATAAGATTTTAGTTTAGCTATATTTTGCCTAGTAGATTGATGACTCCACATTCTAACATTCATTGCAGGGGTAATAAAAATTTTTTTGTTTGAAGCAAGAGCAACTGTAGACGCTAAATCATCAGAATTTCCATTTGCAAGTTTAGATATTGTATTAGCTGTTGCTGGTGCAATTAAAATCAGATCTGCCCATCTTGAAAGGCTAATATGATCCATTTCTGCTTCATCTTCTATGCTAAAAAGATCTTGATAAACTTTTGATTGAGATAATGAAGTAATTGAAAGAGGCGTTACAAATTCGGCACCACTTTTGGTAAGAATTGTTTTAATAATTGCTCCACTTTTTTTTAGGAGTCTTATTATTTCAAGACTTTTATAAGCTGCTATTCCACCACAAATTATTAATAAGATTTTTTTATTGTTCAAATTTTTCATCGAAAGAATTAAAATACCAATAGACCAAAAATTACAAGGACTAATAAACCAATAATAGATTGGTTTCTAAATGCTGTCATCTCAGTTCTTTTGGTATTTAAAGCAGTGTAAGAATTTGAATTTTGAGGAATTTGTCCACTTGCTAAGTAAGTAAGCGCTTGATTTGCTTTATCCATAATTTCAGGAAATTCTGGCAATCTTTTGATTACTTCAGACGTGTTTTGGAGCGTTTCATTTATAGTGGTCATTGGGTCCTTAGTTTCTTTTAACCAGTTTTCTAGAACAGGTTTTGAAGTCGTCCAAATGTTTGTATTAGGATTTAATTTCCGGGCCACGCCTTCTACCACAACCATTGTTTTTTGTAACATTAGTAATTGAGGTTGAGTTTGCATATTGAACTTTTCTGTTACATCAAATAATTGTTTCAATAGTTTTCCACCAGAAATATCTTTTACAGTTTGCCCAAAAATTGGCTCACCTATCGATCTTAATGCTTGTGCTAAATCATCGATAGGTACTCCTTTGGGAACTAATCCTGCTATTAAATGGACTTCAGCTACTTTTTTATAATCTCTTTGAATAAATCCAAATAATATTTCAGCCAAAAATCGTTTACTTACTTTATCTAGTCTTCCCATTATTCCAAAATCAATAGGTACAATTTGACCATCGTAATCAACAAATATATTTCCTTGATGCATATCTGCGTGAAAAAATCCATCTCTAACCGCATGTCTTAAAAAATTTTGTATAATATCTTCAGCAATTTTTTCTGTACTTAAATTTCTTTTTTTTAATTCTTCAGTTTCTCTTATAGAAATACCATCGATCCAATCAAGAGTCATCACGTTTTCGCTGGTAAAATTCCAGTAGATTTGAGGAACTCTAAACCCAACATCATTTTTAGTATTTTCTGCATATTCGTTAGCTGCAGCTGCTTCAAATCTTAGATCCATTTCAAGGTTTGTAATTTCTTTTAATAAAAAAACTACCTCAACTAATTTAAGTCTTTTGGTTTTTTTAATAAAGGACTCAACAAAAAAAGCAAAGAGCATCATCGCATCTATCTCTTCATTAAATATTTTTTTTATTGAAGGTCTTAAAATTTTTATAGCAACATTTTTTATTGTCCCGTTGTCATTAATTTGGGCCTTGTGTACTTGAGCTATAGATGCTGCTGCTACTGGCTCACTTAAATTAATTATGGAATTATAAGTGTCGTCACCTAAATCATTTTTAATTATTTCTTTAGCTTGAATTAATGAAAATGGTGGTAATTTATCTTGAAGATTTTCGAGCTTTTTTGAAAGTTCTTCTCCAATAATATCTGGTCGTGTAGCTAAAAATTGACCAAGTTTAATGAAAGTAGTTCCCATTGACTCTAATGAACTAGAAAGGCGTTCACCTTCATCTGTTTTGTAATCCACACCTTTTTTTGGAGAAAAGGAAAAAGACAAGATTTTAAATAAAATTTTTACTGTTAATGGTGGTTCTTGAAATTTTGAAGTAATTTTTAATATATCTGATTTAGCAACCTTTCTACCTAGTTTAAATAAAGTAATTATTTTATTTAACATTAAATTTTCCATCCACTATGTATAGAGACTATTCCACCTGATAAATTTCTATAAGAGCATTTCTTAAATTCATTTTTTTTCATTAAATCAACTAATTGATCCTGATTTACAAAGTTTTCAATACTTTTTACCAGGTATTCGTAAGGTTCTTTTTCTCCAACTATTAATTTACCAATTGAAGGTAAGAGCTTAGAGTAATTTTTATAAATAAAATTTAAACCTAAATTTTGTATTTTTGAAAACTCAAGACATAAATAGCGACCACCTGGTTTCAAAACTCGATGAGCCTCAGTCAAAGCTTTATCTAAATTTTTGGTATTTCTTAGGCCAAAACTTATTGTATAAAAATCAAATGAATTATCAGCTATTGGAAGTTTTTCTGCAGGTGCAATAACCCAATTTAAATTTGCAAATTTATTTAACTTATCTTTACCTTTTTTAATCATACCTTTATTTGGATCCACACAAGTTATTTGGTAATCTTTACTCACATAATCCAAAATAAGTTTAGCTATATCTCCTGTGCCACATGCTACATCAATCAGCTTTTGATTGTAGGAAGGATTCATCATATTTAAAAGACTTTTTTTCCAGATTCGATGAATGCCCATTGACATAACATCATTCATTAGATCATATTGATCATAAACTTGATCAAATACATTTTGCACTAGTCCTTTTTTATTTTGTAGATATTGTTGCATAAAAATAAATTATATATCGAATATAGTATTAAATGCCAGAATTACCAGAAGTAGAAATCGTAAGACAGTCGTTAGATAAAAAAATTAAACAAAAAAAGCTAAAAAAAGTAATAGTGAGAAATAGAAATTTAAGATTTAAGATTCCTTCAAATTTTGTTAATTTTTTGACCGGCCAAAAAATAGTAAAAGTAAAAAGGTTTTCAAAATACATAATTTTAAACTTATCAAACAATAGTTATTGCTTATTACACCTTGGAATGTCAGGGACCGTGCATTTGGTTGACAAAAGTAAGAAAAATTTTAAGACAAATACCAGTTTCTATAATCAACCAAATTTATCAAAAATACACAATCATGTAGAGTTAATCTTTGAAAAATTCAAAATTATTTATAATGACCCGAGAAGGTTTGGTTTTTTTCAAATAATTAATGATGATAGAGCGTTAAAAAAAAGATTTAGTCATCTAGGCCCTGAACCATTTAATGCAAAATTTAATCAAAAATACGTTTATTTTTTTCTCAGAAATAAAGAAAAAAAAATTAAAAGTTTTTTATTAGATCAGCTCTTTGTTTCAGGCATTGGAAATATTTATGCAAGTGAAATCTTGTTCTTAAGTAAAATTAACCCAGGTAAAAAAGCAAGTTTATTAAATAAGAAAGAATGTAAAAAAATAGTTGTTAACTCAAGGAAAGTTCTTTTTGAAGCGATTAAAAAAGGTGGATCCAGTATTAGAGATTTTAAAAATGTTTCTGGATCAAAAGGCAATTATCAGAAAGATTTTAAAGTTTATTCTAGAGAAGGTTTAAATTGTAAAAGATTGAAATGTAAAGGGGTCATACAAAAAAAAATTATTTCTAATAGATCATCTTTCTTTTGTAATATCTGTCAAAAATAAATAATTATTTGATTGACCAATATAAATTCTCAAGCTATACCCCTGCGCATATGGCTAATACAAAATCTGCAATCAAGAGAATTAGAAGAATATCTAAGCAAACCGCTGTAAATAAAGCAAGAAAAAGCAGATATAAAAATGCACTAAAAAAAATGAACCTTCTAATTGAAAATAAGAAAAAATCTGAAGCTTTAAAGTTCTTACCTAAGTTGAATTCTGAGTTAATGAAAATTGCTAAAACTGGTATAATCAAAAAACAAAACGCTTCGAGAAACGTTTCAAGAATTACTAGGAAAATCTCATCAATATAGCTGAATATACTCTAAGTTGATTCAACTATAAGCATACGCATTATCTATGATCTAATAACATCTATTTACAATATTTAGATTATGTCAATTTATTTTGATTGTATTCAATCACAAATTTTATTCTCAAGATAAAAAATTTTAGTAAAGTTTTTTTAAAAAAAAATTTTACACAATCATAGATTTTATTTTTTTTAATTTATCTTAAATTATTTGTTGCAATAATTTAATTATGGTTCTAACTGAACTTTCCCCTATTAAAATGAATAATTCTTATACAAATAAAAATTTAAGCAATTTTAAGTCTGAAAAATTAGACTGGAGCTTAATACAGGAGGAAATGAAAAATAAATTAGGCTTAGATATTTATGAAAGTTGGCTTAAAAAAATTAGTTTTGTTGAAGAGTTTAATAACTATATTCTACTATCAGTACCTACTAGATTTATTCGTGACTGGATTACCTCAAGATATTTAGATCAAATTTTACAAAGCATAAAAAACTACAAGAGAGAAATAATTAGAATTGAGTTTAAAATAGTTGAACAAGTTGTCAGTAATGATTTAAATGAAAATGATAATAATAAATTAGAAAATAAAGAAAATATATCATTTATTAAAGACTCTTATCTTCAATATAATCGCATTGATCCAAACAAAAGATTTGAAAATTTTATAACTGGATCAAGTAATAAACTTGCATATGAAGCGTCATTAAAAGTTTCAGAAAGTGTTTCTCATTATAATCCACTTTATATTTATGGAGGAGTCGGAATGGGAAAAACACACTTATTAAATTCTATTGGATTTGAATTGAAGAAAAATAATAGAGTTTTGTTTATTTCAGCAGAACGATTTATGTATCAGTTTGTTAAATCTATAAAAGCAAATGATATGGTTAAATTTAAAGAATATTTTAGAAATACCGATATTCTTTTAATTGATGATATTCAATTTATGAATGGGAAAGAAGCCATGCAAGAAGAATTTTTTCATACTTTTAATGCTTTACTTGATAAGGGTTCTCAAATAATTCTTTCAGCTGATAGAGCCCCAAATAAATTATCAAGAATACAAGAAAGAATAAAATCAAGATTTTCAGGAGGCTTGGTTGTTGATATTCAAAAACCAGATTATGAATTAAGAAAAAAAATTATTGAAAAAAAAGTAGAAGAGTTAAATGAATTGTACCCTGATCAAATTAAAATTTCTAAAGATATAAAAGATTTTATAAGCGCAGAAATAACTACAAGTATCAGAGAGTTAGTTGGGGCTATTAATAGAACAGTTTCTTTTTCAAGGATATATAATAAAATACCAAATTTAGCTGAAACAAAAGTTATTTTAAAAGACCTATTAAATCTTACTGAGAATAAAGTAACAATTGATTTGATTCAAACCTTAGTTTGTAAGTTTTTTAAGATTAGTAAAAATGAAATGTTATCTTCAAGAAGATCTAGATACTTGGTGAGACCTAGACAAACAGCTATTTATTTAACTAAGATCTTAACATCAAAATCCTTACCTGAAATTGGTCGTGAATTTTCTAATAGAGATCATACAACAATCATTCATTCAGTTAAAACTATTGAAAAACTTAAGGAAAAAGATCCAGAAATGGTTGATAATATTAATAAGTTAAAAAATCAAATACTTTATAATAACAAAGAAAATGAAATTTAATATTAATCAACAAGATCTTCAACAAGCATTAAATTATTGTCAGGGCATAATTGAAAAGAGAAGTACCCTACCAATCTTATCAAATATATTAATTGACGCCAAAAATTCAAAATTAACTTTAACAGCAACTGATTTAGATTTAATTTTTATTCATCAAATAAATAACGTAGAAGTTTTAGAGGAGGGAAAAACGACAACAACTTCATCTATAATGTATGATATTGTTCGAAAATTTACTTCTGGGAAAAAAATTAATCTAACTTTAACTGATGTAAGTAAATTACATTTAGAGTCAGAAAAATCTATTTTCAATTTAAATTGTATAAGTGCTTCCGAGTTTCCTCTTATGGATGAAAATTTTAATGAAAATCAATTCTCAATCAAATCTAAACAACTTTTAAAATTACTTAATAAATGTAAATTTTCGGTTTCAAATGACGAAACAAGACATTATTTAAGTGGTATTTATTTGCATCAAACAGAAGTTGAAGATAAAAATTATCTTACAGCAGCTGCTACAGACAGTCATAGAATGTCAATTTCCAAGATTAGGTTAGATCAAAAGATAAATTTTGAACCAGTAATTTTGCCAAAAAAAACAATTTTTCAATTATGTGCGTTATTAGATAATTATGATGGAGATGTAAAGATTTCAAACGTGAAATCTAAAATTAAATTTGAATTAAATAATAGTATTTTGATATCAAAATTAATTGATGGAAAATTTCCAAACTATATTCAAGTCATACCTAAGAATAATCAAAAAAAGTTAGAGATTGACTTGAAACTATTTTTAGACGCAGTAGATAGAGTGGCTTCTGTTTCACTAGATAAAAAAGATGGTGTGAAATTTAGCCTTACTAAAGATATTTTAAATTTGTCAGTGAATAATACAAATAACGGAGACGGAAAAGAAACATTAGCAATAAAATTTGATCATGATTTAGAGATAAGTTTTAATTCTAGGTATTTAATTGATGTAGCCTCTCAAATTGATGGAGAAAAAATAGAGCTATTTTTAAATGATACCGGATCCCCCGCACTAGTTAAGGACCCAGGTGATTTTGATAGTATTTTTGTTGTTATGCCAATGAAAGGCTAATTTAATAAATCGAGTTCAGAATAAATATTATTCTCTAAAATTTTAATGAAATCATCTTTTAAAAGTCCGGAGGGTATTGGTTTTAAAATTGAAATAGTAATTGTTTTATTGCTATATTTTAGTCCTTTTTTAGGCCAAACATATCCAGAATTAATTGCAACTGGTTGACAACTAACTTTTAATTGATTGTAAATTCTTGATGCTCCCTTCTTAAAAGGAGGTCTTTCTTCTGGTAAGACTCTCGTTCCTTGTGGAAAGATTATAAGTGGCCGTTTTGATTTAGAAATCATTTTAGAGATATTTTCTAAAAAACCCAAATTATCTTTTGTAATCTTATCTCTTTTGATTGATATAGATCCAATTTTTTTTAAATACCAACCAAAAATTGGTATTGTTAGTAATTCTTTTTTAAGAATAAAGAAAGGCGAATTGAAAATTGTTTGAAGATAAAATGTTTCAAACATTGATTGATGTGATGCAGCAATAAAAAATTTATCATCTTTAATAATATTCTCTCTCCCTTTGATTTCAATTTTTGTTGATAGAAAAAACTTTAGACAAAAACTTGTCCAGTAACCCATTAATTTACCGCCAAACAAAACAACTTTTTGAGGTAAAAGAAATCCTGGTATAAAAATTAAGGAAATAATTATTATACCAATAAAAAAAAAAATTGAAAATGCTGTATTTCTAATCATTATTATTAAAAGCTAAATCAAATCTTTATACTTTTGTCTTTTTCTAATAACCTTAATCTTTGATCCTTTAATCAATAATTCTACAGGTTTAGGTCTTATATTATAGTTTGAGCTTAAGGACATTCCATAAGCACCTACATCACACATTATAATAAGATCTTTTTCTTTTAATTTATGAAATTTTTTTAAAGTTGTAAACTTATCAGTACTTTCACAAATTGGCCCTACAAACTCATAAATTTCTTTTGAACGTCCGTTGGTCTTTACTGAAGGTAAAATTTTATGAAAAGCACCATATAAAGCAGGTCTCATTAAATCATTCATTGCAGCATCTAAAATAATAAAGTTTTTTCTTTGACTTTTTTTAATATAAATTACTTTAGAAATTAAAATTCCAGTATTCCCTATAATAGACCTACCTGGCTCAAATATTATTTTAGATTTGTGTTTTTTCAAAAATTTTTGAATTGCAATATTATATTTTTTATAATTAAGTTTTTTATTATCTGCATTGTAAGAGATGCCCATGCCTCCTCCTAAATCAATAAATTCAAATTTATAGTTAATCTTATTTATTACCTTACTAACTACTTTAAGCATTTTCTCATAAGGTTTATGATCTAAAATTTGACTTCCAATATGAACACTTAGGCATTTAAGATCAATATTTTGAGAATCTTTACAATAGTTAACAAGTTCAAAAAATGTTTTATCATTTACACCAAATTTATTCTCTTTTTTTCCAGTCGAAATTTGACTTAAAGTTTTAGCATCTGTATTAGGGTTTAATCTTATTCCAATTTTAATCTTCTTCTTTTTTAATTTTGCAATTCTATCAATTTCTTTGATTTCACTTTTAGACTCAGCGTTAATTAATAATATTTTTTTATCAATAGCATAGTTTATTTCATTTGACGTTTTACCAACGCCTGAAAAAACTATTTTTTGTGGATTAATGCCTGCTTTGAGAGCCATCATTAGTTCACCCATAGATACCACATCAGCACCTAATCCAAATTTTTTTATTTCCTTTATCAAACTTGAATTAGTATTAGATTTAATAGCAAAACATATTAATGGAGAAAAAGATTTAAAACTTTTTTTAAAGTTATTAATATTATCTTTTAGTTTACTATAAGAATAACAGTAAGCTGGTGTGCCATATTTTTTAGCAATATTTTGTATTCTAACTTTTTCAATTGTAAACTTTTTATTAATATATTTCATTAAGCCTTATTTGTAGCTATGATTTGAAGCTCAACTTTTTTTTTAAGTTCTTTGTACTCTGGATCGCCCTTTTTTCCACAAGAAATTATCATGCAAAACAATATTAAAGTTAAGGCTATTGTTTTAATCATTTTTGTTTTTTATATTTAATTATCATTTTTTTGATATTTTCAAAAGATGTTCCACCATATGATTTTTTTGAATTAACAGAGTTCTTTATATCAAACACTTTTAAAACATCATTTGTTAATTTTGGTTCGATTTTCTTCAATTCTTCCAAATTTAACTGATCTAAATTTTTTTTACTCTTCTCTGCTAAATTAACTAAAATTGCTGTCTTTTGATAAGCTTTCCTAAACGACATGGAATGATTTTTTACAAGATAGTCTGCAAAATCTGTTGCAGTAATATATCCAGAATTTGCAAGCTCTAACATCCGTTTTTTATTAGGATTAATATTTTTTATGACTTCATCAAATATTTTTAAACAATCCATTAGCATATCACTTGATTTAAAAACAATTTCCTTGTCATCTTGTAAATCTTTGAAATACGATAATGGCAATCCCTTTAAGATAGTTAGCATAGAAAATAAATTTCCATAAGCATTACCGGATTTTCCTCTTAAATATTCTAATAAATCTGGATTTTTTTTTTGTGGCATTATTGATGAACCCGTTACCACTTTGTCTGATAAACTTATCAAATTAAAACCATCAGAGTTCCAAATTATAAGCTCTTCAGCAATTCTAGAAATATGCATAGAGCATACTGAAACACTATATAAAAAATCTAAAGCAAAATCTCTATCAGAAACTGTGTCAACTGAATTATTAGTTGGTCTTTTAAAACCAAGTTTTTTAGTTGTAAAATTTCTATCTATATTAAAAGAAGTTCCAGTTAATGCAGCGACGCCTAAAGGATTTTCGTCACAGCTATCTAGGTTATTGTTAAATCTTTTTTTATCTCTATTAAACATTTCAATATAAGCCATTAAATAATGAGCAAATGAAATAGCTTGTGCATTTTTGAGGTGTGTAAATCCTGGCATTACAGTGTCGACATTTTTTTCGGCTAATTTTAATATATCTTTAATTACTTTATTTAATGTAAAGTTAATTTCTTTTGTTGCAGACTTAATCCAAATTTTAAAATCTAAAATTACTTGATCATTTCTCGATCTTGCAATATGAGCATATCCTGCTTCTTCCCCTATTATTTGAAAAAGTCTTTTTTCAATATTCATATGTATATCTTCATATTTTTTATTAAATTCAAATTTTTTATTTAAAATTTCTTTCTCTATTTTATTAAGGCCATAGATAATTTTATTTTTAACTTTAAAAGAAATTATTTTTTGCTTAAATAGCATTTCCACGTGCGCAATAGATCCAGTAATATCTTCCTTATAAAGTCTTTTATCAATATCTAAAGAACCTCCAATTTTTTGAAAGAGTGCAGAAGTACTATTTTTGATTCTAGTACTCCATATTGCTTGGTTGTTTTTATTTTTTGCCATGGTAATTAAGTATACCTTTTTAACATGAGAATTTTAATAATATTTATTTTTTTACTATCCAACTCTTTTGCAGGTGAAGTTAAAGATATAAAAAATCTTGTTATCAATAAAGAATTGAAAAAATATGATGGTTTAACGTTTCTAGACGACAAAAATAAGCAGTTTAACTTAAATGATTTTAGAGGGAATTTGATTTTATTGAATTTTTGGGCAACTTGGTGTGCCCCTTGTAAAGAAGAAATGCCTTCTTTAGACTCATTACAATCCCATGAGAATTTAGATAACTTGAAAATATTTCCAATAAATGTTGGTCAAGAAAAAATTGAAAAAGTCTCAAAATTTTTTGAAGATTTAGAAGTAAAAAATTTAAAATTATTTTTTGACTCGCCTATAACTCTAGCTAAGAAATTAAGATTAAGAGGTATTCCTACATCAATTCTATTTAATAAAGAAGGTGAAGAATTTGCAAGAATAATTGGATCAATTGATTTTGAGGATGATAAATTTATAGAATGGTTAACTAACTATAATTAGTCCTTAAAAAAATAAGCAAAACATACTAATGCTATAATTGCTATAAACTGTAATAAGACTCTATATTGCATTAATTTATTTGAATATTTTTTGCTTGTTTCCCCACCTTTGAATAAAGTAGCAATACCAAGAATAAGAACAATACCAACTGAAACTAATAATATTATAGATAATATTTTTACAAATATTCCAGAAATCATATTTGTATTGTAGGGTGTTTTAAACATAAAAAAACATAAAAAACACAGTATGACATTTTGCCTAGACACAATCATAATAAAACCAGAAGATAGTGTTGAAATTAAAAATGCAATTATTTTACTTCATGGCTATGGTGGCGATGGTAAAGATATAAGCACATTATCATTAAATTGGAAAAGACATTTACCAAATACAATTTTTATTTGTCCAAATGCTCATGAGAGATGCACAATTAATCCATCAGGTTTCCAATGGTTTGATTTAACAAAAGATGATCCAAAATATATTTTAGAACAATCAATTAAAGCAGAAAAGATATTGAGTGCATTCATTAATGAAGTTAAAAAAGAATTTAATTTAGAAAATAGCAAGATTTGTTTATCTGGGTTCAGTCAAGGATGTATGATGTCCATAAATTTAGGCTTAACATCTAATGAAGAATATAACTGTATTGTAGGTTTTTCTGGTAAAATTATAAATAAAGATGATTTAAAATCTAGAAAAAAAATCTCAACAAATACTTTATTAATTCACGGCGATTCAGATTCTGTTGTGCCATCTAATTTTATGTTGGAAGCAAAAGATTTCTTAATTAGAAATAATGTTGAAATTGAAACTTGTTTGATTAAAAACTGTGATCACCATATTTCCATTGAAGCATCAAGTATAGCACTAAATTATATCTTAAAAAAAATTTAATTTTGCCTAATCATTGAAAAATTTTTTTATTTAAGCTAAAGTTTATTTATGAATAATTTTCTTGAGCAAGATATTTCTTTGGAAAAATGTCCTGCATTAGTTTTAAACGCTGATTACAGACCATTAAGTTATTATCCTTTATCATTATGGTCTTGGCAAGACACTGTTAAATCAGTTTTTTTGGACCGAGTTATTATTGTAAGTAATTATGATAGGGTTGTTAGAAGCCCATCATTTAATATGCGTTTACCTAGTGTTATAGCTTTAAAAGATTATATTGTTCCACAATCAAAGCCAAGTTTTACAAGATTTAACGTTTTTCTAAGAGATAAATTTTCATGCCAGTATTGTGGTAGTGGCGAAGAGCTTACATTTGATCACTTATTACCAAGGTCAAAAGGTGGTGAAACTCATTGGAGCAATGTTGTTACAGCCTGCTCAACTTGTAATGTGAGAAAAGGTGGAAAATTATTAAAAACTTCGGGTATGCAACTTACTCAGCATCCATATCAACCATCTACTGAGGATTTACACCGTAATGGAAAAAATTTCCCACCAAATTATCTACACAAAAGTTGGATGGACTACTTGTATTGGGATGTAGAACTAGAGTCTTAGGGATTAAATTTTTTCTGAAATATTAATTGCTAATTTTGAACCTACCTTAATAACTTTATCTATTACTGAGTAAAAACCTTTTTTTGTTGCACCTTTTTCATAAGCTATATTCTTATGAAGCAATTCATCATCTCGAAATTTAATAATTTTTTTCTTTAACTCCTTTTCATCTGAACCAAGTTGATCGATTTGATTTTGATAATGTTTGTCAATAACTTCTTCGACAGATGCTGTACACAACATTGCTGCTTTTTTTCCAATAAGTGTTGAACCAAAGCCCAAACCAACTCCTAACAAATCCCATAATGGTAGAAATTTGGTAGGTTTAATTTTTCTCTTTTTGATTTCATTTTCAAAAAAATCACAATGTTCTTTTTCATGAACTTTCATTTCTTCTATAGTTTTTTTTAAATTTTCGTCTTTAACCAAAGTGTTTAAAGCTAATAATTGGCCCTCATATATCTTAACTGCACCACGCTCACCAGCGTGATCTACTCTTATAAATTCATCAACTCTATTGGTTGTTTTTTTCATAAAAAATAAAAATTTTAGTTAATAAAATTACTACTAATAAACTTAAAATTATATTAATTGATGTTAGTGAAAAACCAAAAATTCTAAATGTCACATCTTTACAACTAACAGTTTTTTTTTGTAATTCGGCTAGTATTTGATCTTTTGATAAAAAATTTGCTTCATTTTTTATATCACACACCATCGATTCTTTTATGAAACCTTGCTCGATTCCAAAATGATAAATTGAAATTATTAATGAAAAAAAAAATACAATTATTAATAGTAAAATAAAATATTTTTCAAATTTTTTAAATCGATGATTAATCAATAATACAATTAGACTTAAGACATAAGGTATTCTTTCAATTATGCAGAGATTGCATGGTTGGTGTCCCAGAATATATTCAATAAAATATGCAGAAATAATTGCTGTTAAACTTATTAAAAAGATTATTTTTAAATAAAATTCTGTTTTAAAATTAAGCATAAAATTTAAAAATTATATAAAAAATTAATACAATAATTAAGATAAGGAAGCCAATTATTGTAAACCACTTGGAACCGTGTTGGTTCATAAATTTAGTAAATAAATCACCAAATTTATACGAAAGATAGGAGACGATAAAAAAACGTAGCCCTCTCGAAATTAAGCTAATAAAAATAAAAATTGTAAGGTTAAAACCAATTAAACCACTAACAATTGTAAAAACTTTATAGGGCAAAGGAGTAAAACCTGCTAAAAAAAGTATACCAAGCCAAGCATAAAAACCGTCACCTTGAGTAAGACTATTTTTCAAATAATTAACTTTATTTTCATAACCATAAAAACTCATTATTTGCATACCCATATCAAAAAAAAATGAGCCTATTAAGTAACCTAACACTCCTCCTAAGACAGAAAAAATTGTTGCAATTAAAAAAATTTTGATAAAATTATTTTTTTTTGCAATAACCATAGGTATCACCATCACATCTGGTGGTATTGGAAATAAAGAGCTTTCAATAAAAGAAACAATAGCCAAATAGTAATTAGAATTTTTGTGGGCAGCTAAATTTAAACATTTTTTATAAAGAGTAGTAAACATTTTTTGGTTTTAATATAATTTTAGTTCTTATACTATTTAATTAATATTTAAACAATTAAGGGCGAATGGCGGAACTGGTAGACGCGCACGACTCAAAATCGTGTTTCGCAAGAAGTGAGAGTTCGATTCTCTCTTCGCCCACCAAA
>Ga0209631_10000737_pt1 | contig 43949 bp, 31 predicted proteins | sample COG_08_FD_184752 | JGI IMG/M metagenome (GOLD analysis project Ga0209631, IMG submission 184752) | Pelagic Microbial community sample from North Sea - COGITO 998_met_08 (SPAdes) (version 2) | ecosystem: Environmental > Aquatic > Marine > Neritic zone/Coastal water | place: Helgoland, sampling... | reverse complement strand
CCGTGGTGCCCATTTACCTCAGGTGATGTGTGAGACGTGTAGATGGGTCTTGTACGTGAAATGTTCGTATTCAAGGTCGCACGATGTTCCTACTCGCCCATCCGATACCTCGGAAGACAGGTCTACTCCAGAGGCTTGCTTCGTTCCTCTGGAGCAAGAAGGTATCGGATCTCTCCATCCTCAGCTCTCACGCGTCGCCGATCTTCAGCGTGATGCCAATCGGCGCGTGATCCGAGTGACCCGCCGTTGTCTTGTCCAGTATGAACGCGTCCACCACCTTGACGTCGGCATCGTCCTCCAGCGTGCGTGTTGGCACCAGCGCCAGGTCCGACCTCACGCCCGCGTTGTACGGCCTATTACCGGCGCGGACGCTCCAGCGCGTGTACCAGCCGGTGGCGTCGGGGTGGAAGTGGCGGAATGAATCGACAAACCCGTCGTTGGTTTCAAGCATCTCCTGGAAGCTCTCGCGTTCTTTCCTCGTCATGCCGGGGACGCCGCCTTTCTTTTTGTCGTTTTCGCACATCTTCGGCTCCTCGGCGTCTTTGAGCCTCGGCGCGGTGGTCCAATTGTAGACGTCCTTCTCGCCCTCGGGTGCGATCTTGAGGTCGCCGATGACGATGGTCGGTTTACCGGTATCGAGTTCGCGAAGGGACTCGCTGAATTCCCCGTGCCATTCGCCGGTGCGGTAGTCGAGTTTGTCGAGCTTCTCACCCGAGGAGGGCACGACGGTGCAGATGAGGTTGAAATCCTTGAATTCCAGCGTCATCACGCGGCCGCCGTCGTCGTGAACGATGCACTGCATCATGTCGGTTAAAAATCCCTTGTGAACCGTTACTTTATCGGAGGTCGGACCAAAGCCACAGGGTCCGATCTCATCTCCGTAAACCCACTGGGTTGCTTTGGTGATGACGCACACTCCGGATGTTCCGAGCTTTCCCGTGTTGGAGTCGTCCCCGGCGGTCATGCACGCGAACTCGACGGTCGGGTAGACGTTGGACGACATCACGTTCCGGAGCTTCGCGGTGACCTTGGCCACGTCCTTGTCCTGAAGCTTGGTCTCGACGAGCACCAACACGTCGGGGTCCTCCGCGTCCACGAGAGCCTTGAGGATACTGGAAAACACAAAGTTATTACGAAGGTACGAAGGTGTTAGCATAGCCAACAGTCAGTGAACAAAAAAAAGCTCACCCCTCCCGTTCCTCCTCGAGCAGCTTTCTGAGCCCGCCGACGTTCCACGCGATGATCTTGAGGAACGTCGCGTCCTCCTGCGAGTCCGACGGGTCGAGCCTGGGGAGCGCGGCGGGGTTCTGAGGGATGTGGTCGCGGGGCTTCGGCTCCGTCTTCTCCTTCTTGGGCTTGGCCTCCTTCTTGGCAACCTTTCCGCCCTTCGGCGCGGTCTTGGACGTCTTCGCGGCGCCTCCGTTGGGTTCGGGCGCAGCCTTGGTCTTAGCCATTGTCGTTTAGAGGGTGAATGCGCGGTCGCGGGGCACTCGGTGCGCGCGATACTGCGAGAGGGCGGGCGGCGTCGTTGCTTTTCGATATTCCGATACGGGGCTCGGCAAGTCCGAGATCTACGAGAGGACCCCAAACTGCCAAACTACTTTTTCCATTTCGCACACGCTAAAACCGTCCTCACAGCGCCATGTTCCCGAGCCTCACCAGCTGCTGCGGCCGCGACGGCGCCCTGCACAGAGGACACTCCGGCTTCTGCGCGCACCAGCTCGCCACGCACTCCCAGCAGAACACGTGCCCGCAAGGCGTGGCGGTGGCCGCGTCGTGCGGTGACAGACACAACGCGCACTTCTTCCCCTCGGCTCCGTCCTCTCCGTCCGCGTTTGAACTGACCCGAGGTGGTTCATCGCCGGTACGCATCTCCTCGCCGTCCGGCCCGCGTATCACGAACCTCCCGGGCGCGTCGTCCGCCGTGGATACACCGTTTAGACCGCCAAACGTCGAGTCCTCCTTGCGGGTCATCGCGGACCCCGCCGCGTTTGCCGCTAACCGCGCCGCCAGGAACACCCCCAACAGCCCGTACCTCGGCCTGCCTTCCGGCCCGAGCTGCCCGGCGAACACGTACCGCACCCCCGCGAGCCGTTTCGTCGCCTGATAGTGACGTCCCCGCGCGTAGAACGCCGCGAGGTGGAGCTTAGAGAGGAAACCTCGGTTGGGTTCGGTGAGCTCCGGCGGGCGCTCGTCGGTTCCGGGCGCGGGCGGCGGGGGATGGAACAGCGCCAGCGTCGCGTCGTCCACCGCCCTCGCCAGCCGCGTCGCAGCCTTACCGAGCACCGCGCGGACCCTGTGGGCGTCCCACAGCGCGTCCGTGTTGAACGATGATGACGACGACGCCGCCGGCTGCTCGCCTCGCTCATCTCGACCGGTCTCAACTGATCCGCGTCCTCCCGATCGATCGCTCGCGTTGTCTCGCCTCCTCTGCTCGTCCGCTTCGTCCCGTTCCCGCTCGCGTCGCGTCGATATCCGCCTCGCGTGTACCCTCGCGCGTTCCATGAGCGGCGGGGTGAGCGCCTCGAGCAGCACGAGGAGCCACCGCCGCGAGGCTCCCGGGAACTCTCCGTTTGCGTTGCATTGAAACACGTCGACGTACTCCTCGCCGAGCGTCTGCCACCCGCACCCGGTGGTGAGGCCGTGGTACCACAGCGTCGCGAGGACCCCGACGTTTTGCTGGTGCCTGACCACCGTCCTGGCGTCGAAGCATCGCCTCGCGGTGTCCAGCATGGCGTCGCGGAGCATCTGTTGTTGGATTTTAGGGCGGAGCGCTCGGTGAGCGTGGATCGGGCGGGGCACGGGAGGGATGGCGACGCGTGGTTGTCGAAGCTTACCCGCACGTATACTTCATCTTTCTGGACGGCGCGTATGATGTCCGGCTGCGCCGCGGCGGGGAACCCGCTCATGGCGCCGCACCCGCGCGTCCCCACACTGCGCCCCTCGCCAGCGAATTTCGATGACGAAACTCAGCCACGTCTTCGGAACTTCCGAGGGTTTCGATGGCACTGGCTGACGCGCACGGCTGTGCCGACATGGGCGACTCGGACGACACGGGCACGGCGGATGCGCGCGCAGAGAGCGGCTCCACCGCGGCATCCCGCGTCGAGGCTGAGCGTCTGCGATGGAACCCGACGCTGGGCGACGACGCCGTCCCGCTCGTGGGCGAGTGGAAGTACCCTCTCGACAAGCCGCACGGTCCGGTGATGTGCACGTCGCGCCGCGTGCTCACGGGCGGGCACCCCGGCGTGGACAAGCAGATCATGCGCGAGGGGTCCGCCACGGAGCCGCCGCCCGCCGACGGAGCCACGTGCTTCGTCCACTACGACATGTGGCAGCTCAACGCATCAGGGGACGAGGCGTGGAGCACGCGGCGCGAGTCGGAACCCCATCAGATTCTCGTCGGCAAGGCGATACCCGTCACCGACGGTAAGCGCCGGCACCACCCGGCGCTGTACGAGTGCGTCCGCGCGATGCGTCCCGGCGAGCGGTGCCTGTTCAGGGTCCCGCCCGAGCTGTGCTACGGCGAGGAGGGCAACTTCTCTTTCCCGGCGGTGCCGCCGAATTGCTGGATGCTCGTCGACGTCGAGCTCATCGGAGTCAAGGGCGAAGCGATGGAGCGCGCGGACATGCTCTACGAGGAGCGCATCGAGCGCGTCAAGTCGCACAGGATGAACGGGAACACGGCGTTCCGCGGCGGCGACGTGCCCGCCGCCGCGAGGGAGTACGAGATGTCGCTCAGCTTCCTCACCGACGACATGATGATGCAGCTCTTCGGCGAGTACCTCGAGGAGGCTGAGGGCGAGAAGCTCCCGGCGCACCTGAACCTCTGCGCGTGCTACCTCAAGATGGAGCGGTACCACGACGCGGTGGACCAGGCGGGGCGCGCGTTGGGCGTCGACCCGGAGAACCCCAAGGCGTTCTACAGGCGGGGTAAGGCGAGGAGGGCGCTCGGCCAGGACGACGGAGCGAGGGCGGATTTGACAAAGGCGCTGGCGTTTTCCGAGGGCGCGACGGACCCGGCGATCGAGCGCGCGATCGCCGAGCTGGACGGGGAGGAGCGGCGGAAGCACGCGGCGCGGCGCGGGGTGTTCGGCGGGCTGTTCGACGCGTCCGACAGGGGCGGTGACACGGAGGAGGCGCAGGCGAGCATCGACGACGTGAACGAGGCGGAACCGACGCGGAGTCAAAAGGAGGAGGCGAGGCGACGCGGGCCCGGGAGCGGGTTCTTCGGGCGGGTGTTCCAGAGGCTCGGGCGTGTGTCCGACGTGTTGACCAAGGACCAGGGTACGCACTCATAGACGATAGACGATATACGCGTTTAATGCACTTTGGAACAAACGGCGGGGTCGCGTCGTTTTTTTTGCTTTTTTTGTCACTCATCGAAAAGAGGCGACGCGGGCGCCAGCTGGTCGGGTCTGAGCTCTTGGAACCTGGCGCCGCGCGTCATCGCCGCGTGCGCCCGCTCCACCGCCCATGTCACGAGGTTGAACCAGACCACGATGCCGAGCAGAAACATGCGCGACGTCGCCGGAGGATCGTCGGACTCGGGCATACACCCTAAGTTACCTCAAACCCCAGAGACCCACAGTGGGTTCGTTGTGGCCGCAGTTCTCGGTGCGGCACTCAAAGCCGGGCCCCTCGAGGTCTCCCGGCGGTCGAAGCGGCGCGAGGACCTGCTTGTCGCAGAGGATCCTCGGCCCGCTGCGCGACGACCCGGGCGGGGCGGTCGGGTCGCCCTCGACGCGCCGTTCCCTCGGGCGCTCGTAGGACGGGTTGGCGCGGTGCTTGGCGACGCAGTCTTGGTTCTGGTGTCGGGACTCGAACCAGTTGCGGTTGTAGTCGCGTTCCTCCTGGCTCTGGTCCCTGCCGTTGAGCCTTTGCCAGATGTCCTTGGCCCAGTCCGGATAGGGCTCGTCGCGCGGTGGGCGGTCGAGCGCGCCGGATGATGGGTCGCAAGGTGGGCCGGTCTGCGTGCCCGCGTCGACGTACTCCATGGAGGCGCAGTGTGAAATGACTCCTGTCGGTTTTGATTTACAAGTTGACACGACTGCCGATCTACAAGTAACCGATGCGATCAACTCTTCTCCGAGTGGCTTCGCCAGCCCGTGGTCGGGAGCGCGGGGGTCGCGAGCAAGTTCGCCCCCGCATCCTGCTCGTCGAAGTGCCACTGCTCGAACGGCAGCTCGCTGTGCTGATACAGCGAGTCGTCCTCCTTGCTGCGCGGCTTGATGGTGAACTCGTCCAGGACGTCGACGTTCGGCCCGCCGCCCCACAGGCTCGCCTCGCGCTCCCTCGCCTCGGCGACGCGGTGCATGCCGAGGCGCTCAGCCTCGTACGCCATCTCCGCGTACACGTTCTGCATGTGTACCTCGTTGTCCCCCGGGTGGTCCTGCGGGATCTCCCCGCGAGCCTTGGCGTTGTCGTAGTCCGCCTGAAGGAGCTCGGCGTGGTCGCGTATCAGGTCGCGCCTTCGTCCCAGGTGCTTCGAGAAGAACTGCTCGCGCTCGCACGTGGGGACGAAGTTCTCGGGGTTGTCGACGTCCCAGAGCAGGCGGTCTTCGGGGAGCGTGGTCTGGGCCATGGCCGGCGGCGGGCGGTGGGTCAGGGAGTGAGCCACCCGAGGCGGCCTTCAGAGCCTTCTTCGCGAGACGGGACTTTCGGACTCCCGGGCGCGCGTTTTCCGATGCCGTTTTATTAGACTATCGTGCTTGCGCCTCGATGGGTGCGACACAACGCCATGGCTCCTCGAGGCGGCTCCGCCTTCTCCCCTCGCGCCCCTCCAAAGACGGGCGCCGAGGCCCTCGTTCACGCGCTTCATGAGGGCGGCGTTGAGGTGTGCTTCGCCAACCCCGGGACGACCGAGATGTGGCTCGTCGGCGCGCTCGATTCCCTCGGAGCAGACGCGATGCGACCCGTCCTCGGGCTGCACGAGACCGTCGTGAGCGGCGCCGCGGACGGCTACGCCCGGATGGCGCGTAAACCCGCGTGCACCGTCCTCCACCTCGGCCCGGGGCTCGCGAACGCCCTCGCGAACCTGCACAACGCGCGCCGCGCCAACTCCCCGGTCGTGAACCTCGTCGGGGACATGGCCACCTGGCACCACGGAGCCGACGCGTTACTCGAGACGGATATCGAGGCGCTCGCGTCCACCGTCAGCTCCTGGGTCCGCACCTCCGACGTCCCGGGCGCGATGCGCGCGGACGCCATCGACGCGATCAAGGCGACGAGGCGGCGCGAGAGCAACGCGCCGGCGACGTCCAAGGGCCGCGTGGCGACCGTCATCGTCCCGCACGACCGAGGCTGGGAAAAGCCAAACGGGCCGGATGGAGCCTTCGTGGCTCTGAGCGAGGTCATGTCCGTGCGGGAAGCCATCGACGCGGGGGAGCCCAAGCCGATGGACGCGGACAAGGTTCGCGGGTTCCTCGAGCAGTGCGCCGCCGCGGTCGTCGCGTGCGCGCCCGGAACGTGCGCGTTCTACGTCGCGGGAGACGCCACCCTCGCCGACGGCGGAGCGCTGGAGGCTCTCGGCAAAGTCGCCGCGGTGACGGGCGCCGACGTCGTCTGCGAGAACGCGTTCGCCCGCGTGGACCGCGGCGGGTCCCTCCCGCACCTCACACGGCTCCCTTACTTTCCCAAGGACGCGGCGAAAAAGCTCGAGTCGTACGACGTCGTCGTGACGTGCGACGCGAGAAGACCGATCGCCATGTTCGGCTACGACGGCGGACCCATACACCTTCTCAAGCAGAACGACGATTTCGTCTGGGAGATTGACTGCGGCGGTGACGTCGCGAATAACCTGAAAGTGCTGCTCGAAGAGGTCGTCAAGGTGGTCGGCGAGGGTGTCGCGGATGCGAAGATCGAGGCGGCGGCGGCGAAGAGACCGGCGCCGCCCCGAATGCCCGCGGACGCCAAGCTCAACCCGGGCAATCTGTGCGCCGTCGTCAGCTTCACCCAACCGGCGGGATGCGTCCTGGTTGACGAGTCGCTGACCAGCGGCGGGTCCTACTGGGACCAGAGCGCGGGGTGCCCCGAGTTTTCGCACTTGACCCTGACCGGCGGGGCGATCGGATTCGGGCCGCCGGCGTCGGTCGGCGCCGCCGTGGCGTGCCCGGACCGGTGGGTGATCAACCTGCAAGCCGACGGCAGCGCCATGTATTCCCCGCAGGCGCTGTGGACGCAGGCGAGGGAGCGACTCAAGGTTGTCACCGTCGTGTGCGCCAATCGGGCGTACCAGATCCTGAAGATCGAGATGGCGATGCAACGCATCGGCCCACCGGGTTTCGCGTCGAAGAGGCTCACCGACATCTCGCAACCCGCCATCGATTGGGTCGGAATCGCGACCGGGTACGGGGTCCCGGCTTCGACCGTCACGACGGTCAACGAGCTGCGCGCCGCGCTCGAGGAGGCATTCACGAGGTCCGGGCCGACTCTGATCGAGGCGAACCTCGCGGCTTGAATTTGTGTGTCGGTGCGCTAGCTAGAATTTGTGTGCGTATTCAATTCGTGCCGTGATTCCATCGACGACTTCACATGTCCCCGAGGTCGTCGCCGCCGACCCTCATCCCCCGCAGGCTCCCACCCAACGATCCGTGCGACGCCTCCGCCTGCTTCGCCAGGAACTGCCTATCGCTCCGTATCGACTCGTCCGCGCGCCTCAGCCTCTCCGACATGACCTGCGCCTCCGAGATGCACTCCTCGAGCTTTGCGGAAAACCTCGCCGTCGAGAACTGGTCGCCGCTCGCGTCGTGGAAGCTCACCATCCCGTCCGCCCTCGACACGCTCGCGCGGATCTCGTCCGTGCCGATCATCCGCAGGATCGTGCGCTCAGCCTCCGCGGCGCCGCCCGCCAAACCCGCCTCGCGCGCGATGTCGTCCAAGGACAGCGTGAGGTACGTCTTGGTAAGCCGGGCGACGTGTCTCCCGCCGACGCTCTCCACGACTGCGCGAACCAGGCCCTCCACGCCGTCCCTCGCCCACACCGACTGATACTCCGCCGCCTTGGCCACCAGCGCCTCTCCGTTCCGCGACGTGTACGCGTCCGCCAGTGCGGTGTATTCGGAACACGCGCTCTTGAGGTTGCGCTGCACCACGCCCGCCGAGCGCCGAGGGAAGGAACCAACCGCGCCCTTCGCGACGAGCGCGCAGAGCACCAGCCGTTTGTAGCACTTGACCACGACGTCGCTCACCGCGGACGCGGGCGCGCGCACCGCGTGCTCCAGCACGTCGCACGCGTCCCCGAACCGTCCGAGGGCGGCGTAGATTTCACCCCCGTGGAGGCAGTACGCGAGGAAGTCGTGTACGGAGACGCCCGTCGTTTTGGGCTCCACTTCGAACACCCGCTTCGTGAGCACGTTCAGCGCGGCGTCGGGCATCTTCGCCGCGATGCACGCGTGGAAGAGGTGCGAGTGCTGCGCGGTGAGGTGGTCCTCGGTGGGCGCGGCGATCGTCACGGCGCGGAGCAAAGGCGCGATGGCGGCGGCGGGCCTAGCCTTGGCGACGGCGACATCCTTGAGCTCGGCGCAGACGCGCGCGAACTTGACCGGATCCTTCGCCGCGTGAGTCCGTGGGCACGACGCGCAGAGCCGCGACGCGAGGTTGGCGAATCTGTCACCGGTGGCGCCGCCCGCGTCGTCGCCCGTGAGGTGCAGCGCGCGCCGGCGATTGATGCTGTTGTTGTTTGGCTGCGTGTGCGTCGGAGCCGGCGACGGCGCCGGCGATGGAGCCGGGGGCTGGTCGGAGCCCTGCGATCCCATCCCCATCATCGTCTCCCCCGCGGGGTCGAGCTCGTGCCGCGGGGTCTCCCTCGGGGGCGCGGGACCGGCGACCGCGCGGAGCAGGTGGATCCACGCGAGGGCGTGTTGGTCGGGGAGGAGGGCGCCGGACTCGAGCGCCGCGAGGCACGACTCGGTCTGCTCCACCAGCCCGTCCTTGTTGGCTTCGAGGAGGGTCTGGAGCTCTTTGAGGCCCGCATCACTGGCGCACAGCGACTGCGCGCTGGTCACCAGAGCCCCGACGTCCGCCATGTCGCTCGTGCCAGTGCGGGCGGCCCAACCCTGACTGGATCTGAAGTGAACCACAACAGCTCAGCATCCGAGAGCGGGAGTCAACGAGATCCAAACGGCACCGACGGTTCGGACACACCTCGACGCGCACTGGACGCGTCGACGCCCTCGGCGGACCGTTCGCATCGAACCGAGGCGATAGCGACATGAGCGTAGACGACCTCATCGCTTTCGAAGAGCGCGCGGATGAGCTCGGTGCGTCCCCGCGCTGTAGTCGTGCACCCCGCCCTCCCCTTTCGGCCTTTTTTTTTCAAACGCCTCCGTCCATCTCGTCGCGTTCGACCCGCCCCTTTCGCATCCACCCCGCCTGACTGACCGTCGCCGTATCCATCTCCGCAGTGGCCAAGTACGAACACGCGGACGACAGGGGGCAGGCCGCCGCCGCCTCCGCGACGCGCGATGAGCTCAAGGCGCTCCTCCGCGCGGTCCTCGAGCGGTCGTCGGACATGGAGGGACCCGATCGAAGCGCGTCAGATCGCGCGCGGGCGCTCTACCTCCGCGGCCGGCTCGTGGAGTGCACCGCCGATCACGGCGACGCGGACGATGCTAAAGCCCTTCTCGGCGCGGAGGAGGCGCTCAAGAAGGCCGCCAAGCTCAACCCCACGCTGGAGGGCGCGTGGATCTGCCTCGGGCAACTTCTGTGGCGGAAGGGCAACCTGGACGGAGCCAGGAACTGCTACACCGCGGTGACCGCACGCGCGCCGAACAAGAAGGCGTCGCAGTGCATGTCCATGCTCTACCGCACGATCGCCAAGGCCAAGGCGGCGCCCGGGACGGACGAGCAGAAGACGCACGTGTTGGAGTCTCTCAAACACGCAAAGGCGGCCATCAAGATGGACCTCACCGACGGACACAGCTGGTATCAGTGCGGCATGGCGTACATGACCCAGTTCTTCGCGGAGGGCGCGACGGACCCGGCGAAGCTGACGCAGTCGCTGCAGTGCTTCTCGAACGCGGAGAAGGGCGGGCCGGCGGGGGACGGGAGCCTCACGAAGGGCGGCGTCGGGGACTACCCCGACTTGCACTTCAACCGAGCTACGGTGCGGAGGTACGTCGAGGACTACGGTCCCGCGCTGGAGGGGTTCAAGCGCGCGGCCGCGCTGGACCCGCAGCTGCCTTGGCGCGGCGAGGTGGACGCGATGCTCGCCGTGCTCGCGAAGCTGGACGACGGGTGCGCGGGACAGGGGCCCATGTTCAAGCCCAAGCGGCTGCTGCCGATGCAGAAGCAGCTCGCCGAGGCTCGCGCGTCGACCCCCACGGAGTACCGCGGCGGGTCCCTGAAGGCGCTGCGACCCGGGGTGAACAAAGGCGTGTGCGTGAACGTCCGCGCGGCGCTGGACGCCACCGCGGAGGACTTACTGAACCTGCACTACATCGTGGTGGACGGCGACGGGGACCTCGCGGCGCTCTCGGTGTACGGGTTGGAGGACGGAGCGGTGCGGCAGAGCTCGACGATCACGCTGCTGGATCCGAACGTGAAGGACGTGGACGCGACGTGGGAGGGCCGTGCGTTTAAGTTTAGGCTGGTGCGGGTGGACCTGCCGAACCAGATACTGGTCGGGGGGTCCATGCCGGTGGGGCTCGCCAGGCCGAGGTTGGCGAGCATCAATTTGTAATAACACGCGGGTACACGAGGCGACGACGACGAACAGAATGCACGCGGCTTTCATTACTCGTATCCTTTCATTTTTCGTATCGTTTCATTACTCGTATCATCTATCCGCGTCGTGTGTGTCGTGTGCTCGACGCTCACGCGGCGTACTGCTCCTCGAGGTACTTGACGATCGCTGACGACTCGAACATGGCGGTTCCCGTGTTTGGATCTTCCATGTAGGGCGCCTGGAACGTCCCCCGTCGATCTTTCAGCTCCTGCCGTTTGGGCGAGCCCCGCCCGACCGTCCGCATGAGGTGCGGCAGCTCTAGCTCCACCAGCTTCTCCCTCACGAGCTTGCAGAACGGCGACGCCTCGTACGAGTAAATGGTGATGGGCTTCTCGGGCATCTTCGCCGGCGTATATCTGCTCCCCGCTCCCATCCTTGGCGCCAGCCCGAAACCCGCGGTGAGCACCGTGAGCGCCCCGGCTCTCAGCAGACTGGAAACCTTCTCCTTACCCGGGCCGTACTTGTCGTAGAGGTAGTCGATGATGTCGTCGGACTCGTACATCGAAACCCCGGAGTTGTCGTCGACCATGTACGGAAACATGGACTTGCCGCCGGTGTTCTTGACGTACTCCCGGAAGTTCGGTCCGCCCTGAGGGCACGGGTAGAACTCCACGTCGAGGTCCAGCCACACCACCGCCTCGCGCACCTTGCGGCAGAACGGGCACCCCTCGAACTCGTACAGCTTGATGGGCGCCGCGGGCCGCGGGAACTTGGCGACGTCGGAGGTTTCCTTGAGCCAGCGGCCGCCGAGCTCGCCGAGGGTGTACTGGCCCTCGGGGGGGCTCCCCTCGACGACGGTTGGGGTCCATCCCTCGCACAGCGCGCCGGACACCGCGCGCGTGACGAAGGACCCCGACGCGGTGAGGACGTTGGTGAGCTCACCGTCGGCGACGCCGAACTTCTGCGGCTCGGGTCCCTTCAAAGTGTACACGATCTCGTCGGCGGTTCCGACGGACGCGGCCTCCAACTTCGCCTCGGCGACGGGCGCGGCGGTCTTGACGGTCTTGACGGGCACCGACGCGGTGTTGATGGTGCGGAGCGCGCGGGAGAGCTGGGCGGCGTACTCGTCGTCGCCAGAAGCGGCGGCGGTCACGCGAGGCACCGCGGCGCGAGGGCCGGTGGTGCCCACCTTGTTGGCGCGGGAGGAGATCTTGGCTCCCGCGAAGAGGGCGCCGCGAGCGCGGAGCGCGGACATGGCGATGGAGGACATACTCGGCTCGACGGTTCGAGATCGAGGGCGACGGGGACGTCGGCAGGAGGCTCCGAGGCGGGAGACGCGCCTTCGTTTGACGCGACGATTGAGAAGAGAAGATGGAATTGCACGTGTCACTTCCAGGGCATCGTAAAACACAACGACAGACAAACAGTCAGTGTAAATTGGAAATATGTAAATAGATGAACGACTTCATATCGTACGTATTTGGTAGACACGAACGATCGTTATTACTTGGCGCTGATCAATGAGCTGGGGGAACGTTCAGATGAAAAAACGTTCGCCCGTCGCCGGAAGGACCACCCTCTCACAACGGGACCACCCACCACGGCGAACGCCATGCCGCCGAAGAAGAAGGCCGCGGGCAAGAAGGGCGGGGGCAAGGCCGCTAAGCCCGCGTATCTCACCGAGAATGAGCACTGCGAACCGTTCCGTCTCTTCGCCAACGACATCGTCATGACGCCGCTCGGTATTCGATGCACGGTGCTCGGGGTCAAGTACGCCGGGAGCGTGGAGGACCGGGAGAATGCGCGGGTGTGGGTGCGGTACCCGAACGGGCGGGAGGCGCCGATCGAGAACCCGGCGGAGTATTCGCTGGGTAACGGGTACGTGCGGGGAAGCGGGAGCGACGTCCTCAGGAGGGAAGCCGAAAGGGTCGAGGCGGAGAGGCTCAAAGCTGAGGCCGTCAGGCTCAAGGCTGAGCGCGAAGCCGCGGCGAAGGAAGCGGCGATAAAGGCGGAGGAGGCGGCGAAGGAGGCGAAGAAAAAAGCAAAGGCGGAGGCTAAGCGGCTGAAAGAGGAGGCGGAGGCAGCGGCGGGGGGCTGACGACGCCACCCGCCGACTGATAAAACGAGATTAAGCCAAAACCAATAGACTACGTTATTACAAACCGCGACGCTCTCATCGCCTCGTCGCTTCCACCCGCTCGATCAGAGCCCCGAGTCCTCCGGTAACCCGAGCGCGAGGTTCATGTTCTGCACCGCCGCGCCCGACGCACCTTTCCCGAGGTTATCGAGCCTCGCGCACAGCCAAACGGCGCCCTGGTCGTCGGCGGCGAAGACGCTGAGCTCGAGCTTGTTGGTGTCGTTGAGGGTGTCCGGCCTGAGGAAGGCCCCGCGCTCCAGGTCGTCCGTCTTGTTCAGCGGGCGAACGCTGACGAACTTGCTGCCGGCGTACCTCTCCTCGAGGCACTTCTGGATAGCCTCGCCGCCGCGGCCCGCCTCGGACATCTGGTCGTAGTGGATGGGGACGGACACGACCATGCCCTGCTCGAAGGAGCCGACGGACGGGCAGAAGATGGGCGTGCGGCCCAGAGCGCTGTACTCCGCCATCTCGGGCAGGTGCTTGTGCTTGAGGTTGAAGCCTGCGTGAAGAAATGGGGTGGGACGGGTCAGTCACCGGCGCCGGTTCGGGTTGATCGATTCTCGTTTTTTTCAGGTACGAAACTGTCGGGATGGGGACGATGATTTGACTCGACGATGACTTGACTCGACGATGACGGGACTCACCGTACGCGCCCCACGGCTCGGCTTCACCCGCCTGGTGGATCGCCATCAGCTGCTTCCCCCCGCCGCTGTACCCGCTCACCGCGTGCACCACGAGGCCGGTGCCACTGGGCAGGAACCCGGCGTCCACGAGCGGTCGGGTCAGCGCGATCATGCCGGTGGGGTAGCACCCCGGGTTGGCGATGCGCTTGGAGCTCGCGACCTTCGCCTTCTGCTCCGCGTTGAGCTCGGGGAAGCCGTACGCCCATCCGTCCGCGACCCTGTGCGCGGTGGAGGCGTCGATGATGACGGTGTCGGGGTCGGTGCACATCGCGACGGCCTCGATCGCGGCGTCGTCGGGGAGGCAGAGGATGGCGGCGTCCGCGGCGTTGAGGAACTCGGCGCGCTTGGCGGGGTCCTTGCGATCGTCACCGGTGAGGGAGATGATCTCGATGTCGTCGCGACCCGCGAGCCTGTCGCGGACCTGCAGGCCGGTGGTGCCCGCCTCGCCGTCGATAAAAACCTTCTTCTTGCTAGCCGCGATGATGGAGGCGCGGGGTTTGGCCACCGCCTGAGGCCTGCGGTGCTGGAGGCGCGCGCGGGACGCGCCCAGGACCGAGGATGCGCCGAGGGCGAATGCGGACATGACGATCGAGCGTGTCTCGATGGACGGGTGCCGGTCGGTATGGCCGAACGAGCCCGAGCAGTCGCCCCTTTTAAACTGTCTGTTATCCATCGCGTTCCGCACTTTTTCAATCGCAGGGAAGATGGCGACCGCAACGCCGCGACCGTCCTTCGCGGGTCTCGCCCCGAGGTTCCGCGTGAACCGGCCGAGACACACCCGATGTACCGCGCGCGCGTCCACGAGCGCCTCCGCGGACGGCGGCATGGTCACCAGGGACGAGATCGCGACCGCCGCGAAGAAGCGTGGGCTCGCCGTGGAGACGTCCACGTCCGGCCCGTTCTTCAAGATCACCGCGCGGCGGCTGTCCACGCGAGCGGGCGAGGAGGGCCAGCCCGGCACGGAGGAGACCGACATCATCGGCGAGCACGACGGGTTCATCGCGCCGCCACCTTTCGGCATCCTGCACATGGACTCCATGCGGATATACAACTCCAGGGTCAGGGGCGACGACGAGAAGGCGAAGATGCGGAGCACGTTCGGGCTCTCCATCCTCCTCGGCGCCACCTCCAGCCTCATGGCGCACGAGGCCGGGTGCCGCAAGGTGGAGCTGCTCAGCATCGACGACGGTAACGAGTACGCGCCCAAGCTGGTGAAGTACTACAGGCGGCTCGGGTTCAAGGTTGTCAAAGAGGTTGGCGACAACGGGTTCTTCGAGGACCTGCCCCATCTGCTCGTGTGGGGCGGCGTCGGCACGCGGATGGACGGAAACCTCCAGCAGCTGCTCAGCAAATGGGGCGGCATCGTCCGCAAGCAAGCCGCGGCGCAGTAGTCGGGTTTCTTAGTTACGCTATTTGTATTAAAACGATCGACGATGGAACGATCGACGATGGATCTATCGACGAGCCCTCCCGGACCACCAGTGCCTCTCGCCTAGCTGCCCGCTGCCCTGCGTCGCCGCGGTGTCCCTCGGGTCCCCGCCCAACGAGTTGTACGCATCGACCGCGTCCCCGAACCCCTCGCTCCTCCACGACTCCTCGAGCGACTCCGCGAGGGTTCGCTGCTGCGGGCACGTCGCCAGCTGGAGGTGAAGGTCGCCGACCAAATCCCCGAAGGACACCCGGTTAAACTCCGTGCCCAACGTGTCAGCCTCACCCTGCGTCCTCGTCGCGCTCATGAAGTGGCACGCCTTGGCGTACCTACACATGTCGTCGTCCGGGTCATCGTGAGACGAGAACTCGACGCTCAGGCCCGTGAGCTTGGCGGCTTCGTACATCTTAGTAAACGCGTACCCGTTTTTACGCAAGACGTCGTCGTTCACCGCGTACACCGCCTCGCCGTCGACGCTCTTCAGCACCTGGAACGGGTGATCCTTGTAGATGGCGTCGTCGGGGTCGGGCATCCCGAAGTGCAACACGGCGGAGATCTCGATCCGGCGGATGTCCGGCCGGGTGGAGACGTAGTTGCGCATGCGGTCGACGGCGCTGTCGATTGAGTTTTGGCTCTTTGTCGCGTCGTTGACGTAGTCGCCGGCTCGCATGTGCAGGAGCAGCGTGTCCGCCTCGGGCGCCGCGCATTCCATCCGACCCACGGCGTCCTTCACGAAGTTGTAGTTGTACTTGGCCTCCTCGCGCTCGTCCACGCCCCACCGAATCCCGCCGTCCGGACCCTTCGGCTTCTGCGCGAGCATTCGGTGCAAGACGGTGCCGATGAACTCGGGCCTCATCAGGATGGAGTGCGACGTGAGCTTGTAGTTGTCGCCCCTCAAGGACACCACGTCGTTCATGCGGTACTCCGAGTCGAACATGTTGACCCACACGCAGTACTGGCAGTTGTCGGTGTCCACGACGCAATCGTCGCGCAGCCGTGTGGTGGTCCACTGCGCGAACGCCTCCTCCGGCGAGGCGCACGGCGAGAAACGGAGGAGCTTTTGCTTTTTCGGGTTTGGCGAGACAAAGGTCCACTCGTTGGGGCCGTGCGTGGCTTTGACGACGCCGGTCTGCGTCGGCGCGGGGAGCCACTCGGGGCTCGTGTCGGTGGCGGTCGGCGCGGGCTCGCCGGTGGGCTCCGCGTCGCCCACGGTGGGCGATGGGGACACGTCTCCCGATGATGATTGTTCATCTCCGTCGTTGGCGTCGGATCCCTCGGACGCGCCCTGCTCCGGGGCTTGCGTCTCCTCCGGCGCGTTCGTCCACGGCGTCGGGTCATCGCTGGCGCCGGTGTTCTCCCCGCCGGTGTCGGAATGATCCGACTCCTCGTTCACCGTCGTCCTCGTCTCAGTCCGCGCCTCGGAGGGCTGCGACTCGGGCGCGGCGTCGTCCCAGGCTCGTGCCGCGCTCTCGGCATCGATCGGCCCCGACCCGCCCCCGCTCCATCTCCCCTCCGACCCGCCGCCGTCCATGTCCTCCACAAAATCGAGGTCCACGTCATCGCGCGCGTCGAACTCCTCCTCGCCGAGCGTGGATACTCCGAACGATCGCTCGCCGCGGACGCTCACCATCGCCACCAGACCGAACAGCACCAAGGTCGCGGCGACGGACAACACCGCGGCTCGCTGAAACATGCCGCGAGATTGCCTCTTCGCGGAGGGATGGAGACCGCCGGGGGATCCGGCCTCGACGTCGTCGACCGCGCCGTTCGAGCGCGATCCCAACAGGGGCGCGTGCTCCATCGGCTCAGAGCTCACCGTCTCGCCCTTGCTTCGCGCCCTCTCGCCGCGCTCGCCAATGGTGCATCGGACCGAGTTTTCGCGCTCTTGTGCTGTAACATCCATCTGGGAATCCTATGCGTTCCAGGCAGATTATCGTAAAACCAAGGTTATGGGCCCAAAAGCCGAAAATCGAGGAAAAGTTACAACGGGCTCGCCATCTCACACACTGTGCTCGCCCGCACCCAGAGCCAGCCAGAATGGGTTGCCTGTGCAGCAAGGGCGCGTACGCAACGACGTACGAGGACGTCGCCGGCTCCAAAAAGATCGCGCTCGAATCCCCGGGCCGCCTCGGGTGCAGGTTCGCCGGCATCAAGTTTGCCCACGACGGCGTGGAGAACAGCAAGAGGCACAGGGGCAGCGGCAAGCTGGTGCTGGTGGACGACGCGCTTCATTTCTGGCTCCGGTGCACCGACGTGTACTTCGCCATCGAGCTGAAGGACTGCGTCAAGGTTGAGCTGCGAGACTCCTGGGGCGGGGTGCGGATACAACGGACGGGGAAGGAGAAGGAACGGACCGCCATCGTGGTGGTCACGTTCAAGTCGCGGGGTGGGAAGACGCTGAACCAGGCTGGGTTCGTCGTGCTCCCGGATCAGAAGCAGGCGTGGCTGACGAAGACGCGGCAGGCGGCGCTCGACGCCGGCGGGTTCAGCATCGTCGAGGGCCGGGCCCGACCTCGGGCCTAGCGAGTTGTACTACCAGTGTAACTCTAACTAGCTCTAACTAGGACAATAACGAGACGTTCTCACCGCCGAAGGCAAAGCGCGAGGAGGGAGTCCGGCATCGGCGCATCGTGCCCGCCGTGTCCTGCCATGGACCACATCGGCGCTAGGATCCTACGCCGCGTGCGCTGCGTCGCGTCCACCCCGGCGCCGAGATCATCGTCCTCGTCCTCGTCCTCGTCGAGTCGTTCCCGTCGCCCCTTACGTATGGCGAATCGTATCGCTCTCGGCATCTGCCTCGCATCCACCGTGGGCTCGCCGCCGGCCGCCGAGATTGCGCTCGCTTCCGAGGGCCCGGGATCGACGTCGGTGGTGTCGGTGAGCGGCTCTCCGGTACTTACGGGCGGGGCGCCGCCGTAGATTTCACGCTCGGGCTCGGCCGCGGCACTCCTCGCACCATCGCACCGCCCTCCTCGACGTACCTGGGCGTTCCCTCCTCCCGCGCGAGCCGCGGACGACGCCGGCATCCATCCGTAGTCCCCCGAGGTGGCCATCACCCGCGCTTGTCGCGCGTCAGCCATCGAGGCGGACATCGCCATGGCGAGCCTCAGCCAGTCGTCGTCGTGGCGCTCGGCGTCGGTCATCCCATCGTCCCCGCGCGTCCCATCGCCGTCCGCCGGAGCCGACGACGGCACCGAAACGTCGATATCGCCTCTGAGCTCGGCCTCCTCGGTCCAATCGCCCGCCACCGGCTCGGGTTCGCGTCTCGACCGCGGTTGGCACCCGGGGCTGGGGCTGGGCACCCCGACGCCCGCGGTGCGCTCAGCCCCGACGGCGGCGTCTGCGCCCGGCGCGGACTCCAGGCAGCCGTCCGCGTGGGCCTCACGGTCCGGTATCGTCCACGTGCTGAGGTCCAGCCCGCACATTGGGCACTCCATGGCCCCTCCTCCGCGCGTGCCGACCGTTGCTAAAATGGCCGGCTCGATCTAGTTGGTCTCGTCTCGGGGAAATGACAAAATGGTTTCGGGGGAACGTCCACTTCGCACGGCGCGGACTCAGGTGCTCGCCCGCGGCGGCGACCCCACCTACGCAGCCCCAACGATGCGCGTAAAGTTCCGACACCCGAGGTCCCAGGACAGGTGCGCGCCGACCCTTCCGCCCCACCCCGGCCGTCAAGGTCAAGTTCCCCCTCGCGGCACCAAATTCTTCCGTGACGCGCCCGCAATCCCGACTCACCCGACCCCACATCCATCACCCGCAGCTACTGGTGGAGATGCGACCCCAACGCGACGTTCGCGGATTGCAAGGCGGCCGCGGATAAGATCGTCTCCTCCAACTACCCCAACGAGCCGTACGACACCGACTGCTTCAGGCGGGACCACGACAAGTACCTCTGGGACGGGCGACACGGCGCCAGGCGCTACGGCGGCGACGTTTGGGACCCGACGAAGGTCACCGTCGGGCAGGTGTACAACGAGGGCGACGAGATCGTGTGCGTGCAGCACCTGCACAAGCAGTGGCACGTCACGTGCAACGACCTCAGCGAGGCGAGGGACGCCCGGCGCCGGGTACACCTCGCCAAGCTCGGCCAGGAGATGCGCGACGAGATCATCCAACAGGCGGCGAAGCAGGTGGAAGACCCGGCGAATAAGTACTACCACGGCAAGCAGGGCGCGCTCATCAAGCAGTCCACTGGACTGGAGGGTCTGGATCTGGGGTTCAGGGACAGAAAGGCGAGGGAGGCAAAGGCGGCGACGGCGAAAAACTCGGGGGCGAAGAGCTCGGGGGCGAGGGAGGCGAAGATGTCCGCAGACGCAAAGTCGACGACGGCAAAATCGATGGGTTCCGCGGGCATCGACACCAAGGCGAAGACGATGTCGGGGACCGGGCGGTCCACGAAGTCGTCATCAGCCGCGAGCGGCGGGGCGAAGGCTGCGGCGTGAGCGTAAGAGTCGTAGTCGGATTGCCAAAACACGCTTTTTAATCCAAAGTGCCCACTCAAATCGCCAGAAACGTAGTGCGAACCCCTTCACTACCCAGCCGCACCGCGCCGTATCGCCATGGCCGACAACGACGACGAGGCTCGACGAAAGCTCGAGAAGCCGCAGTGCTCCGCCGATGTCGTCGTGGAGTTCGTCCGCGCCAACTTCGTTCTCCCGTGCGGCGGCGAGATCGACGCGTCCACCGCGAAGGAGCTCAACTCGTACGACGATCGCAACTTTTACGTCCGAACCGACGCCGGCGTGGAGTACACGCTCAAGGTTCACAACGGCGTGGAGTCGCAGAACAAGCCTCTGCTGGACGCGCAGTCGGCGATGATGCGGCACCTCACCGCGAGCGGCGTGACATGCCCGTGCCCGGTGCCGACCGTCGATGGCAAAGACGTCGCGAGCGTGAACCTACCGCTGCGACCGGGCGCGAAGGACGCACGCAGAGACCACGCCGTTCGCGTCCTGACATGGGTGAAGGGGAGCATCGCGGACGACTGCAGGGACGCGCACACCCCCGCGTTCATGCGCGAGCTCGGCGTCTTCCTCGGGAAGATGGTCCGGGCGCTGGAGTCTTTCGAGCACCCCGGCGCGGAACGATGGCATCAGTGGGACAACGCGAACGCGCTCACGGTGAGGCAGTTCATGGCCGCGGTGGAGGACACGTCGTGCCGCGCGATCGCCGAGGCCGTGCTCGACGACTTCGAGGCCAAGGTGACGCCGGTGGCTTCCCAACTTCGAAGGGGCTCGACGCACAACGACGCCAACGAGCAAAACGTGATTGTGCATCTGGAAACCTCCGGCGAATGCGCCGGGCCGTTCGCGGCGCGCGTCGTCGGCATCATCGACTTCGGCGACATCAACGTGTCGTGGCGTGTCAACGACGTCGCCATCACGTGCGCGTATTACATGCTGAACAAGAGGGACCCGATCGGCGACGCGGCGAGTTGTTTGGCGGGGTTCGAGTCGTCGTATCCGCTCACCGACGTCGAGCGGTCGATCGTTCCCACGCTCATGGCCGCGAGGCTCGTGGTTTCTTGCGTGCTCGGTGCGTACAGCGCGGCGCAGGACCCGGCGAACAAGGAGTACCTGCTCACGACGCAGAAGCCGGGGTGGGAGGTCCTGCGGGCTCTGAGGGACGCGGGGGATGAGGAAATCTTGAGCCGGTTCGCATCCGCGAGAGCCGCGTGAAGCCGCGGGATACGCGAGACGCCGTCCTTAGTAACCAGCCCCGACGCGTCGATTCGCTGTTCTAATATTACCCCGATGAATTAGTCACCCCTGGCTAGATGTACACCGCGCGCGTGCGGACTCCCGAGTGGAGCGGAGGCCGTGTTCACTCCGCCTCTTCTCCCCTCTCCTTCATTCTGCGGTCCTCTTCCTGGTGCATCAGCTCGATCATCGCGCGCTGCGTCTTGCGCTCCAGCTTCTCCAGCTTCCGTTCAACCTGGTTCTTCAAGTCGATGTTCGCCCTCTTGGGGATCAGGTCTAAGATGTTATCCTGCGAGGTTGGGGGACGGGCGGGGATTAGGGTTAGCGGTGCCCAAATTTCCGGCTCGGCGGGTGGTCTCGGGCTCTTGGCGCGTCGCGACGATCAACGGGCGTCGCGGCGCTGGTGCGAGGCGTCGATGGGATGTTAGATGGGAGGTGACTCACCTCTTCCGCCACGGGCAGCGGCTTGGCGACCACGGGCTCAAACTCCGGCGCCCTCGTCGCCTTGATCAGCCCCTCGCTGAGCACCTCATCCTTGGGCAGGTAGTTGCGGAACTTGAGGACGGGCTCCTCGTCCCCATCCTTCTTCTCCTCGGGTCCCCCCTCCGCCGCATCCTTGGCCTGGCGCAAAGCCTTGAGCCGAGCTTTGCGCTCGGCCATCGTCTCGCCGGGCTGCTGCATGGTGCCCGTGCCCCAGCCTATGATTTGCGAAAAATTTGGACCTCGCGCCTCACTGCACGAAGCGCGTCATGTCCAAGTGATGGCGGTGACGGCCGCTTACCGAGAGGTATCTCCAGGAACAACCGGGTAGAGCCCACTCTAGGTCTCGATTGTATATATATAAGTGATGGGTGCCGTGCCCCTCCGGGCGCGGCTGACCGCCATATTCGGCGCGTTGGTACTGGCGCCCGATACGATGCTGCTGAGGCTCACCAGGTTCGGGTCGAGTTCTGAATGGCTGACTTCCTGGGGGATCGTCTTCTACAGGGCGTGGGGGCGGCTGATCTTCCTCCCAATACTGTACGTGCTCGTCCACGGGAAGACGGGGGCGTACGTGGACGCGGTGAGGGCGCTGGGAGCCAGGCGCCTGTGGCTGGGCGCGGCGCTGTACATGGTCCAGAACGTCGCGTTCATCGTCGCCGCGAGCATGACGTACATCGCGTCAGTCCTATCCATCGTCGCGACCGGCCCGCTCTGCTCGGCGCTCTTCAGCAGCTATTTTCTGAGAGATGAGAGAGTCCCGACGCACACGTGGTTGGCGTCGTTCGCGTGCGTCGGCTGGGTGCTGCTGATATTCGCCGACGCCCTGGAGAGCGGCGGGGAGACTAGGCACGTCGTGGGAACGTCCGTGGCGCTCCTCGTGCCGATAGGAACCGGCGCGTTCTGGACGTTTTGCAAGGCGAACCCCGACGCCGACATGGTCCCGGCGCTCAGCACCTCCGGCATCCTCGGACAGACCCTGGCGCTGGTGGTGATGTTCTCGTCGAGTAGACGGGACGGTGACGAGGGTGGACTCGCCGCGCCGCTGGTACCCGTCTCCGACGACGGCGGCGTCGCGGTCACCGCGCTGGTGTTCCAGTGCCTCCTCGTCGCCGCTGCGTTCATGTTTTTAACCATAGGCGCAAAGGACGTGCCGTCGGCGGAGGTATCGCTGTATCTGCTGATGGAACTGCCGGTCGCGACGTTGCTGGTGTGGTGGGCGACGGGGGAGACGCCGCCGTGGCAGGTGTTCGTGGGCGCCGCGGGTCTGCTGTGCACCATGGGGTTGGAGTCGTGGATCGGCATCGTCTCGAGTCGTCGCGGCGATGAAGACGACACAGAACCCGACGAAGCGGTTGGGCTCGAGGACGTCGGACCTTCCGTGGCTGACGGTTGATGTGTTAATGAAGACGACATGTACCTTCGAAGGTGGCATTTTTTTCATCCCGGTGTTTTTGGAGAAATTAACCACCAAAAGTGTCATATAACAACGTAGAGCTATTCGCACTGTGCGTAGTACCTGCAGGAGGCACACAGCCGTGGTTGACCCCCGGTGACCTCGATAAGCAAGAGGCTACAGCCGGTACATTCAGCCATGCTACAGGGGTCGTCGTCGTCGCTGGTGAGGTCGTCAGGGTAGTATATGTCGTAATTACAGAGTGTTTCCTGAGTGTCCTGTGTCTCGGTCATCAGTTACTGAAGAGGGCTGACCGTTACAAGTACTGTGAAAGTCCACCAGACTTGCCAGTCATATATTTTTGCGTATCTTTTTGATTCTTTTTGTCCGCTTATAACCCTCAACGACCGCGTGAGGTACAACAGTCTCCGAGGCGCCCACGACATTCATTTCAACATGAGCGGTCATGCAGTAACCCAGAGCGATACGGCCCAGCCCGAGAAGGTAATAATGGTACGCGGGGTCGAGATGTCGGAGAAGCCAGAGCCAGAACCTACAGGATGCTGCGGGGCCCCAAAAGATTTAATGTCGAGTAGAAAGGATTTAAGCCGTCGAGAGGTTTACACCACCACGAGCAATGGTGAAAAAGTGCTCGTGAGACTGAACATACACTTGAAAGGCGGCCAAGGTTGCTTCGAGCCGGTACCGATGCTTCGCCTCGCCGGAGACAGGGCCACTGTGCCTCCCGCGCTTGAAAAACTCGGAATGACCTGGGATGAGTATCACGAAATATTTGTTCGACAACTTTCAGAGATCGAAGACAGACATTTCTCGGAGGGATGCTGCTACTCTTTCGTCTTCGTGGCCCCTAAATTTCTTTGCTGCCTCGTAGCGAGCCTGGCCACTCTTGGCTGTGCTTTGAATTTCTTCATGCGAAAGGGCGAGGAGCATAAAAAACGGATGGCCCTACCGTTCGACGCGGATCTCCGCGAGTGGCAAACCAACGCAAACGCGACGTTACGCCAAAAGTATCCTATTCACATTAAGACGCAGTCACATTCTTGGATAAAACCACAAGGTGATAGTGCAAAACGGTGCTGGTCGCGCTGGATCGCCGTTGCCCTCAACGAAGAAGATGCGGCGCAGTTGATGTCGGAGCCACATCTTCACGGCTTGGTTGTTGGTGGTGAACCCCCACCATGTGCAGGTGCAGTCCCACCAATGGACGAGAATACCTTCTGTGTGCACCCTTATGAGCAAATTCGTAGCGACATGTGAAGTGAAAGTGGGGCAAGATTTACTATCCGAACAGAAGAAGGAACCCGACGAAACGGTTGGGCTCGAGGACGTCGGACCTTCCGTGGCTGACGGTTGATGTGTTAGTGATACTTATGATTGATGTGTTAATGATACATTCTAGCTACGTTCAACTCACTCGTTTAGCGAGCGCGGGGTGCAGGAGCGCGCAGAGTGCGGGGTTCACCCCGACGAACCCCCCGTCCGGCGACACGAAAGCCTCGAGCGCCGAGAACAGCGCCGCGTCCTCCTCCGTCGTCATCGCGGGCGGCTGCTGCGTCTCATCACCCGCAGCCTCTTCATCTACGGGCGGCTCATCCCCGGGAGGATCGCCGCCCTCGTCGTTCGCGTCCTCCTCCCCGTCTCCTTTACCGCCGTCCTCGGGCATTGGGGTGGACACGCGTCCCCTCGAGCGCTTAGGATCGGGCGGCGCGGGTCCCTCGATGAACTCGGCGAACCTCTTCAAAAACGCGTCGGCCCTCTCCTTCGCGACGCCGCCCTCGCCCGCGTCCACGAGCTCTTTACGCATGACCTTTACCGCGCGCTGCATCTCGCGGACCTCCTTGACGTCGAAGCTGACCTCACCGGCGACCGCGGCGACGGCCTCGTCGCCGGAGTCGACGACGAAGACGAGCGAGACCGGTCGCTTACCCGCGTCGGATTTTTTCCGCCTGAAACCCGGGGGTTCGCTCGTCGGCTCGTGCCACTGCGCGGCGACCGTGCCGCTCTCGACCACCCTCGGCGGCGGCGCGCCTTCCTCGGGTTCCCCCGCTGGCTCCACGCCATCGGCCGGCGGCAGCGCCGGGGTCTCCTCGAAGCAGCACTGCGTCTTGTACGCGTCGCAAGACTCGATCAGCGCCGAGTGCACCGCGGCGGCTCTCGACCTCGCCAGGTCGCTCCCCGGCGCGAACAGACCGATCGCCGGCAGCCTCCCCACGAGCCTGACGAAGGACCTGACCACGAGCCTAGCCTTAGGTGCGTCCGCACCCTCCAGCTTGGGGTGCCCGCGGTCCGCGTCCCTCGCGTCCTCCTCCTCAGCCGCGGCTTCCGCGACGTGTTCCGGCCAGCTCGTCCCTTCGGCGGCGTCCGCAAACGCGTGCGCCTCGGCGAAGGCGTCACGCATCTTCGCAGCCTTCGCCGCGTGCTTGAGGCACGCGACGAGCCGTGCCGTCGCCTTGGCATCGTCCGGGGAGGCGACCTTCTTGGCGCCCGTGGCTTCAGCGGCGGCGTCCGGGACCTGCGTCGCGGCGAGCTCGAGTAGACACGCGCGGATCAGAACCCTGTCGTGGCCGGCGTCGGGGGCGCACGACCAGCGCAGCGCGGCCGTCAAAGCCTTCTCCGCCGCCGCGTGGTGCGTCGCGTCGACGAAACCGTCGCCGCCGACCGCCGCGCGCCTCGCGACGTGCCCGCGGAGGATGGCAATCTCCGCGTGCAGCCTCGCATCCGTCGCCGCGGTGTGCGTTCCGCGTAGCGAGGCGGCTTCGTCCAGCAAAGCCCCCGCCTCGGCGTGTCGACTCAAACCCTGGCGGCACAAAACCTCGGCGAGCTTGCGGAGCAGCTTGACGTGCACGCCCACCGCGGGGTTGTGCGGGTTCCTGGCGTCGGGGTAGCGGAGGGATTCGGGAAGCCCGAGGGCGTCCGCGGCGGCTCGGACGACATCCGCCGCCGATCGAAGTCGAGCCTCGGCGGCGGGGTAGTCGCCGAGTCGAGCGCGGAGCTCCGCCGCGGTCCCCGCGACGCTGGCGAGGAACGCGGGCGTGGGCGGCGGTGATCCGTCGCCCTCGGGGGACTGCGGCGCGGTCATCTCCGCGAGTATCGCGTCGTATCGGGCGCACGCGGTGTCCACGTCGCCGGACTCCGCCGCGGCTCGAGCGGCGACGAAATCGCACAGTCGCGCGTGGTCAACCGACCCGAGTCGCCTCGCCGCGTTCGCCGTGGCGCCCGCGTGCTCCGCGCACTTCTCGAGCTGCCCGAGGTCCAGCAGGCACAGCGCGCACTCGGCGCGGAGATCCAGCCAGAGCGCGTGCGCCCCGCCGACGTGTGCGATCGCCTCGAGCGCGTCGCGGGCGCGGACGGCGGGTGATCCGTTTGGTTTGACCCCCGCCGGGGCGCCGTCGCCGACGCTTTCCAGCTCTCGAGCCGCGGCGGATGCCTCGTCGAACGCGGCTCGCGGCCTGTGCTGCGCGCGAAGAACCGACGCGAGGGCGGCATGGGCGCGCGCGAGGATGGAGAGCTGAACGGGAGTGGCGCATATCCACGCGCTGATCACGCGCTTCGTCTCGCCCTCCTCGACGTCCTTCGCGACGACGTCCTCGTCGTCCTCATCGTCGAGGTCCAGGGGCGGCCCCTCTGCCCCCTCGGTGGTCTCCTTTGCCCCCTCCGTCTCCTGCGTGGGTGCACCCCCGTCCGTCGTGTTCGGGTCCGCGTTCTCGGCGTCCGATCCACCGTTCGTGGCGGCCGGTGTCGGGTCCGTGGCGGGTTTCTTGACTGGTATCGGGTACGGGCCGGCTGCCTCGTAGGCATCCTCCGTTTCCCGCTCAGCCTGGTCCCTGGCATCCTTCTCAGCCGTCGCGTTGGCCTCGCGCTCAGCCTTCTCGGCGTCAGCCTTCGCGGCGCGCGCGGTTTCGCGAGCCTCGCGAGCCTCGGCGACCTTCGCGCGGTGCGCGTCGATTCGTGTCTGCTCAGCGGCGGCGGCGGCGGCGGCGGCGGCGAGCGTGGACTCGAGTAAACCCTTGAGGAGGTTCTCCGCGCGTCGTAGCAGGTCGGCTCGAGCGTTGACGTCGACCGAGGCGTCGGGTTCCGACACGGGTTCGCCCGTGACGGCGTCGACGGTGTCACCGCGCCACTCCGCGAGCGGTGCGGCGAGCCGCGTGAGCCAACGCGCGCGCGTCAGCGTGAGTTCGGCGCACACCTCGTCGCCGTAAAGCTCTGAAACTTCGTCCGGAATTTCACCCGACGAGACGCACTCGATCGCGGGCTTGTTCGCCTCGGCGCCCGCGGGCAGCGACACGTCGAACGACACCGCGACGGGCACGGACTCCGGGCGCGTCACCGCGGTGCCGGACTCGGTACGGATGATCTTACCGTCCGCGCCCGTGGCCGTGGACGGGAACCCGTCGCCGGCGAGAAGCGCCGCGATTCTCTCGGCGGCGGCGTCGAATCGACCGATGGACGACAACGCGCTCGCCTGCGCGCACCGAACCCTCGCACACGTCCTCGCGTCGCGCAACGCGTGCGCCGCGAGGTGTTCCGCGACCGCGAGCGCTGGGAGCGCCTCCAGAGGCCGTCCGGACGCGACCAGAACGTCGCCGACATCAGCCGATAAATCGCACGCGATTCTCGCGTCGAAGCGATACGGATCCGAGCCGCACGCGTCGACGCCGTCCCACAGCTCCGGCGGCGACAGCCCGTGCCCGCCGACGATGTCCTTGGCCCTCGGCGAGTGCGACAGCGTGGACGCGAACGGTGCGGCGAAGAGCGCGGCGGAGATTCGCGCGGCTTCGACCCTGTGCCCAGCGCCGAGCTCGCCTGCGCCGCGGCCGCCGTGCGCCGCGAGCCTCGCCGCGGCGACGGCGCCTCTGAGGCATCCCCACAGGCCGTACGTTCGCAGGCACGCCTCGGGGTCTCCCGGTGTGGCGGACCCGCCCGCGGTGGTGACGGTGCAGTAGCAGCCGGTGATCTGGTCGACGCACGCGCCCCAGTGGAACGCAGCCGCGTTTAGGTCACCGGATTTGGCCTTGAAGTCGCCCAGCTCGAGCAGCGCCTGCGCGACTGCGTCTCTGTCGTTGTCGACCCTCGCGAGCGACACCGCGCGGGCGTACGCAGCCTCCACGGCATCTTCGTGTGACAGCGGCGCGGCACCCGCGGGTGCCTTGAAGACGTCGCCGTCGATGAACCCCGAGGGCGGGAGGGTAATCTCGGCTCCAAAGTAGGCACCCGTCGCGTCCGGCTCGTTGATTCCGTTCCAAAAGAGCGAAAAGTTGCGCTCGAGGTCACGGGCGGAAGCCGTGCGAAGCGTCCTCGTCGCCGGTCCCCTTCGCGCGTACGTCTCGCCGTCGATGCACGCGAGAGACCGCGCGTCGGCCAACGCGGCGATGGGCTTGGGCCTGGTCTTGAGCGCGACGCGGGTGCTCTTCTCGAGACCTTCCAGCATACCCTCCGGCAGCGTTTCCGCGACTCGTCGAGCCGAAGCCACCGCCAGCGGCAGAGCGGCGGCGGCGGCTTCGTTCGTGCCGAGAACCTCGGTGATTCCCACGGCGAGGTCGACCGCCCTGTGGTGCATCCCCGCGGCGGCGCACGTCTCCATCGCGGTGACCACGAACCGGAGGCAGAACTCGGGCGCGACGCCCGGGCGGTCGTGGAACCAGAGCGGAGGCGGTTCTCGCTCCCTCGGCGGCTGCGACTCGACGAACCGAGCGGTCCGCTCCTCCCGGAGCCGGTCACCCTCGTCCTCGATGGGCGCCCTGGTCGCGCCGCCGTCCACCGCCGCCATCGGCGACTCGTCGACGGTACCCGAGCGCAGTTTTTCGAGGTGCTCGATGAGCCGAGCGGCGGCGACGGAGAGGAGCCGTGCGCCCCCGAGAGCGGCGAGCCGGGCGTCGGCGCGGACGCCGCAAATCGGAGACCTCGCGAGCGTGTGCATGGCTCGAGCCGCGTTCATCAACCGGCCGTGCGCGCCGACCCTGGACGCGAGCTCGACGCCACGCGCGAGCGAGCGCATGGCATCGAGCGCGGGGGGCGGCGGAGGCGGCGGCGGAGCCTCAACTTCCTCGCCGCCTTCTTCTCCTCCATCCGCCGTTGGCTCTTCGCCCTCGGCGGGCTCCGGCTTGGGCTCGGGCGCTTCCCCCTCCTCCTCGGGCACGTCCGGGAGACCCTCCGCGCGAACCTTATCCTCGGTATGTTCGTGCTCGACCAGTCCGACGGTGGTGTGCACCGCGGCGTGCCACGGGGAGTTGGACGCGATCACGGGCCTCGCCGCGAGCGCCGCGTTCCTCCTCGCAAACATCGGCGGCAACTTTCGAGTGAGCGTCCTCGCAGCCTTCTCGCGTCGTTCAGCCTGCGCCATCGCCGCATCCCTGGCGCCATCCGCCGCCGCCTTCGCGGCCTCGGCTTCCCCCTTCTGTGTCTCCGCGGCGGCCTTCTCTTCGTCCGTGGCGTCCTCCTTGGCGAGCGTCTCCTCGGCGGCGGCTAAAGTTTCGGCGGAGGACTCAGCCGCGGCTTCCAGCGCCGCGACCCGCGCTTCCTCATCCTCGGGGAGCGCGATCTCAGCCTCCTCCTCCGGCGGCGATTGGTATTCCACGGGTGCGACGGCGGTGGCCGCCTTGAACTTGCCAAGCACCGACTCGGTCCAGCCCGGTAGGTCTTTTTCCAAGCCCTGGGCCACGGCGGCGCTCGCGATTCTGGAAAAAGCTCGAAGGTACTCCTCGTGTTTGTGAATATCCTCGCCGATTCCTTCCAGCGCATCGAACGCGGCTTTGGCGCCGTCGACCGGGATCTTCGGCAGCACCGCCGCGCACGGATCGGACGCGGATTCGGACTCCGCCGCCGCGACGCGTTCCGTGAGCGCGTCGGATGCCAAATCTCGCCACTCGGGCAGCGACAGTAAAAACTGCTCGAGCGATTTCTTCTCGGGGTTCGGGGACAGGTCCACGTCCTCGAGCGAATCCAGCGCGAGCGATGCGGCGTCGCCGAGCACCCCGCGCTCGCCGCTATCCCGCGCGATGGACGCGAGCTCGAAGAGCAAGGACGCGGAGAGCCGCGCGACGGCACCGTACCGCGCCGCGCCCGAGTCCCTCAGTTGAGTCACGCACTGCGCGAGCGCCGTGACCAGCAGCCTCGATTTGCGACTGGACACGAGCAGCGGCGCCAGGCAGTTGCCCAGCCGCAGCGCGATCTCCTGCGTCAAAGGTACGTCGTCGACGTACCTCGCGAGCTCCATCGCCATCAAAATCTTCTTGGCGCACTTCAGACGGAACACCTGGTCCTGCACCTCCGGGACGGACTTTGGAATCGGCGGGTCGCCCCCCGGCCGCTCCGGCATCCTCGACGCCAGCGCGCATTCCGCGGCGACGAGTAAAGACCTCGCCACCGCGCGCATCGTCGGGAACGTGGACGCCGCCAACAGGTCACCCCGGAGCTTCTGCGTACTCATCGGGTGCGATTCGTAGTAAAACCTCGGGGCTTTGCGGGTGTCGACGAATCGCCTGGAAACCGTCCCCGCCGCGCGCTTGGCGACGCCGAGGCACCCGAGCCTGGACGCCGCGACGGCGAGGTTGGACCAGAGCGTCGTGCCGGGCAGCGGGTGCATGCACACCACGCCGTCGGTGGCGATGCCAGGCCCGCCGATGACCTCGCCGTTCTCGTCGTACGCGACGACGGAGAAGACGTAGCGCTCGTTCGGCGTGAGGCCCGTTATCGTCACCCGCTCCACGGAGCCGTCGGCGGGGAGTTTGACGCCGGCGCCGGGGAGGTCCACGTTGTGCAGGCCGGGCGCCAAGCCGGAGGTGTGCACCTTGGCGAGGACCGCGAACGTGGCCGGTTCCGGGTGCTCGCGGCCGCGTATGGCGCTCCTCAGGCTGTTCTGAAGTTCCGGCGGCGTCAGCGTGACGGACACGTCGGTGCGGGTCAACACGAGCGGAGCCCTGGGTACCAACGACCTCTTCGCCATCCTCTCCCCTTTCGCTCTCGTCGCCGACGCGTGGAGCTCGCGCTCGATCCGTTCGCCCTCCACCAGGGATTCGGCAGCCTCCTCGAGGAGCGCCTCGCGGGCCTCGCGCTTGGGCCTGGACGCCGCCATCTGCGTGAGAAGAACGGCGCGGCGCCACGGGTTACGCCCGGCTTCTTCAATCAACCGTTCCTCCGTCGCCGCGGGCGCGTGCGGCACCGTCCCCGCGCGCTCCAACGCCGACGTCTCCCGCTTGAGATCCCACGCGGACTTGACGCCGTAGATGGTGGACTCCAGCGTGCGACGCTCGTTCGCGGCGGTGAGCTCGGCGACGAGCGCGGTGGCGCCACTCCGTTCACCCTCCATCCCAGCAGCGATGGCCAATCTGTGATACGCGGCGAGGAGGTCCGCGTGAAGCGACGCGAGCGCCTGTTCCGTCTCCGACGTGGACGTGCGCTCGAACGCCACGGCACTGACCGCGGCATCGCCCCCGTCGTCGTCGGCGGCGCTGAGCCAGACGCACTCGGCGGTCACGTTGCGAACGGCTTCGTCTTCCGAGCCGACGGCGAGGTCGACGTGAGCTCGGCGGGAGGTTTCGATCGCCCGCGTCGCCTCCTCCGCGGCGTGCGCGGCGGCGACGACGTCCCCGCGGCGTTCGAGCGCGAGGCACAGGCGCAGCGAAATCGTGGCTCGCAGCGCGCCGTCGTCGAAGCCCACGAGCTCGAAACCCGCTTGGCACCCCGCGAGAATCTCGGCGGCGAAAATCTCGTCGGAGCGCTTCGCCGTCGTCTCCCGCGCGGTGTCTTTGAACCAGTCCTTGACGCCGTTCCAGAGCATGAGCGACGCGTCCGTCACGATGTCCGCGCACGATGCCGCCGCGTCGTTGGGCAGGCTGCGAATGATCATGGCGAGTTTGACCCTCGGGTCCTTCCGCGCTTTTTCGTCCTCGGCGTCCTCCTCCGCCTCTCGTTCATCAGCCGGAGCCTCGGAGGTTTCGGGCTCGGGCTCGGGAAACTCTTCGCCGCCTTCCATGACACGCACGCCCTTCAGCAGCGCCGCCGCGTGCGCCAGCGCCAGCGCGTCCGTGCCGTACCCACCGTCCTCGCCCGTCGCGCCCAGCTCCACCAGCCTCAGGGCGGCGAGGTCATGCAGGAGCTTGAACGTCTCGAGCGACTCGTAACAAAACGCTCGGCGCATCAACGCGTCGTGAAGCGCCAACGGGAGCTCGGCGACGGCGGCTTCGTACCCCTCCTGCGCATCCGGTTCGAGGTCCGGTGGCGGCTTCGTCGGGTCCGGGGGCGCATCGCCCTCCTCCGCGCCCTCGCCCTCGCCCTCCTCCTTCGTCTCCTCCGCGGGCGGGGCCCCTTCTTCGGGAGGCGGCGTCGTCTCCCTGCCCGAGACGCCAGCCTCCGCCTCGGCCGCGAGCCTCTCGTTCAGTGCATCCGCCGCCGCACGAACCGCCGCCGCGTGCTTCAGCCCGAGCGTCATGGCCTCCGCGAGTGGTCCGAGCCACTGCGCCGCGGCTTCCATCGCCGCCGCCGCCTTCCCCTCGGGCGCGGCGCGCTTCACGGTGCGTCGCGATGGGTCGTCGAGAAGCCCAATCAGGAACCGCGCCTTGTCCCCAGGTGACGCACACACGCACGCGTCGCCGTCCGTCGTCTCCATCTTGGCGGTGATGGACCCGGCGTCGCCGAGAGCATCGTCGTATCGCGCGTGAAGCACCCGGAACTTCCGTTCCGCTTCGGCGTAGAGCGCGGCCACCTCCGGCGTCTGCGGCACGGGGTCCAGCGCCTCGAGCTGCTTCAGGTCGTCCACGTGTTCCACGCACTTGGCCAGGAACGCCGCCGCGTGTGTTTCGCACCCGCCGATGTCGTCGTAGCAGTCGCAAACATTCGACACGAGGGTGAGACGCCAGTCGAGGTACCGCGGGACGGCGAGTAGGACGTGAGCCTCGAGGCACGCGACGGCGAAGATGAGCGACTCGACGGCGTCGCCGGAGTGTCCGTCGCGCGCGAGGCGCTCGCACACGCCGTGGATGTGCACCGTTCCGTTGTACACGAGCCAATAGAGGGATTCATCGCCGCGATAGGCCTCCTGCGTCGCCTCGCGCAGGTTCACGAGGGTGCGTTTGGCGCGCGCGAGTGTCTGGGGATGGATGACGTTCGGATCGGCGTGCGTGTCCATCGCGTCTTCGCATCGCGCGCGGCCGAAGAGCGCGAGCACGTGCATGCGCCGCCTGTCCGTGGGGCCGATATTATCCTTCTCCTTCGCCAGCTTCCATCGTTCGTCGCGGTCGTCCAGCAGGTTAGCGTCCGCCACGCGAGTGAAGCACTTGCGTCGCGCGAGCTCGTGCTGCCCGCGTTCGAGCAGGTGCTCGCCCGCCTGGAGGAGGGTGTCGCACCACACGTGCGCGGGGACGAGGGTGCACAGCCGATCGCACAGCTCCCCGACCCGTTGCTGTTGCTTCCAGCTCGTCGCCAGCGTCTGTGGATGGGGGAATCGAAGAAAGGGACGGGCGCGGTGAGGCTGAAGATCGGCGGGTGCGAAAGAGCCGGAGATTGGAAAAGACTTCGCGATGGGACGCACCGCCACGTCCGGCGTGAGCGACTGTATCCCGGCATCGAACTGCTCCCGGAACGCCTCCACGGCGACGGCGACCTCGCCCATGTCGCTCCCTGGGCTAACGCGGTGCGCGGTCGGGCGTCGCCCCCTCTTCCGCGCCCTCGCGTGTGCGGCAACGCGCGCGGCACGGCCAAAGTCAAACGGAAGGTGCCCAGCCTTCCTCCGGCTCGTTGCCAAATCGGTCCGTTGCTCTGCGAGTCACCGCTCGGCTCAATCCCACCCGGCCGTCAAAGACTCCCGCGCGTGACGGGCGGACGCGGAGAGGCGCCGCACCGAGACCGCGAGGGGCACGACTGCACGCGCGAGGTGACGCGCGGCGAGTCGCGATGGCGGATCCATACGACGGTGCGTCCCCGCCCTCCCCCGTTCCCCTCTCTCGCCCCGCACGGGAGAATCTTCACGCCGCGCGAGTGCCCAAGCCGAATTAGGGAATTTCCACCCGCCCCGACGACACCTCACCCGCCCGACCCCCACCTCCGTTGAACGCCGCAGACCCCAGCGACAGCGATGCGGACGAGTCCTTCCTCCCGCCGTTCGCCAACGCCGAGAACAAGGCGCTGGATCGCGCGATACGCCAGAAGGAGCGCACGCTCGATGTCATCGAGGACGAAACCGAGGAGAGCGTCGATCGCGTCGGCGTCATGGCCGAGCACCTCAAGAGCGTCCAGCAGGAGCTCGTGTTCACGCAGTCGCGGGTGGAGTCCAAGACGAAGGAGGCAGACACCGAACGGCACATGAAGCGCATGAGCGACATGGCCATCGCGCGAGTCCGCGAGGACATCAAGCGAATGGAGCGCGAGGAGCTCGACCTGAACGACAAGCTGGTGTCGCTGCAGACGAGCGTGCACCGCGGGAACGAGAAGCTGGAGCAGTTCAAGCTGCTGATGAACTGGAACCAGGAGGAGCTCGAGCAGTGGGCCACCGCGAGCAAGCAGAAGGAGGAGGATAACCTCGCGCTGCAGAAGTACCAACGCGCGGACGAGGCGAGGGTTCGCGAGCTGAACCAGGCCATCGAGAAGATGACCAAGGCGGTTCACGCCAAGCGGACGGAGCTGGAGAACGAGGTGACGGACACCCAGACGGCACAGATCGAGCTCGACCGCGCCGCCGAGGACTTCAGGGCGCTGCACGCGGAGCGCCAGAACCTCGTGCGGCAGTGGGAAGATGCCATCCTCTCGATGAAGCAGCGAGATCACGCCATCCAGGAGGCGTCCAGGCTCTTCGCCGCGCGAAAGAAGGAGCTGCGAATCAAGCAGCAGACCCTCGACGAGCGCGCGCGGTTCCTCGACCAGGAGATGGCCAACAACAAGGAGATCGACGCCGCGATACAGACCACCGACAGGGGTCTCGGCTTGCTCAGGGAGGAGTTTGCGTCTGAGACCACCACCCAACGCGAGCTGCAAGACGAGGTGGACATCGTCAAGAACACCCTCGCCAAGGCGGCCGGGGACCTCGCGCAGGCGGACGCGGGCAACGAGGCGAAGGGCATGACCCTCGAAGAGAAGCAGAAGAAGCTTGCGCGCGCGAGGCGGAAGGTTGACACCGCCATTCGTAGGCTGGAGGAGGAGAAGGTTGAGCTCATGAGCCTCGAGGAGAAACAGGAGGAGCTCGAGCGAATCATGCGGGACAACGAGTCGGAGCTCGACGCCGTCGTGAAAGAAGGCGCCGCGCACAAGGAACTGCTCGTCAAGTCCAACCAGGACCTCACCGATTTGCGCGCCAAGGAGAAGAGCCTCGCATCGCAAATCGAGGGTGGCCGCTCGCAGAACAAGTCTATGTCGCAGAAGATCAAGAGCCTCGACGCGCTCGTGCTTCAGCAGCAGGAGAACCTGTACAACATCGAGTTCCAGATCCAGGGCCTGGAGCGTAAGGTTGCCCGGGCGGGTGGCCTTCGTTCCGACGAAGAGGCGCGGGTGATGAACGCGAAGATCGCGGCGGTTCAGGCGATTCTCGACGAGCGAACCGAGGAGTTTGACGTGCTCACCGCGTCCGTCAAGCGAGCGGAGGATGACCTGTCCCACGCCAAGCGCAAGAACAACGACCTCAAAAAGTCAGCGAGGCAGGTGGCGGACGAGCTCCACGAGGTCAACCTCGAGTCGGACACCACCGCGAAGGCTGTGAAGGAGGCTGTGAAGGAGAAGGAGGATAAGATGGTGGCGCACGACGTTCTCAAGCTCGAGGTTAAGCGCCTGAGGGACCAGCTCAACGCCCGGTCCGACGAGGTGTTCTCGCTGGAGAACCGCAAGATGCAGCTGCAGCTCAGCATGGAGGAGCGGAAACACGAGGTGGAGGTGCACCGTGAGCTGCTCGCGGCGCAGTTGAAGATGGTGCAGGAGGATATCCACCGCGCGACACTCGAGATGCGAGAGCGCGCGATGAAAGTCGGCCGGCTGCAGAACAAGTTTGACATCCTCGTCAATAAGGTCAAGCGCGAGGAGGGCGAGGAGCACTCGCAGGCGTACTACGTCATCAAGGCTGCGCAGGAACGCGAGGAGATGCAGCAGAAGGGCGACACCCTGGATGCGAGAATTCGAAAAGCGGAGAAGGAGGTCAAGGCGCTCGAGGCGACTCTGGTTAAGATGAACGGGAAGAACAACGACTTCCGGGCGTCGACTCGGAAGGCTTCCGACGAGGGTGACCTACTCGCCACGCGCGCCGCGCTTCGGGAGAAGCTCGACGCGGCGTACGAGAAGATGAAGGCTGCCAAGGATGAGGAGACGGCGCTTCGAAGGGACCTCGATCGACACGACCAGCGGCTCAACGCGCTTCACGACGAAGCCGGAGCGCTCAACGGGTCCCTCGACCACCTCGAGACGCTCGCGGGTACATCCGAGGAGACGTTGCGTGAAGCCGCGACGACCGCGGAGAGCATCGCGGAAAGGCTGGCGGAGGCGAGGGACGAGTACAGGCGGCGCGCGGGCGTGCCGTTGGATGACGACGGCGCCGTCGGTATCGAGGAGTTGGACCTTCGAACGCAGGAGCTGCGCGAGGGGACGCGGGTGGTGGTCAGCGAGCTCAAGTCGGTGGCGTCGAGGCACCCGGAGCTGGCGAGTATGCTCGCGTCGTACGGCGTCAGGCTTCCGGGCGGCGAGGCGGTGGGCGCGTGAGGTGAGAGTGCGTGCCGACGGTCATAGCGAGCGAATCCTTTGAAACAAAGACGAGGATTTAAACAGACAAAACTTTCTCCGCCTCTCCTTACGGGTGCTCGGGTTCCCTCTGGTAGCTGCCGCGGTCGCGGCTGAACGTGTCCTTGGACGGGTCGAAGCTCTCCCGCGGGGACCGCACGCCGAGGCAGTCGGGACCCTTGCCGTACACGGTGGCGCCGTAATACTTGAGCACGTCCTCGGGGTAGATGCCCTTCTCGGACGTGAGCCCGTATTTGCCCATGGCCTTCGCGTAGGACAGCGGCGTCCAGTCCTTCTTCGAAGACTTCTGGTCGATGTCCGCGCCGTACTGCAGGAGTACCTTGATGAGCTCGATGCCGCCGTCGATGCCCCAGAAGATGGTGAGATCGCCCGCGTCGTTCTCGTAGTTGGGGTCGGCGCCCGATCGGAGCAGCGCCTTTGCCGCTTCGACTCGGCCGCGGTGGCACGCGGACATGAGAGGCGTGTACCCGTTCGGTGCGTTGTACGCCTCCTTGAAGACGAAGTTGACGTCCGCGCCCTCCTCGATCTTCTTATAGATGAGCTTGACGTCGTTCTGTGTGTTTCGCGTGGAGTGGATGGGTTAGACGGTGGTCGGCGGGGGGACTCGACGGTCGATCCGTCGATGGTTCACCGGGCGGGAGACGATTCGGCTTCCGTCGTGGCGCGCACCTTGATGATCGCCTGGAGCAGCTCCTCGGTCTCGCGACTCGCCTTCATTACGTTCGTGCCCTTCGCCTGGGGGTTGTAGTCGGGATGGTGCGAACCCTTGCCCTCGTCCCACTGCGATGCGACGGTCATTGGGAAGCTGGAGTCAGGCGGAAGGTCGGGCGCACGAGAGATTCATTCATCCGGTTCCGCCGGGAGATCGATGTCGCGCGGGACGCACCTGAGCGGCGTAGGCTTCCTCGATGGCCGACTGCCGCTTCTTCATGATTGCTTCCTGCGACGACGACGGGGCAGTATCGGGGTTAGATCGGTCGCGATGGGGTCACCCGACGAGGCGCGAGGCGGCTTCGGTGTTCCCGAGGCTGGGAGGATCGCGCGACGGGGAGGCGAACAGTTTCCGCGGCCGGGCCGGGGCGGCGCCGGGAGCGCTGTCGAAGGCAATCGCGCACCATCTGAGACGTCATGGTCGCGGATGTTCACGAGCGATCGCCCGATGTCTCCCGATACGAGCGTGCGTCGCGAGTGCGGGGCGCTTCGTCGAATGGAGCAGTGTCGTTCGTTATTCGATATTTCACAGGAAAACGCTCGTGAGAAAAAATCAAGTCAGCCAGTCAGCGACGTCTACTCGGTTGATGGTCCCTCTTCACCTCCGTACACGGCAGTGTAATCGACGCAAGGCACGTTCATCGCGCCCAACGCGTCCCTCCACCTCGCGCACTCCTCCCATCGCCCGTCCATAGCCGCCAGCTGAAGCCTCAGCGACGCCATCGACGGCGAGTCGCTCAGCCGGGCCCTCCCGGTTGGCAGCGAAACCGCGTCTATTCGCCCCATCGCGGCCCGAACCGCCGCGTGTAACCCCTCCCTCGCATCTCGCATCTCCTCCGGGCTCATGCGCGCCACGTCCCGGCGCATGACGGCCAGGGCTGACCGCGCGCGAGGGTCGAAACCTCCGTGCCGGTCGTTCGACGCGTCAGCCATCAGCGAAAGACGAACGTTCGCGAACCCTGTAAACAAAACACGACGTCATCAAATTGCCCGTGCGTAAATAAAAATAAACGCACCGTCGGCGTCCCCGCTGGCGACTTCGAGCATCCTGAGCCGCCACAACAGAACCGCGAGCGTCGCTTGGTGCGCGATCGTGCCGTCCAAGGTGTACCGCGTGGCCCTCGACGGGGGGCGCATCGCGCGTCTCTCCGCGTCGCGCGCGAGTGTCCCGGACTTACCAGTCTGAGAAGAAAGCGCCGGGGACGCGTTTTCTGTCCCGTACAGGGCAAAGCCGTGCCACCTGTGCCGCCAGGTGGCCCACGTCTTGATGATCTCGAAGAAGAACGCGGCGGGACCCTTGAGCAAGGCATCGGCGAGGTTAGGCGGCGAAGGTTTTTTCGACGTCGCGGGGCCTTCGCCGTTGTGATAAGGGGCCAAAACGCGGAGCATCCTGCCTCCGCCGAACTGGTTTCTGAGGAACCGAAGGAATACGTCGAAAAGGCGCGGGTCGGCGAGATCGTCCCCGTTCTCAGGTGTGTAGAAGAACCCTCGGTACCGCGTGTCTCGCCCCGTGTACACGTGCTCCACGTCGTATCCCGGTTGGTTAACCGCGAACGAGGGTTTCCAACCGTCGGGGTGGACGCTGAGAAGGTCGATGACTTCCGCGGATACGTACACGGGCAGGTCGTGTTTCATCGCCGCGCACAGCCCGAGAATCGCCTCCACTCCCACGCCGTTTCCCACCGCGAACGGCCACTCCCGGTCGGACACAGTCAGCTCAACCTCGCACAGCATGCATTCCGTATCGTCCGCCGGCCACCAGCCCCACATCCTCGCTTCGTACCCGGGGTGACCCGCGCTCGGGTCAACCCGCACGTGAACCCCCCACGCGTCGACGTTTTCGAGCTCGAGCACCAACTCCTCCACCGCGCGGGGCGCCATGCGCAGCTCGCGTATCGGCGGCGGCGCGACGGGTGCGGGCACCTCGGACACGGCGTAACCGGTCAAGCACCGGTCGAAGTACTCGATCGCCTCCAGCGTGTCCGTCTCGACGACGCCCCGCAGAGCCCAGTACCCTTCTGAGTGATCCGAGTATTCGTTTCTGTTTGAGTTCGTGTTTAGGAGTTCGAGGGGGTCGTAGTGGCCACCGCCCCAGTCGTCGCCGTAGTGGCCGGTGTGGTTGCTTGCAAACCTCGCGCGGATCATATCCGGCGGCATCGTCCCCAGCGCGGCGACGAAGTTGTCGAGCGATGGCGAACCTTCAAAGTCCGTCGCGAGCTTGGACCTTTGCCTGCGCGCCTTTATGACGTCGGGGTGTCTCGCCGGGTGAAGGCAGTTTCGGATGTATCGGTACGCCGCGTGCAGGGGCTCGCGGGCGTTCGTGTCGGCGTCGATGTCGTCAACCGCGTCGTCGTCCGGCTGGTGGCGGGGGAGGACACGGACCCATCTCAAGTGGTCCTCGAACGAGTCCTCGGCCAGCTCCTCGTCGTCGTCGTCGTAGTACTCGTCCAAGCCACCGGCGGCGTCGACGTCGTACGATCGGTTCATCTCCGCGAGCCTGGGTGAGACGGTGGCGGACGCGACGATCGGCAGGAGCCTGTCGAGTCCGTCGGTGACGGTGCAGAGCGTCGCGGTGAGGACGCGCGTGTAGCTGACGACGTGCCCTCGCGCACTACGAAAGTTCTGGTTGGGGCCAGGGTCAGGGATATCCACACAGTTCACGCGTTCGACGCGCGCGCGGCGGTACCCCTCGACGCTGTCGGACGGAGGGGAGGACGCGAGGCGACGCGCGTGCGGACGCCGTCGAGGGGCATCGTTGGGCACGGGATACCGCGCGCTGGCGACGGCGAACATGGAGCGCGGGATAGTGTGCGACGAGCAGTGAGGCCGGCTCGTCCGAGGAAGTGGGGCACACGCCAGGCGGGAAAAGCCACACGCTCGGGGAAGAAAAAATCTCCCAGTCCTAGTCAAGTTATCATAGATGGATGCTACCACCACTTTCCCTTGTACGCCCTCACCTGTGCCTTCTGGTGCTGAATCTTCTTCGACCTCGCAGCCTTGAACTCCTCCTTCTGGAAGCACCCGTTGCACACCCGTCGACCGGGCTTCACCCTGGACTCCCGAAACTTGACCTCCCTCGGCCTCTCCACCCCGCACGTGCCGCAGGGTACGTGCCGATCCGCCATGTGCTCCCTCGCGATCGTCGCCTTCTTCTCCAGCCGTTGATGGACGTTGAGGGGCGGTAAACGCAGCGGGTCGCGCCCGGGGAAGTTTTCATCCAGACGAACCTCGTGTCGCCCAACCTCCGCCAACGCCTCCTTTTTATTGGGAACCTTCACCGGGTCAACCTCGCGGCCGTACATCTCACCTTTGGCCACGTCAGCACCCGTCGCCCTGAGCGGCTTCGCCACGAACAGCTCGTGCTGCTCCACGCGTCCGAGTTCCGGTTTCCAACGCGAGTGGTGGCCGCACATCGGCGGGACGTTCTCCTCCGCGAAAGATTTCTCGTCGACGTTCGCGGCCGGCGCACCCTCACCCGTCGTTCGCTCGCCCCCCTCGGAAACACCGTCCCTCGCCCTCGGTCCCCACCGCTCCCACGCGGTTTCCCGCTCGCGCTGCACGGGATCCGCCCAGCACGGCGTGTCCGCGTCCGCCCTGGGTTTACCGGTCTTGTTCGGCAGCCTGGAGTCGCTGTGCACCCGCGTCGTCGCGTTCAAGCCGCGTCGACACTCGAGCGCAGACAACTCCCGCGTGTACTCGTCGATGCGTGCCGCCCTGTCCAGCTCGAGCTCGCGTGGGTTCATGAAGTTCGGGTCGTTCTCCACGTACGGCGAGGTAAAGTCCAAGTCCGCGTTCCGTGACCGCTCCTCCTCCATCTCCCGTTCCAGCGTGGGGTATTCTTTTGGGTCAAACGGGACAAACTCGCCGCGGTTCCGCCCGTAGCCGGCGTAGGCACGCGCGGGCATGAACTCCGTCGCGAGCCTCGCGCCGCTCCGCCGCTGCCACCGGCCGCTGTGCATCAGCGACATGTTGTCCAGGTTCGCCTGGGTCCACTCCGCGACGCCCTTGCCGCCGTCGCCGAAGCCGGCTCTTTTTTGCCACCGGTTGAAAAAGCCGTGTCGCTCGTCGGTGTACTTTGGGTCCGACGCGAGGTCCTCGCGCCGCGTCACCTGGTGCCTTCGCTCCCATCGGCCTGTGTGGTGTGGGTATGGGTCGGGACGCGTGTGAACGCCGGGTCGGGATGTACGCGTGGGGTGTGGGTCGGTTGCGCGACGACGTTTGGTCAAAGTTTTGGCGATTCTCATTTTGCATGGGCACCGTCGGTGTCGTGAAGTTGTTCGCCGCGTGGCGGGGATGGCGCGGGTGCGTGGACGTACCCGTGTGGTTCGCCCTGTACATATCGTCCCTGGTCTCGTGCGCGTTATCCGCCTCGCGGAAGTCCTTCACCGCCGGCCAGTTCACCGGCCCCGTCGCAGGCTCCGCGGGGGGCCACGCGGTGCCGGTCGCCAACGCGGCAGCCTCAGCCCTTCGCTGCTTGCGGATCTGACGCCGGAGCCTGCGCGCGGTGATGTCGGATACCGCGCCCTGTGGGAGGTCGGGGTAGGCGTCGGAGTACGTCGCGGCGTACGACATGTCCGCCGGGTGCTTCTCGCGCCATTCCGGTATCGACGCCACCATCGCGCGATACGACCCGCGCCGCTGCGAACTGAGGGGTACTTGCGATTTATTTTCCCGGGACTGGAAACGGTCGTTGAAGTTTTGGCTTCGCGGGGCTTCTGCGGGCGGGTGAAGGTCCTTCGAGACACTTTGAGGGCGCGATAGGCGCCGAACCCGACGGCTGGTATGTCGTCCGGGTCCAGCAAGAGGGGCAATCGGACCCCCGATGCACGCGGGGCGCCGCGAGAGTCGGTACGTACCACCCGTCCGCGAGGAGGACCGCGTGGGCCCCACCCTTCGTTCGTTAGCACATTCGTCGTTCAAAACTCGCCCGAGCTGACGACCGCCTCCCCCGCCCTCCCGCGCGTATCGCAGCCGCGCACGCCCCGCCGACCCGAGCACGCGCCCACGCCACCCGGCGAGTGGGTCACCGGTCGCAGGGGCACGCGCCCGGTCACCTCCCCGGACTTTGACCCGCGCGATGTCGCCGCGGGCACCGGCAACTGGGGGATGCTCACGCCAACCTTCGACGCGCAGTTCAACACACCGGAGGGGTCTTGGCTGACGGGCCCTGCCGACTTTGCGGGGATATCCGGCGGCCCACGGAGCGTGGCTCAGCCCGGGCGCATGGGCGCGGCGTCCGCGTCGCGACGGCCGGGTGCAACCCCGGGGGGATCCAGTCGCAGAGTCGATGCGAGTTTGAGAAGAGACGCGGCCATCGCCGCGGCGAACGCGGCGAACACCGGCTCGTTCGCATTCGGCAGGTATCGAAGCGGCGAGGACGACGACGACGCGGGTCCATCTTCCAACGTTGGTTCATCTTCCAAGCCCACGCCCCCGGCGGAGAGACCGAGGGGGGTGACGTTCGGCGAAGACGACGTCGCGTTTGTCTCCCGAGCTAACGCGAGCCGGACCCCGACGATGATGGACGGAGGATCCAAGGAGTACCCGTCGTCCCCTGACATGAAAGTGAGGCTCTCCGCGGCGATGGAGGCGCTCCGGAACGTGCGTGTGGAGCTCGAGGAGAAGGAGACGAGCTTGGGGGACCAGCTCGCGGAGTCGCGCGCGATGCTGATGATCGCCGACCAGGACCTGGAAGAGGCTCGGCGATCCAACGGTGAATTGACGCGCGACTCGGAGGATGCCAAAGGGAGGGCGGACGCGCTGCGCAAGGCGCTCACGGACGCGCTCGCCAAGATCGAGGCACACGCGCGGGAGGCTGCCGTCGCGACGGCGGCCGCGGCGCGTCTGAGCCAAGCCGAGGAGTCGTCGGGACGCGTCGAGGCGGAGAACCAGAAACTTCGCGAGGCGCTCGACCAAGCCGAGTCGAGGCTGGCCGACGCGGAGCGCGCGCGCGTGGACGCGGAGACGGCGGTGGAGAAGCACGTGGACTCGGTCAGGGACGTCGAGGGCGAGCTGGACGCCGCGCACGCCGAGATTGACGCCCGCGTGACGCGTGAACGGGAACTGGCGGACCAGATCGAGTCGCTGTGCGAGGCGCTTCTCATCAACGAGGGTAAAACCGTCGGCGGGTCCGGCGTCGACGGCGCCATGTCCGTGGAGGTCGCCCGGCTTCGCCAGGAGCTCCGCAAGTCCGAGCAGGTGCTTCGCGACGCGTCGTCGCGCGCGGAGACGGGCGGGTTCAAAAGAGCGGAGTACCTCGCGGCGATCGAAGAGAGAGCCGCGGGGGCGGAGCGCGAGCGCGACAGGCTGCAATCCATGATGTCGCCGATGAGGGACGAGCTCGAGCGGCTCACCGCCATCGTCAACGAGAAAAACACCAGCGTGGACCGCGCGTCCGCCGCGAGAGAGCGCGACGTACTCCTCGCCGAGCTCGAGTCCCAAAAGGATGTTGTCCGCGAGGCTATGGCGATGAACGCGACGGCTCGCGCGAGCGGCGGCGTCCTGGACCTCGAAAAGTTGGAGGAGGAGCTTCGAGCCGCCGAGGCGGCGTTGGTGTCGTCACGCGCCGCTGAGCAGGTGGCGTCCATCGAGGCGGAGGCTGCGCGCGCGGACGCCGCAAAGCGGGTCGAGAACGAGCGAGAAGCCGCGCGAAGGGAGCAGGAACGACTCGCGAAGGAGCACGAGGCTATGGGTCAGAAGCTCGGGGAGACGAGGGCGGATGCGGCGGAATCCAGTCGCCGCGCCGACGACCTCGCGGCTCGCGTGCAGTCCCTCGAGGCTCGGTGCTCCCAGGCGGAGGCCGCGAGAGATGAGGCGTCCGCGCGGTTCGCCGCCGCGGCGGAGGGCGAGACGAACCTCGCGGCGCGGTTGAAGGCGGTTGAGGCGGCGGCTGCGGCGAGGGAAGCCGAACTCGCCGAGCACCTCAAGACGGCGAAGATGACAAAGCTGATGTACCGATGGCGGAACCAGTCGACGTCGCACGCGTTCATGTCGTGGCGCGACAACGTTCGCGAGATCAAG
>Ga0209631_10000736_pt1 | contig 43962 bp, 35 predicted proteins | sample COG_08_FD_184752 | JGI IMG/M metagenome (GOLD analysis project Ga0209631, IMG submission 184752) | Pelagic Microbial community sample from North Sea - COGITO 998_met_08 (SPAdes) (version 2) | ecosystem: Environmental > Aquatic > Marine > Neritic zone/Coastal water | place: Helgoland, sampling... | reverse complement strand
CAACGAGCTCTCCGTCAACTGTGAACTCATAGTTGCCTTCACCATACGCGCAGCAAATGCCATCACCGTATGAATCGGAGATGGTCAGGGTGTAGCAGCCGCTGCACAATTCTTCCGTGGAAGAGTAGGTGGTTGAAGTTGATGCGTAAGGTCCGCCGGACATTACAATGGTTCCCGCATTGTCCACCAATTGCCAAGTGGTTTCAGTAGGATAGTTGTCGGTCAGCACCGTCATGGTAAACGTTTGCAATTCACCGGAAACACATGAACCATCATCTTCAGTCGCTTCTGGGTCGTAGTTGCAAGCGGTGCTGTCCGTGCATCCCTGACAACTGTAGTCGCAGGAGCCATCGTCGTTCGCAGCTGAAGCATCATAATTGCAAGCATCGGCATCGGTGCAACCACATGCCGATTCGCACGGATCTTGACATGCGGTGACGGAATTGTTCAGGAGATTTTGAAGGCTAGAATTCACGTAATTCTCCATGCGTGTCACCTGGCCAGCCGAGAACATGAAAAGGCAGGCATCGTTGCAATAGTCCATGTACGAGGGCCAAAGAACCGGATCGGTGCAATTGACGATCGACTGGCCAGAAGGGCATCCGAAGATCGGTTCGCTCGTGACGGGTGTGTCTGAGACGTTGTCGTTGCTAGAGCAGCCGCCATTCGCCCACGGGTGATTGAGCAGTAAGTAGTGCCCTACTTCATGGGTAATGGTGCGGCCCAGGTTGTAGGCGCCATACAAAGAATTGCCCCCGCACGAAATGCTGCTGAATGCCTGAGGATGGCATGTGACGCCGTCGCCATTCCCGTTTCCCCCGAGGGGCGAGTAACCCAATGGGCCAATGTCACGGACCCAAAAATTCAGATAACCACTCCAAGCGCTATTGAAATCGCCTGCAGTTGCGTCAATCGTCACCGCGTAATCGCCTTCGGAAAGTCCAAATCCCGATGGATGGTCGGATGTTGCAAGGCAGAATTGGATGCACGATTCGGCATTGCTAATGCTCGGCCAAATGGTGGGTTGCTGCGAATACCAGTCATTGATGTCTGGATTGGTCGCGGCGAAATCCTGGTTGAGTATTTCAATTTGGTCCAGGGCCATATCGATCGCACAAGCTTCCGGAATTCCTGTGTTTTGAAAGTGCACGGCCACGGGAATAAGGAGCGGAGTTGCGCAATCCATGGCGTTGTTTTCCGCCGCTTGATTCACCAAATTCACTTTGTTTTCGAACACCTGTGCGTAGCGTGTCATTCCCATCATGTGGGCATGAACGGAATCCGTGGCACAAGATCGTTGGCCTTGAATCTCTTGTGGGAGGTTCAGGGATATTGCACAAAAAAGAACACCAAACAAAGATGAGGGGAGCAACGATTTCATGGGAGCAATACAAAAGGATTGACTATCAATGTAATAAGCAACCCAATCATTTCCAAATGTGATGTGCAGATAACCCTCTCAAGCAAGCGCCAATGCGCTTAAGCCCAGAACCTTATGCCCATTGTTTCTGGCGGCCAAGACGCCAGAGCATGCGGGTGTGTAAGGCAAGTGCACCCGCAAACGTCATGGAAGAGCGGTACGGCAAACCAAATTCTTCAGCAGTCTTACGTACGATCGGCGCCAATTTACGGAAGTGAATGTGGCAGATATTCGGGAATAAGTGGTGTTCAATCTGGTGATTGAGCCCACCACACATCCAAGTAAAGACACCAGATCCTGTGCCGAAGTTCGCGGTGGATTTCAATTGATGTGACAGGGAGTCATCCTCCATTTTGGCACCTGTTTCCGCTTGTGAAAACTGCAAGTCTTCAAGGACGTGAGCAGGTTGGAAGATGGAGGCCAAAATCACACCGGTCACTGCGTGCATGACCACCCAGCCGAGCAGAATGGTCCAGAACGATAGACCACTGAAGATTGCAGGGAGTACGAGTATGTAACTGAAATAAACCACTTTACCGATGATCATTTCTCCGACCAATTGCGGCATCGTAGATCCCGTGCCCTTGATAAGCCCCTTCTTTTTGTAGCGCGCAAGAGCCAACCAGTCCTTCGCAGTCATCCAAAAAAGCGTCATTACACCATAAAAGAACCACGCATAGATGAACTGCAGTTTGTGCACTTTGCGCAACGGACGATCTGGGCTGAATCGCAGGATGCCCGGTGTATCGATGTCTTCATCCAAGCCGTCAATGTTGGTGAAAGAGTGGTGCAATACGTTATGCTGAATTTTCCACATGGCGGAACTACCTCCAACTAAATCCAAGACCTTTCCAATCACGCTATTGACGCGTTTGTTGCTGCTAAAGGCTCCGTGGTTGGCATCGTGCATGACGTTCAAGCCAATTCCGGCCAATCCCAATCCCATGACAATTTCTGTCACCCAAAACATCCAGCCTCCGCCAGTGACCCCGAACGTAATCATAGCCCACGGACCAAAAAACAAAGCGAGCATTACAGCTGTTTTGGCGTACATGCGCCAATCACCTTGGCGGGATTTTCCGGTTTCTTGAAAGTATGTGTCAACACGTTCTTTCAGGGCTTTGCTGAAATCCGAGGCTTGACGGTTGAATCGTACGATTGGAATTTGCATGATCAGGAATTGCTGGCGAAGATAGGGTCTGAAAGTGATGATGTGGTTTTTGAGGGGCATGAACTGTCCACTGGAAGATTTTTGTATCTTCGCGCTCCCCCATGAAACATCGTGTACCATTGGGGAATCCCTCAAAGGGCATTTAGCTCAGTTGGTTAGAGCGCTACCTTGACATGGTAGAGGTCACTGGTTCGAATCCAGTATTGCCCACATTCATAGAAAGACAGTTCCCAATCAGTTGAGGACTGTTTTTTTTTGGATGTTAGATCAACATCCCTTTTGTCGGCTTTTGGTTGTTGTAGTCAACCAATCCCTCTCTCAAACGTCGGGCTCCTCTCTTGCTAATGCTTTTAACAAGAAGGCTTCCGGAACCGTATACTTTGATTGTCATGTCAGCGCCAAAGAGGTGCGTGTCAATTTCGATTCTTCGGATATACCTGAACGGCACAACGTTTTCGTCAAAACCAATGAGGAACCAATTTCTTTTTTTGGAGATGATGGTTTTGTTCTCAAAGTTCACAGTAATGTGCCAAGGAGTGAGCAAATGCCGGAATTTGCCCGTTGTGATTAAACTAATGATGGTCGATTTATAGTGCATACTTAATTTCAAATAAGGTTTGATGCGATCATTTCCGTGACGGACTGTGGGTGCTACCGTTCGAATATACCAAATGCGCGCAGATTCACTGAAGGCAGGAAAAAACAGGTCCTCCGAATTCCGCTGGTTGCTCGTGTCCTTAGAACAATTATTTTGCACGGTTGAAGCTGTGAAATGAGCACAGGTGGACCTTCTTCTCCATAAGACATCGAACACATGACCGCGCATTTCGCCCTTACAGATTACATTATTTTCTTCGTTTACGCTGCCTTGATTTTAGGAGTCGGTCTTTGGGTTTCGCGCAACAGAGATGGAAAGGAGAAGAGTGCAGAGGATTACTTTCTCGCGAGTAAATCACTGCCGTGGTGGGCCATCGGGGCGTCTCTGATCGCCGCGAATATTTCGGCAGAACAGTTCATTGGAATGTCGGGTTCGGGTTTTAGCCTGGGATTGGCCATTGCTTCCTACGAGTGGATGGCGGCGCTGACGCTCATTATTGTGGGCAAGTTTTTTCTTCCCATTTTTATTGAAAAAGGGCTCTACACCATTCCTGAATTTGTCGAAAAACGTTTTTCGACTCAACTCAAGACCATTCTCGCGGTGTTCTGGATCGCGCTCTACGTCTTTGTGAATTTAGCATCGGTCCTGTACTTGGGTTCGCTTGCACTTGAGACGATTATGGGCATTCCCATGGTTTACGGTGTGTTGGGATTGGCTCTGTTTGCAGTGGCATACTCACTCTATGGCGGATTATCGGCCGTGTCTTGGACAGATGTCATACAGGTGATTTTTCTCATTCTTGGCGGCATGGTCACAACCTACCTCGCCCTTGATACGGTATCCGGTGGCCAAGGCATGTGGGCCGGATTCCAGACGATTTATGAGGCCGCGCCTGAGAAGTTCGTCATGATTTTGGACCAGGCGCACCCAGAATACGATAGCCTCCCGGGCATCGGTGTTTTGATCGGAGGCATGTGGGTCGCGAATGTGTACTACTGGGGTTTCAATCAATACATCATCCAGCGGACGCTCGCAGCCAAATCATTGAAAGAAGCACAAAATGGCATCTTGTTCGCGGCGGGGCTCAAGCTCATTCTGCCACTCATCGTGGTCATTCCGGGCATCGCGGCGTATGTGATGATTGAAGATCCCACCATTATGGCGGGTCTAGGTGAGGCCGGCCAATTGAACATGCCTTCCACGGAACAGGCAGATAAGGCCTACCCGTGGCTCTTGCAATTTTTACCGACTGGTTTGAAGGGCCTTGCATTTGCCGCTCTTGCAGCGGCCATTGTCTCGTCGTTGGCATCCATGCTCAATTCGACCTCGACCATCTTTACAATGGACATTTATAAGCAATACATCCATCCCGAAGCTGGCGATCGGGCGACAGTTCGCATGGGCCGAATTTCAGCGGTTGTGGCACTTGCGATTGCGTGCGTCATGGCGCCGCTATTGGGGGGGATTGATCAAGCGTTCCAGTTCATTCAAGAATATACGGGCGTGGTAAGCCCGGGAATTTTGGCGGTGTTCTTGCTCGGACTTTTCTGGAAGAAAACAACCAACCGCGGGGCAATTGCAGGTGCGTTGTTGTCCATTCCAATCGCCATGTACTTCAAGGTGGCCCCGAAGGGTTGGTCTGACAGTGGCGTTTTTCTCGATTTGCCCTTCCTCGATCAAATGGGCTACACAACCTTGGCGACAATGGCGGTGATTGCAGCGGTCAGTTGGAGTGAAAATCGAGGGGTCGACGATGCCAAAGGGATTGCCATTTCCCGTTCAACCTTCAAGACAGGTCCGATCTTCAATGTAGGTGCATTTGCCGTTATGATTGTCCTGACGGTGTTGTACGGTCTTTTCTGGAGTTAAACCTGTTACCGCCTGATGGCCTGGGCCCAGCGTGCTCCGTTGGTTTGTTCGACGCTGACGATGGCGTGCACGGGCAGCTCGTTATAGGGCACCCAAATGGATTCACATCCGTCATAGACCCCGCTTGCATGCAGACGTCCGCTGAGATCCCAGACGGACCACCGGGCCTGCTGCCACCCTTCGGTCAAATAAATTCGGATCCCGTCGGATGCTGAAATGATGTGCGGCTCGGGCTCTTCGGGGCATACGATGATGGAAGGCTCAACGACTGTGCCCCTCATGTAGTGGACCGTCCCGCTGCTGCTGTGTTGCCAAGCAATGTGAAGAACAGGTTCTCCGTCATCTCCCGTTGAGAAACCAATTTGTGGCCTGCGGTGCTGACCGCCCCAAGTTTCTGTCAGGTTTTGAGCCATGTCTGTCAGGGTAAAATCGTTGCCTTGGCTCAGCGCTAATTGCACATCATAGCCGCCAGAATTTTGTTCCCAAGCCAACGCGACCAATGGCTCATCGCCGCCGTTCCATTGAGCGAGCAGAGGCAAATTTTGGGTGGCATTGTCGAACTGATTGACCGTTACCGGTTCAGTGAGCACCCACGCTCCAGTTCCCCCATTTGCACCCAGGTCTACTTGCGAAACATGGACGCGAGATTGGCCTGAGGTACCTCCAGCGGACATGAAGGCCACCAGGTAATTGGAGTCACCGACCGGACCGGTGACAGAAGGACCGCTTGCTGGACAGCTGCTCACCATCCAATCGAGCGGATCCACATCCACCGCACCATCCCATGTGATGCCATCAGGAGAACTCATCAGCCAGAAGTCCCGAATGTTGCCGTTGTTATTGCGCACCAAATCGTAATAGCGATTTTCAGCATAAAAAGGCAACGAGGGACAGCATTCGCACATGGCATTGCCGTCGGCGAGTTCGCTGGCGTTAACGGCCGGCAACCAACTCGCCCCACCATCATTCGAACGCAAAATGCCCTCGTAAATGGAGGAGACGTCGTTCCCCACTTTCACTCCGGCAAACGGGTTGCCATCTCCGTCGATTCCCACGCACGGCATGAAGTGGTCTTCCGTCCCTCCGGCAACCATCGCTACCGGTTCGCTCCATGTCGCTCCACCATCGGTGGAGTGCACGCTCCGTGCTCCGTCTTCCCACTCGCCCGATAGCTGATAAGTCAGCACCAAGTAATCGCCTTGGCCCGCCATGGTTGGGCCTTCTGCGTCTGACATAAAGACATTGGAGGCGGCGTCAATTTCCACGGGTGTCGCAAACGCATCGGCATCGGCATCCCACTGGGCTACATACAAATGGCCGCTGGAACCGAAGGCAATCACCGGCTCACTTGCGGCGTTCATCACCATGCGAATCGCCTTGTTTCCATAAGAATTTGAAGCAATTTCAAGGGGCTCACCAATGGGCGCAAACACAGCGTTTTGGGCGCATAGATTGGATGTCAAAATGCATGTCATCGCTGTCATCCACATCCGGATGTTATTTGAATTCATTCTAAATACCATTTTTGAGTGATGTGTTCGAAAGATACGAGCAAGTAACTTTGTGGTCATGAAAGCCAAACGCCTTTCCGAAATGAAACCTCTAGAGCGGGGAGTAATCGGTCACATTGAGTGCCCGGAGGCGGCGATGGCGTTGGTGGAGATGGGATGTTGTCCCGGGGAAGAAGTAACCGTTGCTCATGTAGCTCCAGGAGATGGACCCATGGCGATTTTCTCGGGTGGTCGCAAAGTTGCGTTGCGCAGGAAAGCCGCGGATATGCTGTGGATGTTGCCCGTAGCGGTCCAGAAGACCATGGAACTGGTCAGCGCCTGATCACATCTGATCATGGCTGTCAATCGCAGCTTCGGATCTCACAGATTTTTCAAAGCAGTTGGTAGACCAACAATGCCAGACCGTAGGCAAATAAGGTGAACCCAATCGCTTGGCTTATTGCCCATGGCCAGCTGTCCAGTTCCTTTCGAACGATGACGATCGTACTCATGCATTGCATGGCGTACATGTAAAATATGATCAAGGACGTGGCAGATGCCAAGTTGAGCAAAGGCTTGCCCGTTGCAGGGTGAATTTCGGTGGTCAAGCGACGTTGCAATTGCCGGATCCGGCCATCCTCTGAATTCTCCAATTCTCCGACAGGAAACAATGTAGATATCGTCCCCACAAACACTTCGCGTGCTGCAAATGAACTGATTATGGCGATGCCCATGCGCCCATCGTAACCGAGCGGTCGCACAGCAGGCTCAATCCATTCACCAATGTGTCCCAGCCACGATGCCTGCATCAATGCGGCATCCCGTTCTGCCAATTCCTCCGGTGATCCTGTGAGCGCATAGGTTTGTTCAACGGCATCCATGGAACCTGTTGGGCCAAATTTCCCCAAGCCCCAAATCACCAAAGAAATAATCAAAATGACCTGACCCGCATTGGAGACAAAGCTCCATCCTTTGGTGAGCATTTCCCTGCCGACTTCCATGGGCCGGGGCCATCGATAGGCTGGCCACTCCATGGTAAATTGGCCATCCGATTTTTTCGGCAATCCTCGGTTGAGGGCCCATGCCAAGCCCAAGGCGGATAGTGTGCTCGCAACGTACAACCCAAACAAGAAGAGCCCTTGTTGGTTGAACAACCCGCCCAAGACCCTTTCGTTCGGCACGACAAATCCGATCAAAAATGCATAGACCGGGAGCCTTGCCGCGCACGTCATCAACGGTGTGATGAGGATGGTGATTAAGCGTTCGCGCTTGCCTTGAATGGAACGTGCGGCCATGATGGCGGGAACCGCACACGCCATGCCCCCCACCAATGGAACGACGGAACGTCCACTCAATCCAAGTCGTTGGAGTAGACGGTCACCCAAGAACCCCACTCGCGCCATGTACCCCGTCGCTTCAAGGGCACTAGTTAGGCCAAATAAAATCATGATTTGAGGCACAAATACCACGATGCCCGCTATGCCATTTAATGCGCCATCGAGCAGTAGCCCTTTCCACCAATGCCCGTTTGGCAGCGCCGTATCGGCTGCATTGTAGACCCACCCAAAGGCACGATCTACAGCATCCATAGGGGCTTCCGACCAGGAATATACTGCTTGAAAAATGCCAAAAAATACGAGCGCGAGCACCGCATTTCCCCAGAGAGGATGCGTAAGGATCCGGTCGATTTTTGTGGTGCGGCGAGATGCTTCTTCCCAGGGATATGCCGGGCCATCTGGCACCAAGGTTGGGCTGTGCTCTCGAATGTGTTCCATTCGCCATCCTGCTTCTTCGAGTTGCATTGCGGCAGGGCTGAAGCCCAATTGATCACGGGCTCGATCTAGCGCGGCTCGTTGCGCAGCATTTAACCAGGTCGGAATGCCTTTTGAACGAAGGTGCCACGCCAGTTGAATTGGGTTTGCATCGGGCATCGATTTGCCGAGCGTAGCCAGGGGTTTTTCCCATGTGTGAGGCACGATCCTGTCATCGATGTGTGTGCTGGAACTTGGCTGTGAATCAAGCAATGTTCCCTCGAGTAAATCGCTTCGATCTTTCTCAAAGTTAAATGCGAACACAGGGACACGCAGCCAATTTTCCAATTCGGTCAATTGAACAGGAGTTCCATCTGTGCGGTTGATAATCACAACAGCGGGATGGCCCATTTCGAGTACTTGCAAGGTCAAAAACAAGCTACTTCGGATGTGCGCACTGTCGAGCACAATCCAGACCACATCGGGTTGTTCACGGGGATCGAGCAACGCTTTTTGCGTCACTTGTTCGTCTCCTGCTTGAGCGAATAAACTGTAGGTGCCGGGTAGATCTACGAGTACAATTTCCGGTCGTGATTTGGCCGGCGCTTCGTAGCGTTCAACGGTAACTCCCGGCATATTGCTCACCTTGGCTCGTCGACCGGTTAGCCGATTGAATAAGGTGGTTTTGCCACAATTGGGGTTACCGACGAGCGCAATGTTCACAAGGCGAATTTCGGGGTTTCCTTGGCGGTGTCCTATCGCCCAAAAGTGGGATTCAATTGCGGACAAGCCACCGCGACGGATCTTGCGGAGTTTGGGACTTGGCTTCGACGCGCCAAACTTCAAAATGCAACATGGACTGGCCGTTAACGGCGCGTACCATTCCGAGTTTTTCACGCGCCTCTATTTGGTCACCTTTATGGATGGTCGCGTCGTTCAGATTGCTGTATACCGTGCGGAAAGCACCGTGTGAAAGGATGATGGTCTGTCCTGCCCCGGGGATATCAAAAACACTCGAGACCGTGCCGCCAAATACGGCGAGCACTGAACTGCCTGCTTCTGTGGAGATGTCGATGCCATTGTTATCGATGGTGATCCCTGGAAGGGAAGGATGTGGTTGTCGACCGAATTTCCCTGTTATGACTCCGCGCATGACAGGCCAAGGGAGGGAGGATCGATTGCTATCAAAGGCAGCAGAGACAATTTTCCCTTCCGGCGTCAGGGCAAACTCTCCCGCGGAGCTGGCTCGCTCTGCAGCCAATTCGGCTTCAATGATCTCTCGTATGGCTGCAGTAAGTCGGTTTTTTTCGGCTTGTGCACGCTTTACTTCAGCCTTCAGTTTCGATTCTTTCCCTTTGAGCGAAGTGACGAGGGTTGCTCGTTTCTTTTGGTCACCGATCAAACGGTCACGTTCTTGTCGGACATCGACGAGCACTTTCTGGCGTTCAGAACGCTTTGACTCCATAGAGAGGCGATTTTCAGCAAGCACCAATTGCGACGATTCGATTTGCTTCACGTGTTCTTTTCGAAGCGTGCTGTACGATTGGAGCAATTGGAACCGGATGACAGCCTGGGTGAAATCTTCAGCGGCAAACAAATACATCCAGGGATTTTGACTCAACGATTGTTTGAAGGCAGCTTGGATCATCCGACCGTACTCATCCTTGAGGGCTGCGATGTGCCCTTCCAGGGATCGGATTTCAGAATCCGTGTTGCTCATTGAACGTTGCAAGGATCGAATCTCAGATTCATGGTGCCGGATAAGTTGCTCTCGCAGGCTCATGCGTTCGTTGATCAACCGCAATTGCACGACGGCATCTTGTTTGCTCGAAGCGGTTTGATTCAACAGCTTTTCGGTGGTGGCAATTTTGGCTTGAATAGCGTCGCGCTCTCGCTGCAGGGAAGCTTTGTCTTGTCCCCATGCATTGCCCACCACGAGTGATGCGAACATCAGCACCCAAACGGGCACGCGCTTATAGCCCTTTGCGCTCTTCATAGCCCTCAGGGATTCCAAATGGAAAGTCGTAGGCGCGTCCAAATCGCTTGCGCATGACTTCCCAATTCATTTCAAGTTCTTCATTGACCGTACGAATGAGAATATGGCATGCTTCGGGAAACCTGCCCGCTTCAGTCGCCACAAAGTTGCTGCGTTCGAGAGTCAAAGACCTTTGGTAGTACAGGTCATCAAATTGATCGCGAATGGGGTCGAACGTAAGGCCATCAAACCAATGACGTTTGATCAATAAATCTTCATCTTCCGTTCGATTTTTCAGTCGCTCATAACGGCGCATGGGAAGTTGAATGTTCAGGGAATCTTCAGGCTCAAGCGCATTGTCATTCACTCCAACCATCCGCTTCACGCGCCGCTTGTACTTTCCAATGAGAGCGTACTCATGGCCATCGACACGGGAAATGAACTTATCCACTCCTGTGTTGAGCCCCATTGGCTGACCTGTGAGAATGCTCTGCACATCATGAAAGCTCAGCGGGGTATCGGCCCATTCACTGAGCGCCTCATAATTGCCGGTGTAGAAAAATTTGTTCCCAGGGATTTTGCTGATGAACATCACGGTATCCGGTGCAAGCAGAATGCGGGCTACTTCTACGCCCAAGGCAGGGGAAATGCTCATCCAGATGGCGCTGTCCTGCGCCATTCGAACGGATGCTTTGAATGATCCATTTTGGCCGGCGCCACTTACTTCCACGTCTAATTTCATGCCCAACCATTCCCATTTGGGAGCGTTGGCCTCGAAACCAAGAATGATTTGATTGGGAGGCAGGTTTTTGAGCGGCTTTCCCCGAGCAATCCGGGCACTATTCGAGCATCCAGAAATCCCTCCAGCCGTGATGAGCAGTCCGTATATGACGAGGTGCCGAATGCTCATTGGATGTTCGCTATTTTTTGTTGCAATGCAGCGGTGTTTCCTCCCGCCTCTAATGCCATTTTCCAAGAAGAAAGCGCTCCTTCTTTATCGCCCATTGCCTGCCGGATGTCGCCATCGTGTTCCCAGAAGGCAGGTCCTTGATCGGGCGATTGGAACAACGCCTGGGTGATGAAGTCCAACGCTTCAGAATAACGTCCGTTTTTATAGAGGACCCAAGCGTGGGTATCCATAAAATTTGCATCCGATGGAACCAATTCCATCAACAGTTCGCTGCATTCCAAGGCTCGTTCCAAACGTTTGCCAGCTTCGGCCAAATAATACGCGTAATTATTGAGAACGAGGGGGTTTTGTGGTGAGACGGCCAAGCTGCGTTCATAGGCTTCATAGGCCAATTCCGATTGGTCCAAAGCATGCAGGGCGTCCCCCAAAAGACCGGCCATAAGTGCCTCCAGTTCCGGTTGGTCGAGGACGACACCGAGTCCACGTTCCAGTGCCTCTGCAACCCGGTCATTTGCATTTAGATCGCGTGCTGCAATCGCGGCATAGTAGGCAAAGTTGGCATCCAATGGAAATAAATCCATCCCTAGCAGTGCATGCGCTTCCATGTCTTCTATGTCACCAAGTTCTGCATCGAGTGCGATGAGGTTGGTCCAACACAGCGGATCGCCCGGTGTCGATTCGACCGCAATGAGCGCATGGGATTTAGCGGCTGCTGGTTCATTGCGCGCCTGTTCAAAGTCAGCAGCGAGCATATGCAATGCAGATGATTTTGAATGTTGTCCCAATGCAGCTTGAAGCAAGCGCTCAAGGATGGAATTGAACGAGGGGTCGATTTGTGCAATTTGAAGGTATTGCACGAGAATCTTGAGTTTTTCCTCTTCGAAGACATCCTCGGATGCGAATGCGACCAACAGGGCATCTTGCGCCTGATTAGGCTCGTTTTGTGCGGTCAATAAATGGGCCAAATCGAGGTGAGCAAGGCCGTTTGAAGGATCGTCCGCGATGACTTCCATGAGGGTGATCAAGGCCTCATCCTCTTGTCCTGTGGCTCGGAGCATCTGCGCCCATTGAACCTTGAAATCGGGGATGTCGGGAAAGTCGATGACGGCTTGCTCCAAGCCCCGGTAAATGGCCTCATAGTCCTCCAAAAGCTCCAAAAAATAAAGCCGTTGCAAGGTGATGTCCGGATCTCCAGGAGTGAGCTCTTCGTACTGATTGCAGAGCTCTATGGCCCCTTCTATGTCCCCAGCTTCCGCGATACGAAGAGTCCACTCAAAGGCCCAATCGATGTCGCCAGCACGCCGCTCAAGAATCCAACTCAAATCTTGACGTGCCGTTTCAAAATCACCAAGGGCAATGGCCGCGTCAGCTCTGTATTCGTAGGCCCATCGGTTCATTGCGTCCGTCTCGAGCACCAGATCCAATTGGGCTTTAGCCGACTCGTATTGCCGACGTTTCATATCGATTTTCGCTAAATCAAACCGCAAAGCCACCTCGTCAGGTTGCATGTCCAGGCATGCCATGAAGGACGAATGTGCCAAGTCCAAATCGCCTTTGGCCAGGTGGTTTTGGGCTTCGAAGTAGGTGCGTTGAAATCCCTCTTCATAGACGGGGAGTGATGCCAAATCCTTTGCGCTTTGGCACCCGCCAAGTAGTGCGGCGAACACGATTCCAGCAACCAAATAAAGGTGTGATAAGGAGAGGGGCACGCGCAAGGATTATTGGATTTCGTTGTAATCGCCCAAGCTGATGTCAGCGGGTTGGCCATTGACGTGCGCGTGCGCGCCAATCATGGAGTCAGCAAGGACTTTGTTTTGGATGACAGAACCATGTTGAATCAACGTGTTTTGGATGCGGGAATCTTCTACGATGGTTCCTTCACCAAGGCTGACATGAGGCCCTACGACAGAGTTGCGAATTTGAACCCCTGATCCGATGAAACAAGGAGGCAGGACAATGCTGTTCTCGATTTCTGCATCCGATGGTGTGTGCAATTCGTTCGCTGTGAGGGCAAGGATGCGTTGGTTGGTATCCACGGTTGCAGCCTTATTTCCACAGTCCATCCATTCAGTTACCGCACCGGGCTCGAACCGCAGTCCGGCTTGTGTCATGTGCCGCAGCGCATCAGGGAGCTGGTATTCGCCTCCTTTGATGATGTTCTCATCGATCAATCGTTGCAATTCGGAATGCAAACGCTTCCCGTCACGAAAAGCATAAATACCAATCATCGCCAAGTCGCTTACGAATTCCGCAGGTTTTTCAACGTAATCTTCAATGGTCCCATTTGCGTCGGTTACGACCACCCCAAAAGCACGAGGGTTGTCCACCTTTTTGACGAAAAGCACCCCATCAGCTTGGGGGTCGATGGTGAAGTCTGCGCGAAATAAGGTGTCTGCAAACGCTACCACTACCGGGCCATCTAAACATTGCTTGCCACACAGAATTGCGTGGGCTGTTCCCAAAGGTTCGTGCTGGTAGCAAATGTGGCCTTTGGCACCCAACCGGTCAGCGATTGCCAAAAGTTGCTCTTCGGTTTCTTTTCCGAAGTCACCGATAACAAAGGCGATTTCATTCACCTTTTCGGTGCTCATTGCGACGATGTCCTCAGCAAGACGCTCCACAATGGGTTTTCCTCCAACAGGAACGAGCGGCTTCGGGACAGTCAAGGTATGGGGGCGAAGGCGACTGCCTCTGCCAGCCATGGGGATGATGATGTTCATGAATGAAACAGAATCTTAATGGGTTCCGGTGCTGCCAAATCCGCCAGCACCTCGATCGGTCTCAGGAAGCGTATCGGTTTCCTGCCAGGCGATGCGTTCATAGCGAGCGAGGACGAGTTGTGCTATGCGTTCACCGTTTTCGATGGTAAAGGCCTTGACACCATGGTTGATGAGTAAAACGCCAATTTCACCTCGGTAGTCTGCATCGATGGTGCCCGGTGCGTTGAGAACCGTTATACCATGCTTGAATGCGAGTCCACTGCGCGGGCGAACCTGGAGCTCTGTTCCAGCTGGAAGCGCTGCGAATAGCCCCGTCGGGATGAGTTGGTAGGTGCCAGGTTGGAGTACGATGGGCGAATCGAGTTTGGCACGAACATCCATCCCTGCGCTGGCTAACGTAGCATAGTTCGGCAGCGGGTGACCACTTTGGTTTTGGATGAAGACCGTGGAGGATGCGTTCATTTACCTGAGAATTTGGGCTTGCGCTTTTCGATGAATGCCTGGGTGCCTTCCTGGAAGTCCTCTGTTTCGAAGCTTGCTCCAAAGCAGTTGATTTCCGCTTCAAACCCGTCAATGCCATCTTCGTAGCCAGCAAGAACGGCCTGGATGGCTGTTTGAAGTGCTTTCGGTGAATTTTTCATCATGCTGCGAGCCATTTTTTCTGCAGCAGGGAGCAGGTCTTCTAAAGCAACGACTTGATTGACCAGTCCGCAAGCGAGGGCATCTTCTGCGCCGATCATGCGGGCCGTCAATATCATTTCAAGGGCCTTTCCTTTGCCAACAATTTGCGGGAGTCGTTGTGTGCCACCGTATCCGGGGATCACACCAAGCGAAACCTCAGGGAGTCCCATTCTTGCTGTATCAGAGGCGATGCGGACGTGGCTTGCGAGGGCCAATTCCAGCCCACCACCGAGGGCAAAACCGTTGATGGCGGCAATGATGGGTTTGGCACTTCGCTCGATGCGATTGAACAGACTCTCTTGGCCGCTTCGGGCCAATTCTTTGCCTTGTTTGGCACTGAAATCGGCGAATTCCTTGATGTCGGCTCCCGCGACAAAGGCTTTGGAGCCGCTTCCGGTGAGGATCATGACTTGGACCTTCTCATTCGTTTGGGCCAAATCAAGCGCTTCGGACAACTCCTCAATGATTTGGCTGTTTAGGGCGTTCAAGGCCTCGGGTCGCTCGATCGTCAACGTCAAAACGCCTTCATTTAAGACGGATAAAATGTGGGGTTGCGGCATGGGATTTTAAACCAGGTTTGAAAGCTCCAAATTACGAAAGGAGGGGTGACGGATTCCCTGGGCGACTTGCAAGTAATTCTGCTGTGTAGGTCGTCGTCGGATTTTGCATGATTTCTTGGGTTTTTCCGGTCTCCACGATGCGGCCATTTTCCATTATGAGCAGGCGTTCGCAGAAAGAGGCCACGACTGCCAAATCGTGGCTAATGAACAAGTAGGTCAGTCCACGCAAATCACCGATTTGCGCCAAAAGGTCCAAAATCTCCCGCTGAATTTGCACATCCAATGCTGCAACGCTTTCGTCTAGAACCAAGAATTCCGGCTCCACAGCCAAGGCACGGGCAATGACCAAGCGTTGCCTTTGACCGCCGCTGAATTGACCGGGTCTTTTTGCGGCATCTTCCGCTGACAGTCCGACTTCCTCCAATAGGCTTCGGCATCTTTTTTGTGCTTCCTCCTTACTCATTCCACGGTGCAGGAGGACTTCAGACAGGGCGCTCCCAACGGTGAGTTTGGGATTTAATGCGCTGTATGGATCTTGGAATACGAGCTGTGCTCTTTGCCGCACATGTGCCATGGTCTTTCGGTGGTGAGCATCCAAAGGTTCGCCGTCAAATTGGATCTGTCCCTCGGAGGGAGCGAGCATTCCGATGAGCATTCTTCCCAGCGTGGACTTTCCGCTTCCGCTTTCTCCTATGAGGCCCACGCGCTCTCCTCGGGACAAAGTTAAGTTGACCTCGTTCACTGCGGTGAAGGTCACTTTGGATTTGCCCCAAACATTGGTTCGGGTGGTATAGCGTTTGGTCAGACCTTGACAGGAAACCAAAGCTTTTCCCCGTGCTTTGCGATTGCTATACAGGGATGGCTTTCGCGCATCAATTAAGGCTTGTGTGTAGGGGTGGCTGGGAGCGCCTAAAACAGCTTTTGCTGTTCCTGTTTCCACAATTCGTCCTTGGCACATGACGATAACGCGGTCGGCAATCTCTTGCACGACGTCCAAATCGTGGGTGATAAACAAAACGGAAAGTTGACGCTGCCTCTGCAATTTTAAGAGCAATGCCAAGATGGATTTCTGAACGGTTGCGTCCAGAGCCGTTGTGGGTTCGTCGGCAATCAGCAATTCGGGTTGAGCTGCCAAGGCCAAGGCGATCATCACACGCTGTTTTTGGCCACCACTCAACTCATGAGGGTACTTGGCAAAAGTCGTTTCTGGATCAGGCAATTCAACCTCTTTAATCAATTGTATGGCGGTCTTTTGCGCTTCATTTTTGGATGCGCCTGTGTGCACCAATAGTGGCTCGGCAATTTGCCATCCCACGTGCATGGACGGGTTCAGCGAGGACATGGGGTCTTGAAATACTGCGCTCAACCCTCGGCCGAGTGGTGCCAAGGACTGCTGACCAACTCGTGCCCATGCCGTCCCCGATGACAGGTGAATGACTTCACCCTCGGCTAAGTTGCCTGCAGATGGAAGCAATCCCATGATGGCGGATGCCGTTACGCTTTTGCCTGAACCGCTTTCGCCAACAAGGGCTAGAATTTCTCCTGTGTTGATTTTAAAATCAATGCCATGCACGACTGCTTTCCCATCAAATTCGACCAAAAGATGGCGGATATCGAGCAGCGGTGCGGCGGGCATGCAACTGGCAATCAGAGGGTGCCCCGGCTTTCTTGTTCGCGCTCTATGGCCTCGAATAACGCTTTGAAATTTCCCTTTCCGAAGGACTTTGCTCCCTTGCGCTGAATGATTTCAAAAAACATCGTTGGTCGGTCTACAACAGGCTTTGTAAAGATTTGTAGGAGGTAACCTTCATCGTCTCGATCGATCAGAATGCCAAGATCGCGAAGCGGCTCGAGGTCTTCGTCAATTTCCCCTACACGATCCAATACGGTGTCATAATAGGCATTGGGTACACGCAAAAACTCAATGCCACGCCGCTGCAATTCAGTGACCGTTTCAATGATGTTGGAGGTCGCTACAGCGATGTGCTGAACCCCAGCCCCCTCATAGAAATCGATGTATTCTTCAATTTGAGATTTTTTGCGGCCCTCGGCTGGTTCGTTGATGGGAAATTTGATACGACCATTGCCATTGGACATGACTTTGGACATCAAGGCGGTGTATTCGGTGGAGATGTCCTTGTCATCGAATGAGATTAATTGAGCAAACCCCATGACCCGAGCATAAAAATCTACCCAGGTATTCATTTCACCCCAGCCTACGTTTCCGACCATGTGATCAACGAATTCGAGTCCGACCGATTCAAAGGGAGTCGCAGGCTTCCAGGGGTGGTAACCCGGTAAGAATACGCCGTTGTAATTTTTGCGCTCTACAAAGACGTGGATGGTGTCTCCGTATGTTTCGATGGCACTCATCACCACCTGACCATCTGCATCTTCTCGCGTTTGTGGTTCAAATACGCTCACGGCACCTCGCTGGGTGGTTTCCTTCCAGCTTTTGGTTGCATCATCGACCCACAATGCGACGGCTTTTACTCCATCTCCGTGCCGATTGATGTGATCGTTGATCGGCCCACCCGCTTGAAGGGGCGAGGTCAAAACCAAGGTGACTTTATCTTGTTGCAAAACGTATGAAACCGAATCCTGATTGCCGGTTTCCAATCCAGAATACGCGATTGGTTTGTAGCCCCATGCGGTCATATAGTAATGCGCACTTTGCTTCGCGTTTCCACAAAACAATTCAATGTGGTCCGTTCCGAGCAAGGGCAGAAAGTCCTCTGCGTCTGGAACGATTTTTTCCAATGTGGGGGTAACCTTTTGATTCATATTCACTTGTTCATTTGACCATCTGAATTACATTCCGGGATCAAGCCACGATTGATGGTAGTCGGCGTGTTCAATTTCCAAAGCGGCTGCAGTGACCTGCAGCGGGCGGAAGGTATCCACCATGACCGCGAGCTCTTCTGTTTTTTTCTTGCCAATGCTGCCTTCGTAGGTACCCGGGTGAGGTCCGTGTGGAATCCCCGCAGGATGAAGCGAAATGTAGCCTCTATCGATTCCTGTGCGGCTCATAAAATCGCCTTCAACGTAATAGAGCACCTCGTCGGAATCAATGTTGGAGTGATTGTATGGAGCCGGAATGGACTGAGGATGGTAGTCGTACATCCTTGGCACAAAGCTGCAAATGACAAAGGCGTCGGTTTCGAAGGTTTGATGAACCGGAGGCGGTTGGTGAACCCGGCCTGTGATGGGTTCAAAATCATGGATTGAGAGAGCGTATGGGAAGTGGTAACCGTCCCATCCTACCACATCAAAAGGATGAGAAGCATAAATGTACTCATGCAGGGACCCTTGCTTCTTGATGTGAATGGTAAAGTCTCCCACAGCATCGTGGGTTTGCAGTTTGCTTGGAGGGCGCATGTCCCGCTCGCAGTATGGGCTGTGCTCGAGCAACTGACCGAAGTGGTTGCGGTACCGTTTGGGGGTGTAGATCGGGTGAGCAGATTCAGTGATGAACAGCCTGTTTTTCTCTCCATCGAAGGCAAACCGGTGAATGATGCCGCGTGGAATGATCAGGTAATCTCCTGTTTTAAATTCGATATCCCCCAGCATGGTATGCAAGGTTCCCGTTCCTTCATGCACAAACACGGCCTCATCGCAATCTGAATTCTTGAAAAACTCCTCGGACCCCATACTATGCGTTGGTGCTGCCAAATGAATGGTAACATCCGAATTGAATAAAACAGCTGTGCGGCTCCTGAGGTAGCTGGGATGTGGCTTGATTTGAAACCCTTCAAGCTTGCGACTGAGTAGGTTGTTTTCGATGGCTGCCTTTGGACTAACATCGATTGAGCTCCCTACCCGCTTGACCATGGTCGGTCGTCGCAAATGGTAGAGAAGGGAACTCATTCCTACGAATCCAATTGTTCCGAAGAGCTGCTCATGATGCAAGGTCCCGTCCGCTTTGCGAAACTGCGTGTGGCGCTTCGATGGAGTTTTCCCGAGTGTATGGTAAAACGGCATGCCAAAGTTCTTTACCGGCTAAGGTAGGTCGAGCCGGACCGCTTCGAAAATCGGGGGATTAAAATTTTATAGAATCCCTTTATCCGCTCGGGCCTCGGATCGTTCGGACCCAATTGGGCAATTTCCCTTCGGGTGTGATGCGCCACTGCAGGCTGAGTCGGCCATTGGCTGGCGCAGGTGTCTCAGGGCTCAAGCGGTTCATGCGAATCAACGATTTCAGTTGCACGCCGCAGCGTTGCGAAGCTTGCCAGATGCTTTCATTGGGTTGCAAGGTCAACCAAGTTTGGTTTCCTCGTTTGCGTTTGGGCTGCAAGTAGATGACGTCACCCGATTCGGGGCGGTAAGGTCCCTCGGAACGATCCACGTCGTTGTACCGATAAAATTGCCAAGGCATCATATCGAGTTCCTTTGCCAATTCAGCATACGAATCCCCGTCTGCGGCGAGAATGTATTCGATGTTTCGTTCGCTGAGTTGAATCGCCCGTCGTCCGCGTTGGACCGCAGATTTAGCGGGGTTTCTCAGCACTTCATTGCGGGCGGCCTCGGCGTCCCTCTTCCCCTCTGCGAAAGCAGTTCGCTCCGTTTCCAACGCCAATCCCTGCTCGTCATATTTCATCAGCCCGTTTCGTTCGATGAGCTCAATCAAAAGGCCGGCATATTTTGGATTGGTCGCGTATCCACATTTCTTCAACCCCTTTGCCCATCCCTTGTAATCAGTTGGTTTCAAATCGAAGAGTGCCTGGTACCTCGTCCGTTTTAAGAAGTCGCTGTGATCCTGAAAACTCTCAGAAGCGTCTTCGTAGGACCGGAAGCACTCACCTCGGCTGTCGTCGTCATGGAAAACCCTGTCACCGGTCCAATCACTGTGGCATTTAATTCCAAAGTGATTGTTTGATTTAGCGGCCAATTGACTGCGTCCGCTTCCACTCTCTAAAATCCCCTGGGCAAGGGTGATGCTCGCTGGAATCCCATGAACTGCCATCTGGTAAACGGCTTCATCGCTCCAATCTTGAATGTATTGCTCTTGTGCGCTCAACTCACTCGGTTGCGCCGACGCTACGAAACACACCCCCATGGCCATCCAAATCAACATCCAGACGAGGAGTGCCGAAAGAGATTTGGTCCAAGAAATGGGAGAGATGGAGGAAAACATGGGATGCTGACAAAAATAGACCTCTCTTAAACCGGCACTTCCGCTTGCGTTGAAAGGATGTTCACGGTTGATTGTGAATCGAGGCGCCAGAAATTTCCTTTATGATTTTGCCTTTTTCATCGAAAAACAGCCAATCTCCGCTGGGCTTCCCTATGGAGTCGTATTGGCCCTGGATGTAGGGCATTCCGTTGGGGTGCCAAGTGAGGTATTCACCGATTTGTACGCCATGTATGTAATGGTGCTCAGACCAACGGGTTCCATTAGGATAAAACGCATTCCATTCGCCGTGCGGCTTTCCGTTTTGCCATTCGCTGCTTTTGGTAAGCTGGCCTTCTTCATCGAAGAGGGTCAGACGCACCGTGTCTCCCTCTACAATGCTTGCCTGACGCTGCACATTGCCGTTGGGCCACCTATCTGTGACCACGGTTTGTGGGTTGCAACTTATCATTCCCAAGAGAATGAAAGCGATGCCAATGGTATGGGTTCGGATTCTCATTGTTTGATTCAACAGCTGGTTCGACCTCTATCGTTTTCGATGGATGGTAAACTCGACTAAATCGCGCAATGCCTCCTTCGCTGATGACTCTTCAAGGGGTTCCAAGAGCGCAAGCGCCTCTGCAGTCAACTCGGTCATTTTATTTCGGGAGTAATCCATGCCCGGACCCTTGAGGATCGCATCCATGACTTCTTGGACAGCGGCACTTTCTTGATTGCGGTACTTGACCAATCGAATGATCCGTCGGCGTTGTGATGCATCGGCTACCTGCAAGGTGTGGATCAAAGGAAGTGTCATCTTACGTTCTCTGATGTCCCCGCCTGTGGGCTTTCCGATTCGCTCTCCATCTCCCAAATCCAACAAATCGTCTTTGATCTGAAAAGCCAAACCGACCAATTCGCCAAACCGTCTCATGCGTTCTACAGTTTCTTCATCTTTGTTGACAGCTGCTGCTCCACAAGCACAACACGCGGCAATTAAACTCGCGGTTTTTCGTTGGATGATGTCGAAGTAGACCCGCTCAGTGATGTCAAGGCGTCGTGCCTTTTCGATTTGCAGCAATTCTCCTTCGCTCATTTGTCGGACCGCTTCAGAGGTGATTTTGAGTAAATCATAAGCCTCGCGATCGACTGCCATGAGCAAACCGCGCGATAGCAAATAATCTCCAACCAGCACGGCAACCTTCTTTTTCCAAAGGGCTTGAATGGAAAAAAACCCACGTCGCATCGGGCTTTCATCGACAACATCATCGTGGACAAGCGTCGCGGTGTGCAGTAGTTCAATCAATGATGCCGCGACATGGCTGCGTTCACCGAGCGGCTCAGTCCCTCCTGCAACCGCTCGCGCGGTGAGAAAGACAAACAGCGGTCTCATTTGCTTCCCTTTTCGCTTGATGATGTACCTGGTAATCCGGTCCAAGAGCATAACATCCGTGCGCATGGCTGCTTTAAAGTGTCCTTGGAAGGATTTCAATTCCTCCGCAACGGGGGCTTGGATACTTGACATGCGACTCATGGGACAAAGGTACTGCGCACGTCACCTTGTCACGTGTACCTATCTTTGCTGAAAATTCCTCCAATGATTTATTCCATGACCGGCTATGGTAAAGCGACGGCTCTGATTGGCTCACGTCGGTACACGGCCGAATTGCGATCGCTGAACGGAAAGCAATTGGACCTGAGTGTTCGCATGCCTTCCGCTTTTAGATCAAAAGAAATGGAGTTGCGCAAACGAATGGGGCATGTCATAGGACGTGGTAAATGCGACATCAGTTTGCAATATGTCATCGAAGGTGTGGAGCCGCGTGAGTTGAATCAACCTTTGATCGAGATGTACATTGATTCGCTCGCAGGAATTTCACGCTCCAAAGACCTCGCTACAGATGATAGCGCGTTGCTGTCAATGGCCATGAGGCTCCCTGAAGTGGTACAACAACCGAGAGAGGAGGTGGATGAGGCAGAGTGGTTAACGATTGTTGATTTGCTCGATGAGGCATCGGCACAATTCAAGGCGTTTAGGGAGGAAGAAGGCAAGTCGCTTGAGGCAGATTTTCGAGGGCGAATTGAAAATATTTTGCGTCTGCAAGCAGAGATGAAGCCCTTGATTGATGCTCGCATTCTGCGCATTCGAGAGCGAATTCAATCCAATTTCGAAGAGATCCAAGATCGGGGACGCCTCGACGAAAACCGGTTTGAACAGGAGGTGCTTTTCTACATCGAAAAACTCGACGTGTCCGAAGAGCTGGTGAGGTTAAGCGCACATTGTGCCCATTTCACGGAAGTCCTCAATGAAGTGACGCCGGGTCAAGGCAAAAAATTAGGATTCATCTCTCAGGAAATTGGACGTGAAATCAATACGCTCGGGAGCAAGGCCAATGACGCAGAGATGCAGCGAGTTGTCGTGCAGATGAAGGATGAGTTAGAAAAAGTCAAGGAACAGGTTCTCAATGCCCTCTAATCCAACTGGCAAAGCAGTGATTTTCTCGGCCCCATCCGGTGCGGGCAAAACCACCATTGTGCGTCGGCTATTGGAGGATGCAACGTTGAATTTAGCATTTTCAGTAAGCGCTACGACGCGATCTCCTCGGGGCAAAGAGGTGCACGGCCACGACTACTATTTCTTGAGTTTAGACGCATTCAAAGCCCGAATTGCAGCGGAAGATTTGGTGGAATGGGAAGAAGTTTACCCTGGGAAACTTTATGGAACGTTGAAGTCTGAATTGAACCGTTTGTGGGATAAGGGGAAAACAGTGGTGTTCGATGTAGATGTGGTAGGGGGAGCGAATTTGAGAAAAAAATTAGGGGATCAGGCGCTGGCGATTTTTATTCAGCCACCTTCTCTGGATGTGTTGCGCGATCGATTAGAGCGACGGGGTACTGAAACCCAAGATCGTGTTGAAGAACGCTTGGCCAAGGCTGAGTGGGAAATGCGTCAGCATGAAAAGTTTGACAGAGTGCTTGTAAACGATGTCTTAGATGAGGCGTGTCAAACGGCAAAGGGATGGGTGCGCAACCACACCGTTCAGACTGACCAGCCATGATATCAGGGGAAGCCACTAAAATCGGCCTGTACTTTGGCACATTTAACCCGGTGCACCTTGGCCATTTGGTCATTGCGAATCACATGGTTCACTATACGGAATTGGATGAAGTTTGGCTGGTGGTTACGCCATGGAATCCACAGAAAAATGTGTCGGAATTAATGGCGCAAGAGCACCGGCTTCAAATGGTGAATTTGGCAATTTCGGAGAACGAAAGGCTCAAAGGGAGCGATGTGGAATTCGATTTACCCCAACCGAATTACACGGCCGCGACCATGCGATACCTGTGCGAGAAGCACCCATCAAAAGAGTTTAGCATCATCCTTGGAGAAGATAATTTTGAGCGGTTGCATACATGGCAGGATCATTGGCGATTGGTGGAGAATCACCGGATTTTGGTCTACCCGCGACGTTCATCCGACGCCCCTAAGCCCATTCCTCCGCCATCCAACAGCGAGGATCTTATACCACGTAACCATCCCAACATCCAGTGGTGCGATGCCCCAATGATCAGCATATCATCGACGTACTTGCGTGATGCCATCACGGAACGCAAAGACATCCGTTATCTGCTCCACGACAAGGTGCTCAATTACATCAGCAATAACCACCTCTACGAGTAAAGTCAGGTATTGTTATAGTGATTCATTGTGCGTTCGAGTCCAATGGTCGCAAACGCCCGAATCGCCTCTTCACAGCGATCTATCCGTTCTGACAAATTCGATTCTTCATCGGGTGTCCACTGGCCGAGAACATAGTCTACTTGGTTTCCGCGTCTGAATTCATCGCCAATGCCGAACCTCAATCTCGCATACTTGGATGTGCCGATTACGGTCTCAATGTTTCCCAATCCATTGTGGCCTCCGCCGCTTCCTTTGGAACGCATGCGCAGCGCACCAAATGGCAAAGCGAGGTCATCCGTAACGATGAGCACACGCTCCAAGGGAATTTTTTCTGCTTCCATCCAATATCGAACGGCCTTCCCACTCAAGTTCATGAAGGTAGATGGTTTTAAAAGCACAAGAGTTCTGCCCTTAAAACGGAAGGTGGACACCTCGCCCAATCGGCTTACTTCGAAAGAAGCATTGGCCTTCTGAGCAACAGTGTCCACCACCTTAAACCCGATGTTATGTCGGGTTTCCTCATATTCAGTTCCCGGGTTACCGAGTCCGACAATGAGGTATTTCATCCGTTTTATTCTGCTTTCTCAGCGTTTTCAGCACCTTCTTCTGGAGTTGCTCCTTCCTCGCCTTCTTCAACATCACTTTCAGCAGACATGGCCGCACGGGTACGTTTCACAGCAACGAGCAAGTTGGAGTCGTTCAATAAAACAGTGCAATTTGGAACTTCAATGTCCCGAACACGCTTGCTGTCACCAATTGAAAGCTCCGTAACGTCGATGACGATTTCTTCTGGCAAATCGCTGATCAGTCCGCGAACGGGTACACGTCGGAACAACATCTGCATTCGGCCACCGTCAATAACACCCGCTGCGGTTCCTGTAGTGCGCAATGGCAGAGCCACCTGTACGGGCTTTTGCGGTAAAGTCTCGAGCAAGTCGAGGTGCACAATGCGTTCCGTGACCGGGTGGAATTGTACTTCTTGGATGACGCAGTTGCGGGTTTCCCCTTCTAGTTCCAATTTGATCTGGAATACGTCCGGGTTGATAACGAGCTTGGAGATGTCCAGCTCTTTCACGGAAAAATGCTTTTGCTCGCCTCCTCCATAAAGAACCCCGGGAACCCGGTGGTTTTCACGCAGTTGGTTCGCATCTTTTTTTCCTACGCTCTCACGTGGAGAGCCGCTCAATGATGCAGTTTTCATGTTTAATGAATTAAAAGAGTATCGCTGATGGAACGATTTTCCACCAGACAGGTTAAAGTCTTCGCGAACAATTCGTGGACCGGAAGGACCTTGATTTTGTCCGTGTTTTTGTCAAAATTAAGGGGGATGCTATCTGTGACAACCAATTCCGTCAGAACCGAGTTTTCAATGCGCTCGTAGGCAGGGCCACTGAGTACGGGGTGGGTACAAATAGCTCGAACGGTTCGCGCACCGTTTTCCATCATAAGCGCTGCCGCTTTGGTGAGAGTTCCCGCTGTATCGCACATGTCATCCACGAGTACGACGTCTTTGCCCGCAACCTCGCCGATAACGGTCATGCTTTCAATTTCGTTGGCTACTTTGCGTTGCTTGTAGCAAATGGCCATGTCGACCCCTAAGATTTTGGCGTAGGAGTTGGCCCGCTTCGTTCCGCCCGTGTCGGGTGTGGCAATGCACAAGTTCTCGCGATCGAGTTTTTCCAAATAGGGAACGAACAACGCGCTCGCATACAAATGATCCACAGGGATTTCGAAAAAGCCTTGGATTTGATCAGCATGTAAATCCATGGTGATCAAGCGGTCGATGCCTGCTGCGGTAAGTAGATTGGCGACAAGCTTTGCTCCGATAGCCACACGCGGCTTGTCTTTTCTGTCCTGTCTCGCAAATCCGAAATAAGGGATAACAGCAATGATGCGTTTGGCACTTGCTCGTTTCGCGGCGTCAACGAGCAGGAGCAACTCCATCAAATTATCTGTTGGAGGAAACGTGGATTGAACAATGGCCACTTCCTTGCCACGAATTGTCTCTTCGATGCTGACGGTAAATTCGCCATCACTGAATTTGGTCGTTTTAACAGGAACCAAATCCCCGCCAAACGTTTTGGCCACTTGTTGACCGAAAGTTTGCGAGGCTGAACCTGCTAGAATTTTGAGCATATGAGACACGGATGCAGTGCTTTAAAGGCGTGCAAAGGTAGTGTTTGATGCGCTTAAATTCAATCTGTTTTGTGATTGCTTGATGGAATTTAACGAACGGTGAACCGCACGGGCATGGTGTAGGTCACCCTCACGGGCTTGCCTTGTTGAGTTCCTGGAACCAAAGGGGGGATGCAATCGAGCGCGTCAAGGGCGGCCTGGTTGAGTTTGGGGTGGGCATCCTTGAGGATTTTTGCATCTTGGATATGGCCAAATTCATTGACATTGAATTGGAGAAAAACGACCCCGCCGATTCCAGATTCCCGTAACATCGGAGGAAATTTTGCACACGACTGAATCAAAGAAATGAGCTGTTGCTCAGTGCAAGTGCGCTCTGCAGCCCTGTCAATTACATTGGTGCAAACATCAAAATGGGGCATGTGCTCGGCGATCATAACCGTCTCAATATCCACCCATGCTTCGCCATCCCCAAAGTCCCCGAAGTCGAATGATTGCAGCTTGCCAAGCAACGGGTCTGCATCTGAGATGGGCTCAGGCTGCGGTTCCGGAGGTGTCGGATCGGGATGAATTTGGGGCGCGATGTTCAGGGGCCGGGCGGGCGGGGCCGGCCTGGACGGCAGGTGCACGGGGACCAATTCTGCTTCGAGCGATTGGTAAGGGTTGTACTCCCAGGAGTTGGAGGTGCCGTATTCCACGGCGGTCCATTCAAATGCCGCGAGCACGAGTGCCATGGAGGCGATGAGACCAAGTTCGAAATTCCGGCGGACGGGATGTCTTTTTTTCATGACGGTCTTGTTTCCCTACAACAGGCCAAGACCGTGCCAGAAAGTCTATTCTGAGGCGATCATTTTGAATCCTTTTCCATGAACGTTCAAGATTTGAATGCTCTCGTCACGTTTCAGGTGCCCCCGCAGTTTGGCAATGTAAACGTCCATGGAACGACCATTGAAGTAATTCGGGTCCCCCCAGATTGATTTCAATGCATGCGTGCGTTCCAACAAGGAGTTGCGGTGTTTGCACAAGAGGAACAACAATTCGTTTTCTTTGGTGGTCAAACGTTGGTCCTCTCCTTCGATTTGGAGCATCTGTGTATTGTAATCAAAAGAGAATTTCCCGATTTTGATTTCACCGACCTGTTCATCCTCTTCGGGCAGTGCAGCGCTGCGGCGCAGAATCGCCTGTATCCGAAGCAATAGCTCTTCCATGCTAAACGGCTTGGTCATGTAATCATCCGCCCCGACTTTGAATCCCTCAAGGGTGTCTTCGTTGGTCGATCGTGCGGTTAGAAAGAGGATTGGCAGGTGCCGGCTTTCTTGTCGAATTTCTTCCGCGACTTGAAAACCATCTTTTCGCGGCATCATCACATCTAAAATCACAAAATCGAATGCGCCACGGTGGAATTCCTTTACCCCTTCAACGCCATCTTTTGCCCACGTTGTTTCAAACCCTTTGGCTTTCAGGTAATCGGATAAAAGACGTCCCAAATTCGGGTCGTCTTCGCAGAGAAGGATGGCGGGTTGGGTTGATTCGCTCATGTCGTTAAGTTTTCTTCAGTTCAATTTCGTTGCGAGGTAATCTCAAAATGAATGTGCTTCCGTCACCCGGTTCGCTCTCGATGCGAATGGATCCATTGTGTCGGTCTACTACGGTTTTAACATAGCTCAACCCCAATCCGAACCCCTTTACATCGTGAACATTCCCGGTGGGCACTCGGTACAATCTATCAAATACCTTGCCTAAATGTTCTTTTGAGATGCCGATGCCGTTGTCCTTGAAACGCAATTCGACCTCATCTGTTGCCTGGTGACTTGAAATATGCAGAAGTAAATCGCCATCAGCGTATTTAATTGCATTGTCGACCAAATTGAATACCACGTTGCCAAGGTGTATGCGATCGCCAAACACCAAGGGGTCTTCGGCCTCCAATTCCAGCTGCACCTTGCCTCCGTGTTTTCTTACCTGGATGGCCACATTTTTTGATACCTCGCGGATCAACTCATGGACATTCAAGGTTTGCTTGAAGAGCTGCATCTTTCCTGACTCTGCCAGGCTGGCTTGTAACACATTTTCAACCAGCATTCCGAGCCGCTTGTTTTCCTCGTTAATCAATCCAATGTAGTAGTTGAAATTCGATGAATCACGCTGCATGTCGGGGTCTTTGAGCGCCTCAGATGCAAGACCAATGGTGCTGATTGGTGTCTTCAATTCATGCGTTAGATTGTTCATCAAGTCCCGCCGAATACGGTCGATCTTTTTGTTGCGTGCCGCACCGATAATTGCGGTGAAAAACCCCCAGGCGATGATGGCCAACATCAAACCTGTCAGGGCAAATTGGCCGAGCAAATTATGAAGTAGGAATTTATGTTTATTCGGAAAATGAAGGTGCAAACTCAACGAACTCAGGGACACCTTGTGAATGCTTTTGGTGAGTTCGTCTAAGAATGGATCGTGGGCCTCATCAATGTATACGGGTTGGCCATACCTGTCAAATACGCCAACAATTGCATCCACCTCGATGCCGTGTGCTTTCAATAGCAAAGGGATAACGCTGTCGATGGACAGTGCCTCAATACGTCGGAGCATCCGAGTTTCTTCGGCGTCGAGACCGCTGCCAATGGACTGCTTGGTGCGGATGACTCCATTCGTTGGTCCGCCAGTTGGAACAGCCTCCAGGTCAATCTGGAGCATGCTGGTCGTGCTCCTGTTGAGCATTTCTGAGGCTTGACTCAATGAGTGTTGCACGTTGTCATTGAAGATTTGTTCCCTCATCTGAACGGATGACCTGAGCCACACAATTTGGATGGTGCTCATGGTGACAAAAGCCAGGACCATGGCCCCTACGAACCACGGAATTGATCTTTTTTTCTTCTTTGGTGCCACGATGTAGCGAAGGTAATTCGAATCACCCGGAGCAGGAAGCGTCTGTAAAACTTCAACAACCATTAACAAATCCTTCATCATGATCGAATGGTCCCTCCGCGATGTTTGTCCCTAGTTTACTCACCCTCAGAAGGTGTACGCTTATTTTGAGGGGTTAGGTTTTAGGTTCGGTCAGCAATGGCCAAAAAGGGACTTTACGCAACGGCGTGAAGTCTTTTTTTTGCTTTCTTCTCAATCGAATCGCTCTTTGTACATTTGAAGTCCTCTGAATCACCATGATACCCGCTGAAACTGTAGACCTCGTTATGCACACTGCCGTCATAGAAGACGTGGTTGGGGATTACGTTGAATTAAAAAAATCGGGAAGCAGCTTTCGGGGCCTCAGTCCGTTTACCAACGAAAAGACACCCTCGTTTTATGTGTTGCCTGAAAAGGGTATTTTCAAGTGCTTTTCAAGTGACAAAGGGGGCAGTGTAGTAACGTTTTTGATGGAGTTGGAAAAACTGAGTTTTCCGCAAGCGATCAAGCAACTTGCAGAACGGTATGGCATCGAAATAGAGGAGGAAGAGGTTTCGCCAGAACAGCAGCAAGAACGATCGGAACGGGATAGCCTTTTGGCGGTTAATGCATGGGCTCAAGGTTGGTTCACCCAACAACTCCATGACGGCAAAGAAGGGCAAGCCATTGGATTGAGCTACTTCGAAAGCCGGGGTTTCCGCGCTGAGACGCTTCAGACTTTCAAAATAGGTTATTGTCCAGACTCTTGGGACGCTATGAGCACCGCTGCTTCCGACGCAGGATATAAGGCAGAACGCTTATTGGCACTGGGCTTGGCAAAAGAAAGAGACGGCAAACCATGGGATTTCTTCAAAGGGCGCGTGATGTTTCCAATCCGAGACGTCACAGGCCGAACCATTGCATTTGGTGGCCGCACGCTGAGCAAGGAGAAAAAGGTTGCCAAGTACTTCAATAGCCCCGAAAGCCCGCTGTATCACAAGGGGGATGTGCTGTTTGGTTTGCATCTCGCGAAGCCTTCTATTACAAAAGAGGATCGGGTACTCTTGGTCGAAGGCTACACGGATGTGATGGCTTTGCATCAGGCTGGTATCGAGCACGTCGTTTCTTCCAGTGGAACGGCACTTACGATCAGCCAGATTAAGTTGATTCGTCGCTATACCAAGAACATTACCGTTCTTTTTGATGGGGACGCGGCTGGCATTCGCGCTTCACTGCGAGGAATCGATTTATTGCTCGCCGAGGGTTTGAACGTCCATGTTGTTTTGTTTCCGGACGGGGATGATCCAGACAGCTACAGTAAAAAGGTGCCCTCTGAAACCTTGCGCTCGCACATAGCGGATGAGGCCAAAGATTTTGTTGCCTTCAAACTGGACCTGCTTTCGGAGGATGCAGCGGAGGATCCTGTTCAGCGTTCCGAGATGATCCATAGCATCCTTGGATCCGTTTCGGTCATCCCGGATGCCATTCAACAGGGGGTCTATTTAAAATTGACGGCGGAGAAATTGGGAATGTCGGAGGATATTCTTCAATCCGAAATCAACAAGATCATCCGGTCCCGGCTGTTAGAGGAGCAAAAGGCTGAGAAGCGAGAAGAATTTCGGAAACGTCGTGAACGCTCGGAGTCATCGGCCCCGCCGGAGTTGCATGTGCCACCTGACTGGTCGGATAAGGAGGTTCCGCTGGACGAAAATAACCTGCACATTCCGCTTCGGGAGGCGGAACAACATCGGACCATCATTGAACGAGATTTGGTTCGACGCATGTTGCGTTTTGGATCGGTGTCGTTCAAGCCTCAAGCTGAAGGAGAAGAGGAACCCGTTGCTCTTCCTTTTGCGCATTACGTCATTGAATACATGCAGGGTTTAAATTTTGAAGTGAAAGATGAGTTGCTGGCGAAAGTGTACAACGTATTCATCGAATGCCACGAGCTGGAGCGGGTCCCCGAGTTGGATGCTTTCATGAAACATCCAGATCCAGAAATTCAATCGTTTGTGGTAGGGTCTGTTGTCGATAAATATGAGGTGAGCAAACGATGGGAGGAAGTGCACCAAATTTATTCTACTCGCGAAGAAGACCTGCTCAATAAGGCACTGATGGATTCCCTTCATTTATTGAAATTGAATGACAACAGACAAGAAATCCAAGGCGTCCAAGAACAATTGACAGCGCTTTCCAAGGCCATCGAGAAGGGAGAGGAAAGTGCGCTTGCTGGTATGAGAGAATTATTGATAAAGCGCAAAGAACTCGACGAGCAAAGACGCAAGATCACGTCGTACTTTGGAACCGCCATACTTCCCTAACAACAAAACATGCAGGAATTCCTAGACTCCAGCTTTTCGATTGGCTCCTTTGATTTGTCGCTTCGGGCAATTTTGTTGTTTTCGAGTGTAATTCTCGCTGCTCAGTTGCTGTTTTGGTCGATGAGAATCGTGATGCGCAAGTTCATGCGCAACACCAACTTTGCAGAGGGTACGCGATTCATGGTGATGCGGTTGGTCCGAACCGTGGTTTACTTCTTCGTGGTACTCATCGCATTGGACACAGCAGGCATTGACTTGACAGTCTTCTGGGCGAGTTCTGCTGCGTTGCTTGTAGGCGTGGGCATTGGGTTGCAAAATTTCTTCAATGATGTAGTCTCGGGATTTGTGCTGCTTTTTGAAGGTGGGGTACGTGTGGGTGATGAGCTGGAAGTTGACGGAATGATGGTGCGCGTCGAGCGCATTGACTTGCGCTCTACTCGGGTCATTACACGGCTTGGGAATTTAATTGTGGTGCCCAATGGATTGATATCAGGAGAAAAGGTGCGGAACTTCACTCAAGGAGAAAATGCGAGCTTAATTCAAGTGGAAGTCGGCGTCGCTTATGGATCAGACGTGGAAAAGGTTCGGTCCATTTTGTTGGACTGTGCCAATGCCGAGGATGAGGTAATTCGCAAGGAAGAGACGGCTATCTTTTTCGATGATTTTTCAGACTCATCGTTGAAGTTTAAGGTGTATTTCTGGATAGAAAAGCCCTTTCTTCGGAAGCTGATATCCAGCAACATTCGGTTTAAAATCGAACAGGAATTTCGGGCCAATGGCATCAAAATTCCATTTCCTCAGCGCGACATTCACCTCATTCAGCCAGTGGTTTCAGCTGGAGCGGCGAGCTGAATGGAGCGCAGGTGAAGATTGAGTTCTGTTCGATTCTGCCACCCCCTTGGCTTCCACGTATTTTTAACCAATGTAAATGCCAAATCAAGGGGAATGTTTTGCTTGATTTGAGGGGCGAGCTCCCCCATGTTCCAGCCAATGGCATCGAGGGTCGGAGCATCACTGGATGGATCTTTGATCGTAATCTTCAGATGACGGCCTTGATTGCCTATGGTACGAGGCGGTCGCACAGAAATGACATTGCGTAAAATAAAAACAGGCGTCGGATTTCCGGGACCAAAAGGTTCGAGTTGCTCGAGCTCCTTCAGTGCTTCCAAGGAGAGCTCAGAAATATGCACCTCGCGATCGCATCGGATGATGGGCTTGGGTGTAACGCCCTTTAACTGAACCCGCACAGCGTCGTTGAGGCGGACTTTGAATGCTTCGAGGTTTTTCGCATCAAGGCTCAGCCCAGCGGCCATGGTGTGGCCACCGAATTGAAGCAATAAATCAGCACAGGACTCCAGTGCGTCATGCATGTCTACTCCGTCCACGGACCGAGTGCTGCCAATGAGAATTCCGTTTTCTTCAGAAAGAACCACAGAAGGTCGGTATCGGTTTTCGATCATTCGGCTTGCGACGATTCCAACAACGCCTCTGTGCCAATTCGTTCCGTGTACGATGTTGCAAAAACTGTCTTTAGGGGTTTTTTCCAGCTGCAGAAGGGCCTCCGCTGTGGTGGATTCGTCTACATCCCGCCGCTGCATGTTCATCTCCTCGATTTCGCGGGCCATTTCATTTGCACGCGCGTCGTTTTTTTCCATCAATAAATCCACCACGCGTTGGGCGTGATCCATTCGCCCCGCTGCGTTTATTCTTGGACCCAGCGTGAAACTGATGTCTCGAACAGTCTGCGGCACTTGGTGGATATCCGCTGCCCTCATCAGGGCGAGAATACCAGGGCGTTGGCGTTTGCGTAATTGACGTAACCCCTGCGAAGCCATGATTCTGTTTTCACCTTTGAGTTCAACGAGATCGGCCCCAATGCTGATCGCAACAAGGTCCAGTTCCTCGTAGATCCCGCTTTCCGGTAAATCCATTCGGTTGGCCAAGGATTGAAGAAGTTTGAAGGCTACGCCGCACCCGGACAATTCTTTGAAGGGATATGGGCAATCCACTCGTTTGGGATTGAGGACTGCAAAGGCGGCAGGCAAGGTGTCTTCGGGTAAGTGGTGATCGCAGACGATGACGTCAATCCCTCGTTCAGCGGCATCTTGCAGAGATTCAAAGTCCTTGGTTCCGCAGTCCAATGTGATCATGAGGGAGAACCTGTTTTCCGAAGCATAGCGCACGCCATCTAAGCTCACCCCGTATCCTTCTTTGTACCTATGGGGAATGTATGTTTCTACTTGTCCTCCCACGCCTTCGAGGTAACTCGCCACCATCGCTACCGCTGTGGTGCCATCGACATCGTAATCGCCATAGATAAGAATCCGTTCTTCGTCTTCAATTGCTTGATGCAATCTGATAACAGCCTCCTTCATGTCCTTCATCAGAAGAGAATGATGCATGGCGGAAAGGGCAGGCACAAGGAATCCAAGTACGTCTTCTTGGTCCTCAAATCCCCGCTGAATGAGCAGAGAAGCAACCAACTGCGTGAGTCCAGCGTTCTCCATGAGACGCGCCACAGCATTGGTATTTGGTTGGTCCTTAACGGTCCAGGAGCTGTTCGTCAATTGTCGGGGTGTGGTCATAATTTATACTGCGCCTCAGGGAATTGAATCAATCTATGGCAATCAATCGTGTTCAACTTATCTTGCACTGCCTAATTTAGGCAATTGTTTTTCCGATGCTGTGTAATAATCCAATCTCGACGATGAATCAGTCTACTTTTTCTTTTGCATCCTTCCTGATGCTGATGCTCTTTGTGGCCAGCGGGTGTTTGAATGACGACAACAAAATTCCAGAAAACTGCTACGACGGGGTTCTCAATAACGGTGAAGAGCTCGTGGACTGTGGAGGGCCAATTTGCCCGGCGTGCGATCCGTGTGAAAACGGTCAATACGATGCGCTACTGGGAGAGACGTGGGTAGATTGTGGAGGGGAATGTGATCCATGTGACCCTAATTTTAACGGTGTTCAGGATCCTGGTGAGACAGGAATTGACTGCGGTGGTACCACCGGGGTTGCATGCGGAGAGCTCTGCGGGGATGGACTTTTGAATGGATTGGAACAGGGAGTCGATTGTGGAGGACCGGATTGTGAGCCGTGCCCGACGTGCTGCGACGATATGATGAACGGGGATGAAATAGGTGTGGACTGCGGTGGGAACTACGATTTAAATATTTACCTGCCATGTGACAATCCCAATGTGACTTGCGGTCCTTGCCCAGATGGAGTGAATTGTGCAAACGGCATCATGGATGGAGACGAATTGTACATCGATTGTGGCGGAGCGAACTGTCCGGAGTGTGAGGCGATTTTGACATGGAAGGCAAACGGAACGACGTTGGAGGCCGAAATTGATGTAACGGCGCAAATGGACGGCACTACACTTGAAATCGGCGGTTTGACTGCAACAGGAGCTGGCTTGGCCATGATCCTCGAGCAGCCATTGACGGGATGGATCGCAGGAGCCCAAGTCCAATGCTCAGTGGCGTCTGGTTCATCGTGCTCTTATGCAGATCCAGCGGCCAACGGTTACAGCACCAACTTCGGTGGTGGGGTTACCGTCCAAATCGATTACATCGATGCTCAGCCTGGAGGATTTGTCGTAGGAACGTTCATGGGCTCCGTCGTTGGGCTCACCGGTGAGAGCATGAACCTGGCCCAGGGCACTTTCCAAATGGAAATCCAGTAAAAGAGAAATCACTTACTCGGAGCGAATCAGATCGAATAACGCGTCTAGGTTGGGCGCGAGGACCACTTCAATGCGTCGATTGCGCGCTTTATCTTCGGGGTCGAGTGGGTGAAATTCACTTCGCCCCGCCGCAGATAAGACCTCAGGTTGAACACCCGCACTGGTCAATATTTCCACTACAGCCGTAGAGCGCAATACGCTTAATTCCCAGTTGTTCCGTGGAATGGTTCCCGAACGCAGCTGATCGGTGTCCGTGTGTCCTTCTACGATGATTTCGAGGTTATCCTGCGTGCTCACGACCATCGCAAGATCTTTCAGCGCTTGACGCCCATCTGCATTGATTGCAGTGCTGCCTGAAGGAAACAACAACTGCGCTTCAAGGCTGACATAGACTTTGCCATTTCGTTGTTCGACAGTCAGGCCTTTGTCTGCGAAGCCAAGCAAGGCATCTGCTAGCCGAGAACGCAAGGCCTCCGCTGCAGCATCCCTCGAGGCAAGGAGCCCTTCCAATTCTTCGATGCGCTGAGAACGACTCGCCAATTCTGTTTCGCGTAACTCTAAATTTGTGTTCAGCCGAAGTAGATCATCCTCTTGGGATTGCAATTCTTTCCGGTTGCGACTCAATTCCTCCAATAATGCCCGATTTTCATCATTGATGGCGGCCATGCGTGAGGAACTCTCAGAGGTCAAGACATCATTGAGATTTTGGAGATTTTGGATATCAGCTCTGGCCTCGGACAAGGAACGACCTAACCGGGCCGTATCCAATGTCAATGTCGCCTTCGCTTTTTCTAAGACTTCGACGCGTCCCGTCAATTCTCTGCGGTCAATCTCTCCATCTTGATTCAATAAAGTCAGTCGTCTATTGTCTTCCGTAATTTGGTCTGACTGCAATTGTAATTCGTCGAATTGTTTCATCGTAACACACCCGCTCATCAGTAGCAGCACGGGATACAGAAGAAAGACGAGTGGCGAAATTTTTTTCATAAAATTCAATTTGGTGTAATCGACGTGTAGCCTCCGAAGGTGCTGGTATTCCGGAAAAAATAAATGAATCGACAAAACATTTATCAAGAATGAGACGTTGATAATGTGTTGTTGATACACTATTTTTATCACACGAACACGGCCATGCAAAACAAGATTCGCACCCTCAGTCACTGGATTGACGATTACTTCGGTTGGTTTTTCACCAATGGGAATAAAGTCCGTTGTGACGTGAACGAACCCGGGTGATTTTGTTCAGTGTGCTCCGTTTCCTGTTGACACACACACATTTTGAGGTTCAGTAAAGAACCGCAATGCTTCAAACCCTCCTTCTCGTCCAACTCCACTTGCTTTGACGCCGCCAAATGGCGTGCGCAGGTCGCGGACAAGCCAGCAATTGATCCAGGCTATCCCCGTTTCTACACGGGATGCCACGCGATGCGCTTGCTCTAAGTTCTCTGTCCAAATCGTCGCCGCCAGGCCATAAGAACTGTTGTTGGCAAGTTGCACAGCCTCTGTTTCGGAGCGAAAAGGTTGCAGGGTAATCACGGGACCAAAAATTTCTTCTTGGTTAATGGAGCATTGAGCGTCGAGGCCTTCCAAAATGGTAGGCTGGATGAAAAACCCATTGGCACAGCGCTCATTCGGTGCCGGGGATGTTTCCCCTCCGCAGAGCACAGTGGCTCCAAGTTCCTTTGCGGTTTGAATGTACCCAAGGACTTTGTCCCGGTGAGCGGCAGATACGACAGCTCCCATTTTGGTTGTTTCATCAGTCGGATCTCCCGGGATGATTCGGCTCGCCTTTTCCACGAGTGCATCCCTAAAAGCAGGATAGATGGACTCTTCGATTAGAATTCTAGAGGAGCAAAGGCAAATTTGACCTTGATTGGCAAACGATGAACGCAATGTTGTTCGAAGAGCTGAATCGAAGTTACAATCCGCGAATACCAAAGCGGGATTCTTACCGCCCAGTTCTAAGCTGAGTTTTTTGAATTGTCCTGCGGTGGTTCGGGCGATGTGGGCGCCGGTTTGAGTCCCACCTGTGAAGGAGATGGCTTTGATTTGGGGATGGTCTACAATGGCCTGACCGACTTCATGACCGTACCCGTGAAGCACATTGAACACGCCTTCAGGAAATCCCGCCTCTGTTGCCCATTGTGAGAGCATCCAGGCTGTGACGGGAGTAATCTCTGAAGGTTTGGCAATTACGCAATTTCCGGCAGCGAGGGCAGGGGCAATTTTCCAAGTGAACAGATAAAGGGGAAGGTTCCACGGGGAAATGCAGCCGACGATTCCCACGGGTTTGCGATGCGTGTAGTGAATATGACTGGCATCAGCGGGAATGTGTGCTTCGGAAGCAAAGTGCTCGATGGCTCCGGCAAAAAATTCCAGGTTCTTTTGGGCTCGTGGGATGTCGACACTGCGGGCCAATGAAACAGGTTTGCCATTGTCCTGGGACTCAGCTGCAATAAGTGCTTCAGCGTGATTGGCAATCAATGCTCCCCAACGGCGAAGGCAGGCGGAACGTTCTTCAAACGAAGTTTGCGACCAACTCGGAAATGCTCGACTGGCGGCTTGCACGGCCAGCTCAACATCTGCCGCTTGGGAACGGGGAATTTGCCCCAGGACATCTCCAGTTGCAGGTTCGATGTTCTCAATCCAGCCCCCATCCTTGGGGTCAAGTAATTCACCACCAATCAAATTCTTCAAATGAAACATGCCCCCGAAGATAATTGAACGGAGAGGATTGCTTCAGTTTCAATAAATCCTTTTTATCTTTGCGCTCGCTTTCAGGCTCGAATGCCCGAGCTATTCCCCGATGGTGTAATGGTAACACACCGGTTTTTGGTGCCGTTATTCCAGGTTCGAGTCCTGGTCGGGGAACTTGAAATCCTCAGCGAATGCTGGGGATTTTTTGCGTTTGAGCTATTCGCCTCCAGAGAGAATATCCAATTGTTCTTGCATGCCTGCAATGACCAACTGCAACGAGTCAATGGAGGAAACCAGGGCATCCAATGCGCTTCCGAGGTCCATACCGTTCGCGATGACGGATCCTTCTACAATGGTGTTCCCGTGTACGATGGCATCACCCGTAGCGTGAACTTCGAAAGCGTTGGAACGCTCCGTATTAGATGCTCCGTTACCGATGGAAAAAAGAGAACCAGAGTTCGACAAAACATTGTATTGACCAATGGCTGTTCCGTTCTCTTGGTCAGCTACAACCCCATTCCCTGTGGCGAAAGCGGCTGTTGCCGTTGCCGTAGTATTCCGGCCAATGGCCCGGCTGTATAACCCTGCAGCGACACTTGCGTAGCCACCTGCGTGACTTGCGTAGCCGTCGGCGATGGTTTGAAACCCTTCGGCATGGGCGACGTCACCGGAAGCAAGTGCATCTTGTCCCTCTGCATGCGACGCGGAGCCTCCGGCTTGAGTTTGGCGTCCTTCTGCGTGGGAATAAAGCCCCAAGGCATCAGACAAATAACCTTCTGCGTGAGCTGAAGTACTCCCCGCCAATGTGCCGTATCCTTCTGCATGTGAGTAGCTGGATGTGGCAACCGTATTGTATCCTTCTGCATGAGCCGTGAGTCCTGAGGCTTGGCTCAGCATCCCTTCTGCATGGCTGGCGGTTCCGCTTGCAGTTGTTCCTTCACCTTCAGCGCTTGAGCAGGTCGCACTTGCGGTGGACAACCGATTTTGGGCATGGCTGTATGCCCCACTCGCTGTGGTATTGGTACCTGACGCATGACCATAAATCCCGCTAGCTGAAGACCCGTAACCTTGCGCAAATTCTTGTTGAACACGCAAGGACTGAGAAACCCAGGCATACGATTCTGTGCCCACGGTAGAGTCTTGAATGGCGGAAAGGTGCAAAGAATCCCGAGCGGCTTCAACGGAACTAGCTCCTGTGCCGCCAAATGAGATGGGAATGACACCTTCTGGATCAAATGTCATTCCGTAATAGGGCAAGAAAATCAGTAAATCATTGACGTCAATGGAACCGTTGTTGTCGCTGTCTGGGTTGTATGGAAGTCCCGTAGAAACGGCGTCCTGCCCTAGAATCGAGGTGGTCGCAAGGAAGAAAAGAGAAAGAAGTAAAAGCTGGAAAAGATGACGCATAATTCAATTATTTCAACTCCAATTTACGAATGAAGGCCTGAACGGTCAGCACATGGTTCGTCCTTCTGTTAACGCACGACCGTCCAACGAAGGGTTGATCGTCGGGTGGCTTCTTGTATTTGAACCAAGTAGCAGCCTGGGCGCAATGCCGAGGCGTCCAGCAAATAGTGGAGGGTTTCACCCGGAAACCCAAATTGACGGTGCATTGGCAGCACTTGCTCACCGGTCAAATCATACACCGCGATTTCCAATAGCGATTCGGAATGGAGGTGAACCTGAAGATCGGATGACTCGGAAGTGGGATTGGGGAAGATGCCCAAAACCGTGTGCTCTGCAGAATTTTGAGTTTTGTGGCCCTTCAAATAACGCTGATTCCAAGGATTTTCTTGAGGTGAGCTGGGTGGTTGAGGACAAGCAGCCCCATCAAAAACCAGCGTTTGGACAAATGCCGCACTGTTCCCGCTGCAGTCCGTTCCAGAATAAGTGCGTTGGATGGTAAACGGTTGATCGTTCGCCAATTCTGGGTCACCACTGATGATGGATTCACTCAGTGTCGTCTGCACAGGTTCTCCACATTCATCTTCAAATGCAAAAGCACAAGGGGAAGGAATTGACGTTGTTTGGGTGTCACTATCAAAGCACAGGGAAACAGCATCCTCACAAGCCGTGCTATTCCATTGCGGAGCTTCCTGATCAGACCGAGCAAAAACTTGAATGGTTTCACTGAACAAGCCGCATTCCGCATTGAGGGAATGATGAAAATAACCAACCATTTCGCTGCCGCAGGCGACTTCGTTTGTAATGTCGTCTCCCAGGTCAATGACCAAGTCCCCGCTCATTCCGTTCACCTCCGTCTCCAAAACGCGTCCTTCCCAAGCAAACCAACCGCCTAAGCCGTAGTTGCAGTTGACACTGTTTCCGCTGTTTCCCAATTGGAAACGTTTGCTGTCGTTGAAGGGCATGTGAGAGAGCTGCAAGTAAGAGCCTTCATACCCTCCGGCGCCGATCAAGAATGAATGTTCATGAGACAACTGGTAGGTCACTACCTCGCTTGTATCCACCGAACATCCATAAGCCGTGACGAAGCTGGCTTCAGGGTTTTGGTCTAACCACTCGTTGCCCAAGACCGGGTTTTCGAGTACCATGTGGACATTCCAGATTAAATTGGGGTTGAGAACATTGTGAACTTGGCCATTCACAACAGCGATGCCATTTGCATACCGTGTCACGAGCAAAGGAAAAGTCTCAACGAAGTAATCAGAATTTGCCAAGCCGAGTGCACTGAGACCAAACACACGTATGGCGCCATCTGGTCCGATGCCATTGGCGGTAACTCCTAGATTGTTTGTATAGTTATTGGTCACATCCACCGCAAACGAATGGACGTCGAGGGTATCCCCTGTGCATCCGTTTACAGCAAGAATCCCCTCTTGAGGAACCAAAGAGAACTCATCGACGCAATTCACGGTGGTGAAAGGCAGATTCGTCAAAAATACAGGCTCACATCCTGTGCAGCCTGTCGGATTGCCAGCACAATCAAAGCCACTTTCAGGGTATTCGCATTCATTGAGATCTGTCAATGTTGCTTCGGGATCAAACGTACACGCGGTGAAATCGGTGCATCCCACGCAACTCTCGAAGTCGCATGCCGCGGTATTGGGCACCAGAGCGAAGGGATCGAAATTGCACGCCAGTTCGGCCATGCACCCCACGCAACTCAGGTACTCGCATGTGCCATCGTTGTAGAATGCCAGCGGGTCGTAATTGCAAGCGTATTGATTGGTACAGCCCAAGCAAGAAAGGTATTCGCATGTTCCGTCATCTTCTGTCGCTTCATCGTTGAAGTTGCAGGCCCAAAAGTCCGTGCATCCCGTCTCTGTTTCTTGGGCGCGCGCTGTGAAGCAGGAAACCGCCATCAAGAAAAGGATGCTCCCCAAACGAAAAGGACTGGACAGATGCAATGACATCAGTTAAAATGGATTCTCATCAAACGACCGCTTGACTGAATAAGGTCTTACATTTTGCTTAAATAATCAAGACAAAGCCTACAAAAGTATGGATTAAGGCCTTTTTTTAGTCAACTAGAGAGATTTAAGTCGCAACCAGGTTCACAATGCGTCCGGGGACAACAATGACTTTACGGAGTGTTTTGCCTTCGAGTTGAGCCTGTGTTTTTTCATGTGCTAGAACAAGTTCTTCCACTTCCTTTGCACCCAAATCAGTGGCTACCTCGATCTTGAAGCGCACTTTGCCATTGAAGGAAATCGGATAAGAGGTGGTGTCAGAAATCAGCCACTTTTCATTCGAATCAGGCCACGGTTGGTCCATCACCGAGCCTTCGCCTCCAGCTATTTGCCACAATTCTTCTGCCAAATGCGGCGCTACTGGACTTGCGAGAATTGCCAGCGGTCGGAGGATTTCGGGCTGGTGACCTTGAGCATCCAACAACTCATTGACGCCGATCATCAGTGCGCTAATTACTGTATTGAATGCGTGCCGGTTCAGGTCGTCAGTGACTTTTTTGATGGTCTTATGAAGAATGCGTTGGGCTGAATCAGCGGTATCGTTTTCGTTTTTTGCGGCAAATAACCGGTGCAGCTTACGCAGAAAGTTATGCACGCCGCTGATTCCTTGCGTGTCCCAGGGCTTATGCTGTGTTAAGGGCCCCAAAAACATTTCGTAGCAGCGAAGGGTATCTGCGCCGTAACGTTCTACCAAATCATCGGGTGTCTGGACATTAAATTTGGACTTGGACATTTTTTCAACCTCATGTCCGCAGAGGTATTCCCCTTCTTCATTGAGAATAAAGGTAGCATCGGCAAATTCTTGTCTCCACTCGCGAAAGGCGGAGGTGTCCAGTTTGTCAGATTGAACCAAATTGACGTCCACATGCAGGCGCTGGGTGGCGAATTCTTTGCGTTTCTCAAACGTAACAAATTGATTCGTGCCTTGCACGCGGTAAACGAAATTCGATCGCCCAAGGATCATGCCTTGGTTGATCATTTCCTTGAACGGTTCATGGAATCCAATCCACTCCCGATCATGCAGAAACTTCGTCCAAAATCGCGAATAGAGCAAGTGACCTGTGGTATGCTCAGCGCCGCCAACATACAGATCGACTTGGCCCCAATAGTCCGATTTTTCGCGGCTGCAAAATTCCGCATCGTTGTGCGGATCCATGTACCTCAAAAAATACCAGCTCGAACCCGCCCATCCGGGCATGGTGTTGTACTCCATACGATCTCCTCGGGTGACGTTCCAATCTTCCTTCTTTGCACGTGCCAGAGGAGGGTCACCTGCTTCCGTTGGCAAGTATGCATCGACGGGAGGCAAGGTCACTTGAGTCTCCCGCAAAAGTTGAGGAATATCGTCCTCATAGAAGATCGGGAAAGGCTCCCCCCAGTAACGTTGTCGGCTGAATACGGCGTCCCGCAATCGGAAATTGACTTGTCGATTGCCTACTCCTGCTTTTTCGAGGAGATCCAGTGCTTTCGGGATGGCATCTTTGGGGTTCAATCCGTTCAATGATTCGCTGCCGCTCAGGAGCGCTTCTTTTTCTGAATACACTGCCTCGTCCGTGTTCTTCCCTTCAAAGATCGCTGGAATGGATAAACCGTATGCTTTTGCAAATTTCCAGTCCCGCTCATCTCCTGCAGGGACAGCCATAATGGCTCCTGTTCCATATCCGGCCAAAACATAGTCGGCTATCCATACAGGCACGTGGTCACCCGTCAAAGGATGGATCGCATAGCCGCCAGTATTGCAGCCGCTGACTTCATGGTCGCCTGCACCTTGCCGTTCGCGTTCGGATTTTTGAGAAGCGGCTTCCTGATAAGCCCGAACGTCATCGCGGTGATCTGCATGAGTCAAGGGAGCAACCAATGGATGTTCAGGAGCTAAAACCATGAAGCTCACGCCATAAATGGTGTCAGGTCTTGTCGTAAAAACTTCGATGGTTTCTTCGGGTTGACCGAGCACCCCAAACTTTACGGACGCACCTTCGCTTCGGCCGATCCAGTTTCGCTGAGCATCCTTGATGCTATCCGTCCAATTTAAATCGTTGAGATCGTCCAGCAGTCGTTGTGCAAAGGCGCTGATGCGCATAATCCATTGACGCATTCTTTTCCGGAGGACGGGATGTCCACCTCGTTCGCTGAGCCCATCTTTCACTTCATCATTCGCCAAAACAGTGCCCAATGCCGGACACCAATTGACTTCGCTGTCGGCTAAGTATGCAAGACGAAATTGCATAAGGATGTGCGCTTTTGCTTCTTTGCTGCATGCATTCCACTGGTCAGCCGATAACTCCCCCTGGAATTCATCTCCCCAATCGAGCGTGACATCTTCTGGGAGGTTTTTCCACCAATTGGTGTCACATGCTGGCAAGAGGCCATTCAACCCGCTCTTATCCAAGCTTTCGATGAGAACCTTCAGCGGCCTCGCCCTCCCGAGTTCTTCGTCGTACCATGATTCGAACAATTCACCAAAAATCCACTGAGTCCAACGGTAATAGGCGGGATCGCTTGTTCTTACTTCCCGCGACCAATCATAGCAAAACCCCAGTTGCTCCAACTGTTCCCGGTATCGGGTGATGTTGGCTTCTGTCGTAACGGCGGGATGCTGTCCTGTTTGGATTGCATATTGTTCGGCTGGTAAGCCAAAGCTATCATACCCCATGGGATGCAAAACATTGTAGCCTTGATGCCGTTTGTACCGTGCGAAGACGTCACTCGCGATGTAGCCCAATGGATGGCCTACGTGCAGGCCAGCTCCCGAAGGATAGGGAAACATGTCGAGGACATAATATTTTTTTCGCGAGGGGTCTTCGATGACTTTGTAAGCATCCGTCTCCTTCCATTGCGCTTTCCAGCGCTTCTCAATTGCTTGAAAATCGTA